>Ga0214192_1001413_pt1 | contig 13461 bp, 7 predicted proteins | sample TroBogEpilimnion_44_FD_153030 | JGI IMG/M metagenome (GOLD analysis project Ga0214192, IMG submission 153030) | Freshwater microbial communities from Trout Bog Lake, WI - 29JUL2008 epilimnion | ecosystem: Environmental > Aquatic > Freshwater > Lake > Epilimnion/Euphotic zone | place: Trout Bog... | reverse complement strand
CACAAAGTTGCGCACGCGGATGTCGATGCCGAGCCCGCCGCGGAACCTGCCCGCGCCGCCGGAATCGCGCCGCAGCGAGCGCTCCTCCACCAGAACCGGGCTTCGCAATTCGATCGATTCGATACTGCCGTTGCGAACGTCGCCCTGGCAGATGCTGACGGAGCCGGATTCGCCGTCTTCATTCGGCCGGCCGCCCCAGCCGCCGCCTTCGATACTCTGCACCACGAATCGTTTGCGCGTCTTAGGATTGACGCCGAAGAACACGACCGCGCCGCCCAGCAGGCCGTGATGGGCCGCGGGGATGCCGTCCTTCATAGCCGGGGCCAGCGCGGTCAGGATCGTGTCCACAACGGTGGGAATCACGGTGCTCCAGCTGGCCATGGGCGCGGGGAAGCGCGCCATCATGATGTTGCCTTCGGGGATGATCACTCCGGCGGCGCGGAAGGCGCCTTCATTCACGGGATCGAGCGGCGCCGTGAGAGCCTTGTATGCAACTCTGGCGCCCGCGAAGGTGCGCGAGTTGATGGCAGCCTTGCGCTCGCCGGAACAACCGGAAAGATCGATGATCATCTTGCCGCCGTCGACGGTGACCTTCGCATGGATGCGCACGCGGTCGCCCTGCAGGATGCCGTCGTTATCGAGAAACGATTCGGCCTCGTAAACACCATCGGGGATGGCGGAGACGACCTTGCGGCAGCGGGCTTCGGTTTCATCGAAGATCTGCGTGATGGCCGACAGCATCGTCCCGCGTCCGAATTTCTGAAACAGTTCGTCGAGGCGGCGGAAGGCAAGGCGGCAGGCCGCGATCTGCGAGCGCATGTCGCCGAGCGAGGCATCGGGGAAGCGAATGTTATCGCGAATCACCTTCAGTAAAACTTCGTTGACTTTGCCGGCCTCGTGGATTTTGAGCTGATCGAGTTGCAGCCCTTCCATCCACGCGTCGCGAACGGAGGGGCCGCCGCCGAAGCCGGTGCTGACGCCGCCGATGTCGATCCAGTGCGCGCGCACGATGGAGAACATGAGCAGTTCGCCTTCGAAGAAGTAGGGCGTGTAGATGACGACGTTATTCAGGTGCTGGCCGGCAACGGCCTGGTGATTGGTAATGATGACGTCGCCAGGCTGGAAGCCGTCCCGGCCGTAACGTTTCATGCCGTCTTCAATGATCACGCCGAGGTCAGCGACGAAGTGCGAAACGCCGCCCACGTTCTGCGAGATCAGCGCGCCATCGGGAGCGATGAGCGCGGTGCAGAAATCGCGCACTTCGTAGATCATCATGTTGTACGAAGTGCGATGCAGGTCGGCCGCCATTTCATTCGCGATGGCCGGCAGCGCGTTGCGCACAACTTCAAGAGTTACGGGATCGGGTTTCTGTGCCATTACGCTCTCCCCACTGAGATCAGGAGTTCGCCGGTCGCCGCCACGGTGAGGCGGTCGCCGGGGAACAGCACGGTTGTGGAGCCATATTCGCTGATCAGCGCCGGACCGGGCAATTCGGTTCCGCCCGGCAGATCGTCGCGTCGGTACACGGGACAGTCGACGGCAGGCCCGCCATCGTCAAAATACACCTGGCGAATTTCCTTCGGCGTCGCTGCGCCGCCTGTTGCCGGCGAGCGAAGAGCGAGTTTAGGACGGCGGCCTGTGGCGACCAGACGGATGTTGATGATCTCGACCGGCTCATCTTCGGCATGATGCGCGAAGCGATGCTCATGCAGCGCGTCGAAGGCCTTGCGGACCGCGCTGCGATCTCCGGCGGCAAGCTGTTCGGGCGTTACCGGCACGGGCAGCGTGAACTCCTGGCCGATGTAGCGAAGATCGAGGAAGGCCTGATAGGCGGCCGCAATGCCGGGCGTGAGCATCCGGTTGGATTCGGCGACCATATCTTCATAGGTGGCGAGGAGCTTCGCAAAATCGGCTTCCGGCAACTCGCAATAGAACGTGCGGACGAAATCGTGGCGCTCATCCGCCATCAGCATGCCGAGCGCGGAGAAGTGCGAAGGGAAGCGCGGAATCACCACAGTGGGGATGAAAAGTTCGCGCGCAATGGCCACGGCATGCAGCGGACCGGCGCCGCCCGAAGCGACCATGGCGAAATCGCGCGGATCGTAGCCGCGTTCCACGGAGACCTCGCGCACCGCGAGTGCCATCTTGGCGATGGCGATCTGCACGACCGATCGCGCGGCGGTTGCGGCATCCATATCGAGCGCCTTGCCGACGCGGTCCAGCATGCCGGCGATGGCACCGTCGCGATTCAGATGCATTTCGCCGCCGAGAAAATCGGAGGCGCCGATGCGTCCAAGGATCACGTTGGCATCGGTAATGGTGGGCTCCTGTCCGCCGCGGCGATAGGCGATGGGGCCGGGATCGGCACCCGCGCTGCGCGGACCGACCTTCAGCGCGCCGACGTCGTCGATCCAGGCGATACTGCCGCCTCCCGCGCCGACTTCGACGACATCGACAACAGAAACCATGACCGGATGACCGCTGGCCGCGCCGCCGACGTAGTAGCCTTCGGCCATGGCGGCTTCGCCCTCGCGAACGAGGCTGGCCTTGGCGGTGGTGCCGCCCATATCGAAAGAGACAACGTCGCGGAAGCCCAGCGCCATGCCGACCTGCGCGGCCGCGATGATTCCGCCGACGGGGCCGGATTCCATCATCATGACGGGACGGCGAAACGCCGCGGCCGGAGTCATGACGCCGCCGTTCGATTGCATGATGGCGAGGTCGCCGGCAAATTTCAGGCCGTCCAGACGCGTCTGCAGATTGCGTACGTAGCCGGCGACGCGGGGCCCGATGTACGAGTTGACGGCCGACGTGGAGATGCGTTCGTATTCGCGGTACTCGCGGAGAATCTCATGCGAGAGCGATACGTAGCAATCGGGCAGCGCTTCGCGAATGATCTCGCCGGCGAGGCGTTCATGCTCGGGGTTGGCGTAGGAGTGAAGGAAGCACACGGCGACGGCATCGACGCCTTCCTTTGCCAGTACTTCGCAGGCGGCGCGCACACTGTTCTCGCAGAGTGGCTCGCGCACTTCGCCCGAGGCCAGCATGCGCTCCTGCACTTCGATGGTGCGATGTCGCGGCACCAGCGGGCGGGGCCGGTGGAAGAAGATGTTGTAGGCTTCGGGGCGGTTGCCGCGTCCGATGGTGTAGGCATCGCGCGTGCCGCGCGTGACGATCAGTCCGACATTGGCGCCGCGACGCTCAATGAGCGTGTTGATCGCGATGGTGGAACCGTGAATCAGGCTGCTGATCGCGGCCGGCTCGAGGCGCGCCTTGTGGATGCAGTCGATCAGCCCGTCGACGGGATCGCTCGGAGTGGTGAGACTTTTGGCCTGCAGGATCTCCTGGGAACTTTCGTCGAAGGCAATCAGGTCAGTGAAAGTGCCGCCAATATCGATGGCGACGCGTAAGCTCATAAGCCCACCATTGTGGTCATAACGGGTGAATGATCGGGGCTGGTCAAGACCGCATCCCGATGTCAGATCCTTTTTCTGTGGCGCGCCCGGGGTCTTCACCAGACGGATTTCCGTTCAGATAGTCAGGCCTCATGTTATCACCCGCGACTTGAAATTCCGGGCCCCGCGGCGCGGCAACTTTGCGGGCCGTTGCGACTCGTTTGAGCGGCCGGGCGGCGGCGCGCGCGGTGCAGCCGGGCGCTTCGGGAGCGCTGGTTCGTAGCCGGGCTATACTGAAAAACATCTCGCCGGATCGCGAGGCGTGAGCGAGGCTCCAGCCGCTTCCCGATCAGAACAACGCCCATGAATCATCGCCCGCTGCTGCGTTCGATCGTATTCCTGTTCGCGGCCGCCACCGGCGCGGCTTTTTTCGGCATGAACTACCTGCCCGAACCGGCCCGTATGAACCTGCTCGCCAGGGCCAACGCACTGCCGATGTCCCACCGCTACTACGATCTGAAGATCGGCCTGGCCGGGCTTGAGTGCGACCGGCGCGGGCTCGATGTCTACGTTTCCAATCCGTGCGTCACCGAGCAACTGGGCACGCAATTTACGTTCAACTATCCGCGGACGTTTTTGTGGCTGGGGCGTTTGTTTCCGCTTTCGGTGAAGGACGGCGAGTGGCTGGGGCCGATTCTGGATGTGGCGTTCCTGCTGGCGGCTTGCACGCTGTTTCGGGGAGAACGTTTCGCGCAGGCGCTTTATTTCTGTGCCCTGCTGGCGTCGCCGCCGGTGATTCTCAGCCTCGAGCGGGCCAACGTGGACATCGCGTTCTTCTGCCTGATATTGCTCGCCGTGTATTACGTGGGCCGGCGCTCGGAGACGGGCGGGTGGGCCGCGACTTTCTGCCTGGGAATGCTCAAAATTTACCCGATCGCCGCGATTGCGGGCTTGATACGGAACACGAAGCGGAGCCGGATGCTGTTCTGGTTCACACTGGCCGCGGAGGGGATATTCGCCGCGCTTACGCTGAACAATCTTCGTCTGGTGAAGAGCCTGACACCGCAGGAGGATTTCGATTCCTTCGGCTACCCGGTGCTGCCGATGATCCTGAGCAGGAGCTTCCAGTCATTTTTTTGGATGCAACTCGCCGCTCCGGCCCTGTTCGCCGCGTGTGCGCTCGTCGCATATTCGGGTTTCCGGAACCGGCGGTTCTGGCTGACGATTGCGGATGCGGGCGATGCCCGTTACCGTCCGCTCTTTCTCGCCGGCGGCGCGATTTACGCAGCCGCTTTCGTTATGGGGGCGAACTACGATTACCGCCTGATCTTTCTTCTGTTCACGTTGCCGTTCGTGTTCTCGCTGCGTGCGAGTGCGCAACCCGAGAGCCGCGCCGCGGCTTTTCTGCTGGCGGCAATTCCGGCGGCGTACTGGCTGACAGCGTTTCCCGCGGATCTGGCGGCGAAACTCGCGCACGCGGTTGTGACGTGGGCGCTGTTTCTTTTCTTCGCTCCGATTACGGTCGCGGTGATAGCCGAATCGCTGCTGCCGGCTGCAGAGGGACCTCCGTCCGCAGTTGCCGCGTAATGCCGCGCGGCATTGCCACCCCGGCGTCCTCCGCATGGCCACCCCGGCGTCCTCCGCCCGGCGCGCCGGCGGGGCGCACGTTGCGGCTACTGAATCGCGACGGTGACGGTGTTCGACTGCCAGGCCGTTCCGGTCGCCGGATCGGTCACCGTGAGCACCAGCGGTACGGCGTTTCCGGTCTGAACGCCCGCCGGAACCTGGACGTTGACCTGATAGAGGGCGACCAGCGTCGGAGTAAGTCCGGCAAACACGACGGGGGCGTTCACGCCGCCGATCGTGGCGGTCACGGTAGCAGTGGTCTTATAAACGGGACTGAGCGGAGCAGCCGCGCCATCGGCGGGCGCCGCTTCGCCGTTCGGACCGGCGACGGGTCCGAGACCGGTTGCGAAAACGGTGAGAAACTCGGATCCGCTTTTCACCGGGCGATAGCCGTTGGCAAGCGGCCCGGCCAGCAGGGTGGTGTTGGCGATCTCGGCAATTCCCTGCCCCGAACCCGACTGGTCCGCCGTATAGATGGCGGGCTGGTACGCGGTCAACAGGACAGGAACGGGCACCGACTCGGCAGCGCCGCGGACAATCACGAGCGGATAGGCGGCGTTGACGCTGAGTCCCTGGGGAACCACGGCGTTGATCTGGCCCGGGCCGGCATAGGACAGCGGCAGGGCCTGGCCGCCGAGAAGAGCCTGAGTTCCGTTGAGCGTGGTGGGCAAGGGAATCGAGGTCGCGGCATTGCCGCTGGCGGCGAGGCCGCTCCCATAGATCGCCACATAGCTGCCGGGCGAGCTGATGCCGTTGACCGCTTTCGCCGCACTGGCGGCATTCACGACACCGGATGCCTGGGGCGCCGAAGCGATAGAAACAGGCTGCACCGAGACGCCGACCGAGGCGCTGCCGAACAGCCCGGAAGAGGCTCCGGAGGCGGCTTGCCGCGCCACAACCTGCACGACCGCCGAGGCCGCGGGATTGACCGGAGTCCAGTTGCCTTCCCAGATGCCGCCGCCGGCGTCGCTCAGGTTCACCGCCGGATCGCCGTCGTTGAATGTGATCAGAGCGCTGCCGCCGCTCTTGGCGGTCACCGGATTGCCGCAGTCATCCACCAACTGGATCTGCACCGGCTGCGCGACGGCCGCCGACAGAGAGGCCTGGCTGGCGGGCTGGCGGAACGCCGCGATCAGAGACGAGGGCTTGCCCGCCGGACATACGGGCGAAGAAGCGGAGGAAGTCAGCGGCAGGGCGAGTAACGCAACCTGCGCCTGTCCCGTGCTGCCGTCGCCGAAGCTCATGTTCAGATTGGCCCGCTGGATTCCGGCGGTAAGTCCCGAGGGTGCGGCGAAAACGGTGAAAAGGTTGGTTCCCGGATTCAGAGAGCCGGTGGACGGTGTCACCGACAGCCACGGCGCCGACGGCGTCATCGTGAAATTCACCGGCGATCTGCCGGGGCTGAATACAACGATTTGTTGCTGGGCCGGTACCGCGCTGCCTGCCGTCCCTTTCATCACGAGCCCGGCGACCGGGACCTGAACGCCGGCGGAGGGCGGACCGCCGACCGCCGCCACGTTCAGCACCACCGAAACGGTCTGCGGGCTGTTGGCCGCATTAGGAGCCACGATATTGACGGTTCCGTAGTACTGACCGGGAGTCAGCCCGGTTGGGTTGGCCGAAACCGTGAGGGTGGCGCCCGAACCGCCCGGCGCGGCGCCCGATGACGGACTTACGCTCAGCCAGCTCGGCTGCCCGACAGGCACGCCCAGCAATTGCGTCTGCGTAGACCAGCTCAGCTGCGAAGCGCCGCCGCCGGAAATCGTCAGCGACTGCGAGTTCGGCTGCGGGGCGCTCGCCACCGCGTTAAAAACGAGGCCGGTGCGGGAAAGTGTGATCGCCTGCGGAGCGGCGCTCACCGCCAGAGTCACCGTGACCTGCTGAGACGGATCGGCGGCGTTGGCCGTATCCTTCACGGTGATGTGACAGGTATACAGCTGCGGACTGAGACCGGTGGGGTCGACCGTAAAGGCGAGCGCACCGGGCAAGCCGGCAGCGGCAGAGCCGGGCGGGCCGACCCGTACCCACGAGCAATCGGCGCTGCCCGAAAACTGCAGCGTTCCACCACCGTTATCGGCGACCACGAGCTCAGCATTGACCGGCGCGCCGTTTTGCGGCAGCGCGAAAGTCTGGCCAGGCGGGATGACGGAAAGTACCGGCGGAATCAGGGCTGTAACGGTAAGGCTCACGGGCACCTGCAGACTCGGGCCCACCGTGGGATTGATGGAGATCTGTCCGCTGTAGCTACCGACCGCAAGTCCGGCGGGATTCACACTCACCGGGATGATGCCCGGCGTGGTTCCCTTCAGATTTGCCGGAACGCTCAGCCACTTGCCGCCTGCCGAGCCACTGCTAAAAACGGCATAACTCTCACCGGGCGGATTACTCGTCACTGAAAGATTCTGCGGTGCCGGCACGGCTCCTCCCTGCGAATAACTGAAACTAAGCGAGGCCGGCGCCGAGGCCAGCTGAGCCGGATCGAGAACGTTCAGAACGACGCTCGTGGAAACCGACTGCTGGGCGGCACTGACTGTAATGACAGCCCCATTACTGCTGCCTGCGCTGAATCCGGAAGGGTCTACCGTAACCGTAACGGTGGCCGTGAAGTTGAAGTTCGTGCCATCGAAATTGACCAGAGAAAACAAACCGGAGGCCGGCGTCACCGAAAGCCAGGCAAAGTTCGCGTTGGGGTTCGCCACCGTGACCTGATAGATAGGCGGATCGTTCAGCGCGTACTGAAAGGACAGCGTGATGGTTTGGGTGCTGGTGCCGGTGTTCGGCGGCACCGAAAACGTCAGGGTCGACGTGGAATTGGAAAGCGTGCCCACGAGGGGACATGCCAACTGGGCGCACGTCTGGGACTGGGCCAGCCCCGCCGCGAGGACAAACAGCGCGAGCACTCCGGCAATCCTGCCCGACCGGAATGCTCCGAGGCCCGGCCAATTCAGTTTGGGAGCTGCTGGACCTGCAAATTTAAAGGTTTTTTTTACTCGCGGCACGTCGTTAGTTTAACATTCGGCTTTTTTGAGGCAGTTCTTTATACCCCCGTGACAACGCGGCTTCCCGGCCATTGCCGGCAGCGGTTCGGGTACCTTGACGGCGAACCGCCTGCCGGCGGAAGCAACCCGGGAGCGTTCCCTTTCCGGGCCGGCGCACGGATGCAAGCCTTCCCAAACGGGCCACCGGCGATGCCAGCAACACACGAAGACTCATTACTTTACACGCAGGAACCTCAAGCGACTGCCCGGCAACGAACAGTTCCCTCGATTGCCGCGTCAGCCCGCTTGTCAGACGCCGCAACACTTGTAATATTTCAGATTCAGCCGGATTCCGTTCTGCCGGATACCATCCTGCCTGATACCAGCCGCGCTCGCGGGGAGAAGCGGTTATAATTGCTGCGAACCGAATCCGGAGGGATCGATGAAGCGGGGAAAGAAAGTATGGCTGGCAGCCGCACTTTTGACGGGGGCAATTCCGGCGAGCGCGGGGATCATCACGTTCACCTGCTCGTCCGCATTCAATTCGGCTTTTGACCCGGGCGGCAGCACGACCGCCGTTTGCAACTATCTCAACACAACGATTGCCGGTGAGTATGGGAACACCTTCACCAACGCGAACGCCAATATCTACATCGATGTGACAAACAGCGGCCTCGCCAACAGCACCAGCGGCTTTTACAATCTGGTCAGCTACTCCACTTACCAGACCAAGCTCGAAGCAGAATCGACCGACGGCGCGCGGACGACAGTGCCCGCCTCCGAACCCGGCATTTTCGGCAGCCTCGGCGTCGAAATCACCAGCGCGCTGGCCGAGGCGCTGGGGATTACGCGAACCATCGGCAACGGCTTCGTGGACGGCACCACCGCGAGCGGCTCCGCCTGCACCACGTACGCGACCTCCGGGAGCGGCTGCTACAACGGCATCATCCGGCTCAACGATCCGACCGATCTCTACAATCAGACCAGCGGCCAGGGCTACACCTACCGCGGGCTGGGCGGAAGCACGAACAGCTCCACCTCCAATTACGATTTCTTCGGCGTGGTCGAGCATGAAATGAACGAAATCCTCGGGACCTCTTCCTGCATCTCCACTTCGGGCAGCCTGACCAACCCCGGTAACTGCGTCGCGGCGGCGGATCTGTTCCGATACACATCCGGCGGCGTCCGCACGTTCAACACACTCAACGCCACCGCCTACTTTTCGCCGGACGGCGGCTATACCGACTACCAGGGCAACTTATACGACAACACGGCGAACGGCAACGACTGGGCCGACTTCCTCAACAGCTGTACCTTCGTGCAGGACGGCTTCGGCTGCCCGAACGGCGCGACCTTCGACATCCTGTCCGACGGAACCGGCGGCACCGCGGGCCCAGAGGTCGCAATCCTCAACGCCGTCGGCTATAACGTGACGGCGCCGGAACCGGGAACCATGGGGATGTTCGGGCTGGCGCTGGCCGGGCTTGTGGTCTATAAAAGGCGGAGACGGTAGCCTCGGTTCGGAACAATTCCGCCTGAGCGGACTCAGGCCTGTTGAGGCGCCGCCTCGTAAAACGCACGCACGCGCCGGGCTGCGGCGCGTCCCACTTTTTCGGCCAGTGCGTCTTCGCTCGCCTGGCGCACGAGTTCCGAGCTGCCGAATTCCTTCAGCAGTTTGCGCACCGTAACCGGCCCGACGCCGGGGATGGTGTCGAGCTCCGATGTCAGCGTGCGCGCGTTGCGCCGCGTACGGTGGAAGGTGACGGCGAAGCGGTGGGCTTCATCGCGGATCGTCTGCACGAGCTGAAGGATCGGCGAAAAACGGTCGAGCACCACCGGCTCATTCTCCTGGCCGAGCACGTAGATGATCTCCTCGCGCTTGGCAATCGAGGCGAGCGGCTGGTTGATCACGCCGATCTGTTCGAGCGCCCATGCGGCGGCGTGGAGCTGGCCGAGGCCGCCGTCGATCAGGATCAGTCCCGGCAAAGGCCGCTTCTCCTCCAGCATGCGCGAATAGCGGCGGCCAACCACTTCGCGCATCGAAGCAAAGTCGTCGTTGCCTTCCACCGTGCGGATGATGAACTTGCGGTAGTCCGACTTCTTCATCCCGCCGTTTTCCCACACCACCATGCTGGCCACCTTATCGGTGCCCGAAACGTGCGAGATATCGAAACACTCAATGCGGTCCGGCGGCTCGGGGAGGCCCAGCGCATCCTGGATCGCCGTTTTGATGGCATCGGCATTCGGCTTCAGGATGCGGAAGCGCGCGTCGAACGAGTGCTTCGCGTTCATCTGCGCAAGGTTCAGCATGGCGCGCTTCTGGCCGCGGCGCGGCGTGTGGATCTCCACCTTGCGGTTCTTCTTTTCGGCGAGCAGCTCTTCCATCACTTCCTGATCGTCGAAGTCGAGCGGCACGTGAATCACCGAAGGAACGTATTGCTGATCGAGATAAATCTGCAGCAGGAGCGAAGAGAAGAATTCGGGCGCGCTGAATTCGTACTGATCTTCCCAGAAGAACTCGCGGCGGTCCACAATCTGGCCGTTGCGCAGATGGAACAGGTTCACGGCAACCAGCGGCGGCTCGGCGTAAAAACCGAAGATATCGGCATCGTCACCGGAGGCGGCCGACATCTTCTGGCGCTGATCGATCTCCTCGACCGTGGTGAGAAGGTCGCGCAGCGCCGCGGCTTCCTCGAAACGCAGTTCGGCCGAGGCGTCGGCGATGCGGGCGCGCAGGTCAATGGCGAGGTCTCCGTGGCGTCCTTCGAGAAGCAGGCGCGTCTGGCGGACGGCGTCCGCGTAAATTTCGGGAGTCGTCAGATTCTCCACGCACGGACCGAGGCAGCGATGGATGTGGAACTGGAGGCAGGGCTTCGGGTGGTAGCGGGTGAGATCGACCTTGCAGGACGGGACCAGAAAGCTGCGGTGAATGAAGTTGACGATGCGGTACGCGAGGTTGGCCGGAAAGTACGGACCGTAGTAAGTCGCGCCATCCCGGAATAACCTGCGCGTGACGAAGACGCGCGGAAAGCGTTCGGCGGTGAGCTTGATGTACGGGTAAGTCTTGTCGTCGCGCAGCAGCACGTTGAAACGCGGCTGGTACTGCTTGATGAGATTATTCTCGAGCGCGAGCGCTTCTTTTTCGTTGTCGACGAGAATGTAGTCGAGGTCCGCGGCTTCCGAAATGAGAGAGCCGGTTTTCGGTTCGGCGAGGCGGTCTTCGGAGAAGTAATTGCGGACGCGCGCGCGAAGCAGCTTCGCCTTGCCGACGTAAATGACTTTGCCGGCCGAATCTTTATACAGATAGACGCCGGGCGCGAGCGGAAGCTGGGCGACTTTGGCTTTGAGCTGCTGGTAGTCAGGCAAGGCGTGTGCGGGTTCTCCCCCGCGAAGGACAATATACTCGAATTATGTCACGGAGCTGGATAGTGATCGCGATGGCGGGCGGACTGGCAGCGGGCTTGGAAACGGGGTTGCGGGCACAGGATGCGCCCACGCTGCGGCCTGCGGCGGGTTCGGAATCGGGCACGCCACGGCCCACGCTGAAAAAGGACGCGGCAGCGGATGCGGACGCTGTCCAGCTTCCCGAAGGCCAGGTGGCATTGCCCGAAGAAGAAGACAAGAGCGCGGTGAAGAAGGAGTACAGCTTCAATCCCGTGCAGTCGAAGAAGGATGTATCGGTCGGCGAGTTCTACTTCAAAAAGGGCGACTACAAAGCGGCCGCCGGGCGCTTCACCGAAGCGACGAAATGGAACGCGGGCAACGCCGAGGCGTGGCTGCGGCTCGGCGAGACCGAAGAGAAGCAGGGCGATAAGAAGTCCGCGCGCGCCGCTTACGAAAAGTATCTGGATCTGGCGGCCGATGCGAAGAACGCGGGCGAGATTCGACAGCGCCTGGAGAAGCTGAAGAAGTAGTGCGTGCAACGCGGCGCGGCCGCGTTGTTCAATAGCGTGCCGCGCGGCGGCCTCACCACCGGCATCAGTGTGAAATCGTGGCTGCGACGCGTGCGCCTCGCCGCGTGGCCGGGTACGCATAGGGGCCGAGCCGGAACATCGGCAGACTCGCGAGGGCAAGCGCGGCGACAAAGCAGATCAGCATCAGCGTGTACGAACCGGTCTTATCGTAAGACGCACCCATCGCGTACGAGCCCAGCCCCGCGCCCAGCATGAACATGGCGAAGAAGTAGCCGTAAATCTCACCGAACGAGCGCATCCCGAGGTAGCGCGAAAGCAGAAACGCGATGAGGTCGACCTCGGCGCCGAGGCCGAGACCGATCAGCAGCGTGGCGGCCACGGCAGCGTCAGGCCGCGGCGTCGAAAGCAGAACCACGATGCCGGCGAGCGGCGAGACAATGAACGCGAGGGCGACGTAGGGGGCATGGACGCGGTCCAGCAGATAGCCGGCGAAGAAGCGTCCCGCGATGAGAGAGAAGCCGGCGATGCCGACGAGGTGCGTGGCGTTCGGCAGCGAGAACCCGCGGTCGGTCAGCAGCGGAACGAGGTTGGCGATCAGGCCGCCGGCGGTGCCGGAAACAATGAAGAAGCTGAACGCCAGATACCAGAAGCGGGCCGTGCGGATGGCTTCGAACGCCGTAATGCCGGGGATCTGCGCGGCTGAGTCGGGGGCCAGCGTGGGGCGGGCGGAAGGGTCGCGGCCGATGACCAGCGCCACCGCGGGGAAGGCGAGCAGGAAGATCAGCACCCCGAGCCCGACGTAAGCGCCGCGCCAGCCCACCATCCCGATCAGCGCCTGCGCAATCTGCGGAACCAGAGCGGAACCGAGGCCCACGCCGGCCATCGAGATGCCGAGCGCAAGGCCGCGCTGTTCATCGAAACGGGCCGAGATCGCCTTGGCGTAAGTGAGCGGAGTTTGTCCGGCGGCGCCGAGCCCCATGAGCCCGTAAAGCGCGATAAAGACGACAGGCGAAGCGGGGACGAGTGCCACGGAAGCGGTGGCGAGCGAGAAGAGTACGATGGCGGGGAGCGCGACGGCGCGAATCCCGAAGCGGTCGACCAGGCGGCCGACGAACGGCGTGGCGATGCCGGTCATCCAGAGGCCGACCACGATGGCGGTCGAGGCCGTCCCGCGGCTCCAGCCGAATTCGCGGCTGATGGGCGGCGCGAAGGTGCCGAAAGTGAATTGCATGATGGCGCCGTTCCCGACGAAGAGGCCAAAGACGGAGGCGACAACGATCCACCAGCGGTTCTTCACCGCGTTCATGTTGTTTCCTTCGGCGGCAATATTCGGAGCGGCGGACATGCGGGGCCTGACGTTCTGCTCAGTTTAGCCCATCGCGCGGCGGCTACAATGATCAGGCAAAGGCAGCCAGGCAAAGCCAGACAGGCAGAGAGCCAGACGAGCAAAGAGCCAGACGAGCAGAGAGCCAGACGAGCAAAGAGCCAGACGAGCAAAGAGCCAGACGAGCAAAGAGCCAGACGAGCAAAGAAACATACGAGCAAAGA
>Ga0214192_1001406_pt1 | contig 13497 bp, 30 predicted proteins | sample TroBogEpilimnion_44_FD_153030 | JGI IMG/M metagenome (GOLD analysis project Ga0214192, IMG submission 153030) | Freshwater microbial communities from Trout Bog Lake, WI - 29JUL2008 epilimnion | ecosystem: Environmental > Aquatic > Freshwater > Lake > Epilimnion/Euphotic zone | place: Trout Bog... | reverse complement strand
CGTCTGAAAGAGCAGGCAGGGAAACTTCCTCTGCATCTAGCAGGCCGAGCAGTTTGTCCGTTTCCTCTTTTGAAAAACCAAGCAGTTCGAGCTCAATGTCTTCGTCTTTAATTTCTGCCAATTCCAAAGCCAACATTTCTTCGTCCCAGCCGGCGTTCAAAGCCAGTTTGTTGTCTGCTAAAATATAGGCTCGAACCTGCGTGGGCGACAAGTGCGCGAGACAAATAGTCGGCACCTCCTTTAAGCCTAATTTCTTCGCAGCAGCCAAGCGTCCGTGCCCAGCGATCACGGTCAAGTCGTCCTTGATTAAAATTGGGTTGTTGAATCCAAATTCCCGTATGCTGGCTGCAATCTGTTCAACCTGTGCTTCCGAGTGACTTCGTGCGTTTCGTGCATAAGGTATCAGTGCCTCAAGCGGACGCATTTTAACTTCTGGAATTTGATTCATGACTGGGAATTCTTTAGGGATGAACTTTTGGGCTTAATTTGGGCTTTTTTTCCGAGGTCGCGACCGCGACTCTCTCTTACATGGAACTGAAAAAGATTCCTTAGGGGGGGTGGGCTTGCGTGCTCCATAAACCCGGAGCAGTCGCGACATTCTGATCACATTCACTTCGTCATTTGGACGCATAAAAAGACTAGGCTCTAAGCCAAGCTGTCGCAACAGCGTCCTGCATCGTATTGATACGGCCTGCTTTGTTATCCCAAATGTCTTTGCAAGTTCAACTTGGCTGGGTGGGCAACCGTCCCCAATAACAATACGAAGCACCTCTGCATCCAGCCTCATGCTCGGGTCGCTCGACTCCTTCATTCGTTTAATAATAAAGAAGAAAAGAGATTTAAGACGGTCGCTGACTAACTCCAGGAATTCATTTATTACTTTAGGGTTTTCACTGCGCACGACTTCATCAAAAGTAGATTCCCGGCTAAGTTGCAGTTTGAACCTATCAGAGTGCCATTCCAGATCACGGGGCAGGAAAGAAATAGGGGTATCATTTAACTTGCTGCGTATGTCTAGGCACTCGTTATGGTGAGGCCTATCAGGGTCAAAATAACCAGAAGCAATTAGAGCCTTCCTTTCAGAAGATTTGAGGCCACGCCACCATTTGGCGTATTCCTCTGCCATGTTTTGTTCTTGGCTCAATAGCCAGAGAGAAGGCAGTTAAGTCAACCTACGCAAGTTGCTAAGCACCACAGCTTCTCCTGAGGCCGGAACTCTGTCAGGCCGCGACGCCTAAAATACATCTTTAGGCTCTGGCTCGAAATACCCACCTGAAGGGTGCGCACCCATGCGTTGTATTCACTTTTGCTTTTAGGCCAATTAGTCTGCTCTAGGTGATCTCTCCAGTCTTTCTCAAATTGATTACAATTATTAATCTTCACTGCCTGTGCTTTTCTCAAAGCCTTTCTCATTTGGTAAGGCTTAGTTTTCCAACACTTTGCCCAGTGCTGTTTTTTATTCAGTTTCATCTCTGGTGGCTTTGTATCTGATTGCGACCCCCGAAGCCCCTTCAGTGGGCTGAGTGGGGGGAGCAATATAATCCCCCCGTAGGGGGGATACAGAGTGTAAACGTTTTGGGAAAGCCATGGGGCTGGTTCTGGGCTGGGGGAATCTTATGGCTTGTTGATTTAAGGCCTCTAGGAGGCTCTTGGTGGCTCTTTTGGGGTCTGGGCTGGGGTCTTATATGCCTAGAACCTTAAAAACGCCTTCTTGGGGGCTTTCCGTCAGTCTTTTTAGCCTCTGCCTCCTCCGAAGGGTCAATGGTGCTGTATTCCCAGCGAATTACGCCCTGCTCCTTAGCGTGGCGTATCAGGATCTCTGGGGAAAAGTGACCGTCCGCGTTTTTCATATTCGAGCGTCCCCGGCGTTTCGTAAGGCCAAATTTGTAAATGGGCTGCTCTCCAGCCATGCGGACAAGCACTGCCACTTCTCGGAAGTAATTGGTGAATTCAGAAGAGCCAAAGCCAGCGTAGGCCATGTCTGCCACTGTCTGGCCTTCCTTATCTGCTGCCGACATAGGCTTTTTAGTATGGTGCATGGCAATCAGTATGCAGCCAGTTTCTAGGAGAATTGGAGCAAGGTCATGTCTGAGGAAATGGGTCACCTGCTCTTGATCGCTGACGTCAATGCCAGCAAAGGAAAGAAGAGGGTCGCAGAAGATAAGGTCTGCTTTTTGCGCCGTCACCAATTTCTTCAAAACTTTGGCAAAGGTTTTGCCCACGGAAATAGTGTCGCGAAATATAGCCAAGTTCTCTGCCAGCAGTCTTTCCTCTGGAGGGTGCAGCATGGCTCCAGCCTTTACGTCCTGATAAGACTCGGCGACGTCGCCCAAATCGTTTTCGGCCTGAAGAATTACTGCTCTTAAAGGCCTTTGTGGATTGATACCGAAGAAATCCCGGCCTGTGCACCACCGAATAGCAGCCTGCATCATGAGGCTGGACTTGCCTTGGCCAGATTGACCTACGATTAGCAGGCTGCCTCCTTTGCAGAGCCAGCGATTGCCCAGCACTGAACTGGGGTCGCTCTTTCTGTCAAAGGCCTCCAGAGCATCCAAAGACATACGCTGGGGGCTTTTGTCTGCTTTCTCATTTGGCAAATTCTCTAAGGCAATTTGCTCGAAAGTGGTGCGCACGTATTCATTTAGCAGGCCAGCGTCTGAATTGGGGTTCTCTGCCAATTCCTTTGCTTTAGCCAGAGCCCCAGTCATTTGCCTTAGGAAATAAGTTCTCTTAATGGCTTCAGCCCATGCTTTGTTCAGCAGAGAGAAGCCAACGGAACTTGTAAGATCTGAAAGGTAGAAAGCCGGAACGCTAGAACGCCATTCCGTTAATTTCTGAAAAACTGTCAGTTCGTCTGGCAAGTCGCCGTTCGAGCATACGCTGGAAATAGCGTCCGCAATCTCAACGTGCTTGGGCTCGAAGAAGTGGGAAGGAGTCAGAGCATCTGGCAAGGCCTGCTGATCACGGAGCAGGACGCCTAGCAAATGGCGTTCTGCATCTAAGGCAGAAGGAAGATTGGTGGGCATAAGAAAGGACGATGGAGCAAAACCCTTTTTAGGGTCGCGACAAGGTCATTTCTTTTTAGGTCGGTAAAGAGGCACTGGTAAAACTCGGTTGTCGCTTTTCTTTATTCGGAATACCTTGCGTTCAAGTATTCCAGAAGCTGTGCCCTTCTTCAAATAAAGCAGCGTTGTGCTTATGGATTTGTTCCACTTTTCAGCCCACTGTTGAATCGTTAAAAAGCCGGGCTCGATAGGCTGAGCAGTTTTGTGAAACTCAGCCATGATAGCTGAATAAGTCGGGTCAAGTTTTCGTTTCTTCATTTATGCCTGGGGTTAAAGAAATGAAGGTTCTGAAACCAAACCCAACGTCCTCCAATTTTGTGGACGAGCCATGCTTTGTATTCTGTGCCATCTATGATCCCAGCGACAAAGCCTGAGCCCCAGCGTGAAGTTGCCAGTCGGTTCTTAGCGTAAGTCATGGCCTGCTTCTGGCATAGGCAGCCGGCAGAGAAAGCGTTGCCAGATTTGTGCGCCGTCAAAGCAATCGAGGAAAGGTTGTGCGTATGTCCATGGACAAGGCCACGAACTCCGTCGCGACAGTAATGACTTCCCTGCTTTTCCGTAGCGTTAAGGCCATGCTCGTATCCATGAATAAAGACCATGGAGTTAATTCTATGAACGCCTAAGTCTGCATGGTAGGGGTAAATCTTTTTAGCCCCGGCACTTCTAGCTGTGCGGCGAATTCTATCCCGACGTTCCGAGAAATAGTCCTCAGCATAGGCTGAAGGTGGGGACGAAATGATAGCGTCCAACCTGTCTTCATGGTTTCCGAATAGATAAACTGTGGGCTCAAATCTTTTCAGAAATTCGCACCCCATGTCCAAATCTTCTTCTAGGCTTTCGTTTTGCTCTTTCCGAGAAGCGTCCTTGCGTATGGATCTAAGGTCAAAACAGTCCCCTAAATGGATACGCTCGTCTGGCTTAAATTGTTTAATGAAAGCAAACAAAGCTTGGGCTGCTTCCTCATCCACCATGTCTCCGTGGTTATCTCCAGCAGCCACAAACTTTATAACTTTACTCATTTGGGAGGATTCTTTCCTTCTGTTAGTCGCTTGACCTGTGCTTCAAGGTGCTTCACTTGGTCAATCAGTTGAACATTTACGGTGTATTCCGTTCCGTTTATTAACTTTGAACGATAGAAATCCGACTGTGCTTGAACTCGGTCAATGTCAGTTTGCTTTGCTTTGAGCCGCTCGACCTCGGTTTTGAGGCGGGCGTTTTCTTCCTCCAGCGCCTTCACCGCTAATTCGGCGGCTTCAATAGTAATCCAGCGACTCATTGGGCGTCCTTGCCGTCCTTGGCGGCGTTCCAGATGTTAATCTTTTCTTGGGCAGTTTTCGGATACACACCAAGGACAACGCAATTGTGTGCAAAAGCCCAAAGATGATCCCCAGCCTCGGTCAGCCGCTCGACGTCGGCCTTAAGGCGGGCGTTCTCGATGCGTTCGGTCTCAATGCTGTCCAAATCGTCGTCGGCTTGATTGTGAAGATCTGCAATCACTTCCTTAAGGTTCCGCACTTCAGCGGTCTTTTCCAGCACGTCACGCTTGAGGGCCTCAATTTGCTTATCTTGCTCCTCGATGGTGTCACGCAATTTAGAAACTCGGTCTTCGAGGAATTTCAATCTAGCGTCTTCGTTAATCATGGCTAAAAGATTACCCTTTGAAGTCCACGACCATAGGCTTGTCGTCAAAATTCTTCCACTTTCCTGTTTCATTTGCTTCCTTATATTGCTCCACGGCCTGCACAAAATCCATTTGAGCAAATTCCATGGCAAGGTCGCCCAGTTCATAAATAGCCACACCCGGGCTTTCCTTCTCAACCACGATAAACCGAAAGCCTTTGGCGTTAATTCCGTGAACCATAAAAAAGACCACTTGGTAAAAGAAGGCCTGCAAATTATATTTGAACGTGCGCACGCTGCGAAGGAATCCGTCTTGGCTGGCGTCATCAGTCGTTTTAATGTCATAAATATACCCATCTGAGCCCACGGCGTCGAAAGAAGCTTTGAGCCAAATTCCCTGATAAGGGACGGCGTATCGAACTTCCGTTTCCTCAAATTGAATTTCGTTCTTTTCCATGATTTGCAGAACTTTCGTGCAGGTCAAATTGACAACTTCGGCCTCCTGATCTGAAAGCAATTCCTTGCCGACTAATTCAGCCTCTAATTTAGCCCATGTTTCCTTTCCTTCTTTCGTCCGCTTGTCCACTTTGGGAACGATTGCAAAAGTCGAAGAATAGACTTCAGGCTCCAGAATTTTACCATGAATAGCACGACCTAATTTCATGGCTGGGCTGTCTTTTTTATTTCCCATAGCCCAGAGATAGTGCTGGGGCGAAATAAGCAGGCTCTTACTGCCTGAATAATTAAGTGCGGTGAAAGCGTCATAGTCTTCGCGACTATCAAAACGTTTCACTTCAATTTGATTTTGTTGGGTCATGTTTTGATGGGTGAGATTTTTATTTGTGCCTGGGCTTGGCTGCTTTGTATTTATTTCTGCTTTTCAAATACCTCGTTAGGTCTTGGTGATCCTCGTATTGAAACAGCGAGTATTCGCCGTTCCCGGGAGGTTTTGGATAAGCTGTGGTTCTCTTAAACCCTTGTGCCATCAATTCGTCAACTGTTTTGTTAAACATCTTGGCAGCGTCTCGCGCACCTAAACCAATACGCTTGGCTTCATCAATCTGCACTTGCTCATCAAATGGCACGACGACGACGTGGTGGCTTTTCCTAAACAGCAGGTTATTGGAATGAGGACAGGCAATCAGGAACTTTGCTCTCTCTAGGCTCAGGCCGAGCAGATAAGCACGAACAGCCAAGTCCTTTGGGTATGGCCTAAGACCAAGGGGCATGGCCTTAGCGTGGCAATCGAGCACCAAGGTTCTTGCCCTCTGCTTTAACTATTTGCCAATTGTTTGGAGAAAACGTGAATTCGTGGTTCATTGGCATTTCTCTGGTAATCTCTGCAATACTCAGGCCTTCTTCCTCATTTGCAGGCTCGACTCCAATTGTATTCACTCGGACGGTGATAATGTTATAACCTGCTCCTAAATCATTAAGCACCACTTGGTATTCGTTCAGATACCTCCAGTCAGAGCATACAATTGTATGGGGCTTTGAGCCATCAAAACCACATTCATAAGGAGCAGAACGGCGCACCCAATTGGTAAAGTTCTCTGCAAAGACATTGCGGTTCAGTGATCGAGCAAACTTCCCTAATTCCACGAGAACAGTGCGGTGCTTGACCTTAAAAGGGTCAGAAAAGAAATTCTTAGAATTAGGGTGCAAATAAAAGTCTGGGTTCCCAGCGTCATTAAAATCTAAATGCTCTAAGAAGCTGTTGGCAGCCTCCTTCAGGCTGTCTGCAAAGTTCCGGGGAACGACAGGGTGCTTGCCTGCACCTTGAGCAATCCCAGCCCGGAAAGTGTCTTTTCCTGCTCTGGCGTAGCCAGTAATCAGGACAATGTTTCTGTCTTTCATTTTAGAAATCAATCGAGGTGCCTGCAGTAAATCCTGCCACTGGTTCAATTGTCTTAAAGAAATACTTAAACTGGGGCTTTCCGTTGTATGGCTTATCTTCCTTCACTTCGACTTGGACTTTTGCCGTTTTGCCAAAGGCCGGCGTGAATAAAAGGACTAAGTCTTCAACAGAAATTTTAGGATCTGGAGCCTCCACGAAAGTAGAGGAAAACTTGCCAACCGTAATTGAAATGTTTTTAGGGTTTGCTGCTGTGAAGAATTGGGTGAGGCAATTGCCTTCGTTGTCTTTGAAGAAGATACGGGCGTAGGCTTTTCCGTTCTTATCGTATTTGAATTTTGTCCAAATGACTTCGTCCTTTGGCTTACAAAGCTTCAGCACATAAGTGCCGTTTTTCGTAATGGTTTTTAATTCAGGTCGAGCAGGTGCGTTATCGTTATTCATGTTAAGGAAAGTTTTAATCAAAGTTCGTCGTCCTGATTTGTCGACTGTATTTCTTCTGCAATTGAGTGCGCGGCCTCCTTGCACTGCTCGATTGCCTGCCTGCAACGTTCGGCGTTATTTTGGAGAACTCGAACGCCGAACTCTACTCTTCGTATTTCGTCATATAGACATTTTACGTCATAGACCTCCTTAATACTGTCGGCGTCTAAATTAATGTGCTCACGCTGGGCTGACTTAATGTCTCCTGCTAAATGGCGAGCGTCTTCCCCGATAATTTCACTGTCCAACAAATAGGAAACGCTGTCTAAAGCTTCTCCTATGATCTTAAGGTTCCGAGCAATCTTCTCGTGGTTGGTCATTTGTTTATTTGTTTCTTATACAAAGGGAACGATTCTCTTTTAATCAAAGGGGTTTTCTTATGGCAACCTGTGGCAATAAAGAACTCCACTTCTGAATTATAAAGAGCAGGAAGTTCTGTTCGACGCCACTTAATCATGGAGTCCAAAAAAGCGTTTGAAGAGTTGCAGCGGAACTCCACGAAAGGAGTCACTTTGTCGAGCAGGACAAGTAATGCGTGATGATTTGCTTTCAACTCCAGGCATTGAACTTCGTCCGCTATGACTTTTGGAATTCCTTTTCGAGGCCTCATTTTAGGGTGCTTTAATTGTCACGTTATCAGGGTGAACCATGAAGTAGTCTTTTTTCCACTTTGCCCACAGCTCATAGTTCTTTTGCACAGGAATCGTGGGCAAGACTCTCTGCTTCCAGCGAGCCCACTCGCCATGCCATGAAAAGTATTCCTTCCACAGAATTTCCCCACCTTCGAGCATGTCCGCGACAAACTCGGCGTTCTCCACTTTGCCGTTATCCCAGACAAGGATCAGAGCGTAAGGACATGGAATCTTGTTCCCCATGGCTACGACAGTCCCCGGAGGTTTCTTAAATTTGGAAGGGTGCGCACAAGGCATGGCCTAGAAAGGTGGCAAGTCTTTGGCTTCTGGCTTTACATTGTTTGCTGTTGGCTTGGCCTGAGGCTTATAAACAGGAGCCTGAGGCACAGGCCGTGGCATAGGAGCCACAGGAGGTTTGGCAGGCATATGCTGGCTAACAGATTGACCGTCATCATCAACGTCCGTGGAGATTGAGCAGGCGGCCTGAGCAGCCTGACGTCGTAAATAAGTCATGGTGCTTCCTAGAGGCTGAGGAAGAAGCCCACTTGTTTTATAAATCAAACGGCCTGCTTCAAAGATTTCGCCAGTATCGTGCAGGAACCTAGAAATAAGGTGCAAGTAAATGTCATGCGTTCCGTCGCCGTTTTGGACAATTTGGGTGTCCGTGATCAGGCAATAGGAAAGGTGATGTTTGACGCTTACTTTCTTAATCGTGGAAAGAACTTCTGCTAGGGAAGCATACCGACTCTTAAAGTGAGGGTTCACTTTGTCGGCTTGCACGTTGTCAATTTCATTCATGAAAGCCACGTAATCAACTGTGGCAATCATTCGGGCATTTAGTGGTTCTGGTTTCATGGCTTCACTTAGCAATGGTCTTCAGTTCCTCCACGTCAATCTCTTTTGGTTTAGAGTTCCCCTTCAGACCAATTAAATAAAAGACCTGCTCGGTGCGCACGATAGGCGTCTGAAGCAGTGCAAGTTTGTCGCCGTCAATCAGGACATACTTTGTGCCAGGGATTACTTTGACGGAAGCAGTTGGAGGAATTGGAGTAAGTTTTTTCTTCATAGGTTTAGGTATTAAATCTTTTGTTTTAAGGCTGCGGAAAGAATTAAGAGAGCGTCTGCTGACCATAGAGTCACTGGGACTCCGTCTGGGTATAATTCAGCGGCCTTGGCTTTTAGTTTGTTTTTCCATTCGGTGGTGGTCAATTTGCCTTTCTTTCCGAATTCGTGGGCGGTTTGCCAAACTGGGGGACGGACTGCTTTCACTTTGAAGTTCAACGCATAGGAAGCCCCGAGCAGGACGCCGTAATTCTTTTGCAATTTGCCCACAGCTGAGCCCGGAATCAGCCTGCCTGTGAATAGGGGTGGGTCTTCAATATACATTTCCACCCATGGGCTGAGGCCGGCAACCTTTCTGAGCAGATCCACGCAGTCCAATTCTGTCGGAGGCATACGCACCGCAAAGACCTTTCTGCCTGCTTTCCAGACCACGCCCCCATTGACACCCGGGTCAATGGCAACGACGATTAAATCTTTAGACTCTGGAGCCTCAGGCACTGGGCGAATAAACGTCCCAGCCTTCTGGCTGTCAACTGCTCATTTAAGGCGCGACAAATTGCCTACCCTTTGGGCGTAGTCGTCTGGGCTCAGGCCGAGAAGGTGCGCACCCTCCCACCCATGCTTCCAAACTAAGGCAAATTGCTCTGGGGAAGGGGAAGGCAGCCCGGAGGATTCAAAACGCCTCCTGAGGCCACGCAGATAGGCAGAAGCCACTTCCTGCTGGGCTTCCAGCCTTCGCCACTGGCTCATGGGATAGGCAGGCTTTCCTTCCACCCTTAACTGGGCGTTTCCTTCAGCCCAAGCCCCTTTGTGCATTTGATAGGCTCCAAAGGCCGTAGGAAGGCCTAAGTGATAGTCCCCTAAGGCTCTGGGGTTATCTCCACTCTCCACAAGTCTTATGGCTTTGAGAATTTGGGCGTCCGTCTGGGCAAAGGACAAAACTGCCAGCAGGAGGCCTGCCAGCAGGAAAGAGCGTCTTTTCATTAACGTCGTCGGGGTATCACAGATCCTTTAATTTCTATATCTCCAGATTTGAAGACATATTGAACGCCCAGCATCCCTCCAGTCGCGACATAAGCCTGAAGCCATACTCCAGTGGCAGCCTGCTCTTTCAAATCATTTGAGCAGGCTTTCACTAGCTTTTCAGCCTTTGGCATGGCAAGTTCTGCCTTCGCATAGTCTCCTGAATTAATGCGTTCGTTCAGAAAGTAGATCTCCTGAAAGAGGTCGTTCAATAAATGCAAATGACTGGGGTTTGGGTTATTCGTCATATTTGGCTAGGCTGGGCTTGGGCTTGTATTTGCCACGTGGTTTTTGGTTATACCAGACCAAGTCTAATTCTTTCGCATACTTGCGCACGCTAGGAATAGAAATGCCAAGTTTCTTCGAGGCCTGCTTAAAAGTAAGGCAGGCTTGGTTGGCTGCTACCAGCCTTGCACCATAAGCCCGGAGTCGGGCAAGCATGGTGCGTGACATGGGCTTGGGCTTCATTTAATTGGAGTATGGTAATGGCTCGTATGAATGGCTGCAATCTTCCAAGCCTGATCACTGGCCTTTTGAAGATAAACCAAAAGCCGGCCTTTGGGAGAGTCCTTAGTAGGCAAGACGCCCTCATCAATTAAGCCAGCCTTCAGGCCTGCAAGGTGAGCAGCCAGACGGAGCCAACCGTCGTCAGCCTCAGTCACTTGCTCTAGAACTTTCTGTTTATTTAGTTTTTGTTTTCGCATGGTGGGAAAGGGAAAGTTTGGCTTTGGGGTAAAGGCTTTCGTAAATCTCAGAACCCAGAGCCATGACTGTTGCGTAAGCAATCAGGAGCAGGAGCAAAACAGTAAGGTGCTTCATGGGGTTATTTCTTCAAAGTTTTGCGTCCCACGCCATTTTGGACGTAGGCTTCAGCCCGGGGAACGATTTTGTCGATGTAGGTCTTTTCCCCAAAGTGCGCACGTTCGCAATCGAGCAAGTGCTCTTGAGCGTCAATTTCCTGATCTAGGGTAAAGCCTTCACTCTTTAGGACGTGAAGATAAGTAATGGCTGCTGCTTTGAGCAATTGGCCTGTGGTCAGTTTTAGTTTTGGCATGGTGGAAAAGGCTTGGGCTCCGGGCTTAGAAATTCATCACCAAATAACCACCGCTAGGAAGTTTAATGTGGCGAGAATTCTCGGAAAGGTATTCGTCTAAATTGAGGGTCAATTCTTCCAGCGAAATGTCTTCCAGTTCGTCTGGCAATTCAAAGCAATGGCTGTAAGCCTTAGCCACTTCAAATGCGTCCTCGTATTCCGTCCAGTCGCAGGCAATAGCGATTGGATCGTATTCCAATTCTTCTCCAGAGGCTTCTTCTAATTCAAAGTAATACTCTGCCAAAGCGATGGCAGCCTCGTCAGACCATTGATTGCCGTCTCTAAAATCGCAGAGCAGTCTTTTGAGTTCTTTTTCAGTTAGGATGTATTTCATGGTGTTGTTTTGGGCTGGGTGAAGGCCTAAAGACAAAGGGACTTTCCCTGTATGGACAAGCCCCGAATAAATCTTTTTTAAGCCCCTTGTTCTGCACGTTTCCTTAGGAAAACAACAGAAACAAGCCCAGGCACATTCCCCTTTACTGTTCGAGCAGGCTGTTCTTCCTGATCCTGAGCCCAGCAGCCAGCCCCACGCCTAGGCTTCCCACGCCCAGAGCATATCCCAAGTCGCGACAAGTCTTCATGGCTTCAGTCGCTCGATTCAAATTCTTCTCCAATTTCTTATCATCACTTTTCACACCCTCTGAAGTGATAAGCAAAGCCATGGCCTGACCGTCCTCGAAACTATCCAGAACGAAGTCGCAAATTACCGCTGAACAAATGGAAGCCAGCCCGGAAAAGAAAACCATTACGGAAACGACCATCAAAAGCCTTAACTCACTTTGCTTTCTTTCGGCGTCCATGAGGCTTCTTCTTCCCTTCCACTTTGGCGACTTCCTTCTCTCCTTTGGCTTTAATCCAACGGAGCAAATAGTCCAAGCACTCTGGGGCTGCATAACCACTGGCTCCAACGCATCCCATTTTGAGGCCGGCAGAAGTTATGTGATCCTGAATGGCATACCCCACGATGGCTGCGACAATTGAAGCAGCACAAATACGGCGCACAACCCAGCCCAGAGAAACAGGCTCAGTGCTGAGCAGAAGCCGGGCTGCCATGGAAAGCCCACCGACGACGGAAGCCACGACGCCGTCTTTCACAGCTGTGGGCAAATGGTCGGGCTCTAGTGGGCTGGCAGCCATTACTTAGAAATACGAACAGGCGTGGAGTGCTTTTGCAGAAGCACTTGTCGGTAATTCTGACGCCAAAGCGTCTCGCAAATCTCTTTACCAATTCGGTCAATTTTGCTTTCTGAAACTTCTAGGCCTAGGGAAATGTGCAACTGCTCATGGCAAAGCGTCTCTAATGCTCGTTTTGCTCCCAGCCTAGGGTCAATTTCAATTCTGGGAAACCGAGGATCATGCTCAGCCAGACCCCAGCACTTTTCCTTTCCAAGTTTCCTGTAAATAACTTTAGGGACTTTTCTGCTCATGGGGAGTTTTGAATAAATGCCAAATGATCACGAACAAAGCCACGAAAGCAATCAGCCCAACCCCAGGCACAAACCAAACAGTATCGAGCAGAAAAGGCACTGCACCGACTAAGGCTCCGGCAACCATTAATCCAGCCCCGGCAACGTATCGAGAGAAGGCCACAGCTAGTCCTCCCAAAGTCAAAAGCCCCACCGCTGCCATAGTGTAAAGATTACGAGCAGCGTTCTTTTTAACTTCATCAATTTGCTTTTCTAATTCCGCAATCTTTTGGTCTTTTAAGCCAGAGACACGCTGGGCTTCTTTTGTCGCGTTTTCCATGGCAGCCCAAGCGTCATCAATCTTCTTCTGCAACCCCATACCATAGGCCACGGCTTGCTGGTATTCCTTTGGATCCATGCGTTCAGCCCGACCATGGGCTTCAGCCAAGTTCTCCGGCCTAGGCTCAGGCAGGAAGGAAGCAGCCACAGCCAATTCGTTTTCAACTTTGCTTGGTTGGCCTGCCTTGTTCTGGGCTCGTGCTTCTGCAATCGAGGCAGCCACTTTATCGTCCGACTTGCTCTGGGCTTTATCAAATTGGGAAACAACGTCGCCCCCAGTCGGAGCAATAGGTTGCTCTGGAAGGGGTGGTGAAGCCTTAAAGAGTGCGCACCCTGATAGAAGGCAAGTCACCAAAAACAGGAAGGCTGGCTTTTGGTGCATGAATCGAGTGGGCTTATTTCTTCAGAGCGTCCACGACAGCCTGCACTTTAGCGGCGTCGGCCTTGGCTTCAGCCTCGACCTTAGAGGCCTCAGCCTCGACTTTGGCTTGGTTATTCCGATAAGCCAAAACAGCAGAGATTGCCCCGAGCAGGACGCCGAGCAGAAAGACAATTAGGTAGTTCATTGCGTATATTGGTAGAAGTTAAACTACGCAGATTTGCGTAGGTTATTTAGAAGGGGCTGGAGGGGTGTAAGTCCACTTGTTTGCGGTGATCGCGGCTTGGGCCGTTGCCAAGTCGGGGTAAGTGTTCACCGTCCAATTCGTAAAGATACGCGTATCCTCGGTAGCCGATTTGAGCATCGTTACCGTTGTGCCGTTTAACAAGATAAAGGTTTTACCGGCTTTAACGGTGACGTTTTTCGGGCCAGCGGGGGCGGCGGGGGGAGGAGTAGGAGGAGTTGCCATAAGAGTAAATTAGTCGGTGTAGAGGAAGCCGTTGGAGCACCAATGCCAATTTCCGTAGGAGTCCTTAAAAG
>Ga0214192_1001405_pt1 | contig 13502 bp, 7 predicted proteins | sample TroBogEpilimnion_44_FD_153030 | JGI IMG/M metagenome (GOLD analysis project Ga0214192, IMG submission 153030) | Freshwater microbial communities from Trout Bog Lake, WI - 29JUL2008 epilimnion | ecosystem: Environmental > Aquatic > Freshwater > Lake > Epilimnion/Euphotic zone | place: Trout Bog... | reverse complement strand
GGATGTGTTCAGGCTGACATAAACATTACCCAAACTGTCAGTTGCCAAACTATTGGCGGTATCAATACCGGTAGACAGAGCAACCAATAAAGCACCACTGGCTGAAAATTTCTCTACGGTGTTATTACCCTGATTGGCTACCCAAACATTACCTTGGCTATCAGTTACTAAATCCTGCGGTGCCGAAATGCCGGTAATTAGGGTTGACAGCAAACTGCCCGTAGCTGAGAATTTTTCTACAGTGCTACTGTAACCGTTACCATTCCAGTTACCTTGATTAGCTACCCAGACATTACCTTGACTATCGGTCAACACACTTTGCGGCGCAGAAATACCGGCACTTAAAGTTGCTAGCAAACTGCCATTGGCTGAAAACTTCTCAAGAGTATTATTGCCATTGGCTACCCAAACATTGCCCTGACTATCCACACTCAAACTTTGCGGATTAGCAATGCCTTGAGTGAAGTTTTGTACCGGCAAGGAATAAAGGCTTTGATCAGTGATTTTTAAAGTTAACTGGGAAGTAACCGTTTGTCCTTTAGCCAACTGATGAGCGGTAGGGGTAAATACCAATCCTTGCAATGCTTGTTGCAAGTTGGCTGCACTGCTGGCGGCAATGGTATAAGAGGCTATACCATTACTAATTAATGGTGTTGACAAGCCATTACCTGTCAAGTTTCCATTAGCTGCCGTAAAACTGATGGTAGCCACTTCACTGGCTGAAGAATTGGCATCATTCAGTATCAGTGAACTAAACGGTTGCGCTGTACCTGTATCCAGTATTGCGGTTGAGGTACTGATACCTGCCAGTACCGGACCCGCTCCGGTAACCGTAACTGTTTGTTGAGTACTGTTACTGAGACTATGATCCCAACCCGCAGTCGCTGTTAACGTGAAAGGTGCTTTGCTATTACCGGTATCATTGCTATAAAAAATACCGTTTACAATGGTTTGATCAGCCGCACTTAAACTAACCTGTAAGCTGGTAGCCGTTACATTGGCCACATTATCGGTTGGGTTTAAAGTGAAGTATTGATTACCAGCACTCAGCTTTAAGTCGCTAATGGTTAGAGCTGACGATAAATTGGTTCCCGTCAGCATCAATACTCCGCTGGTCGCGTTATAGGTGACCGCGCTTAAAGCTGGCGCAGTGGTTTCGGTAACGGTTAACGAAGTCGCCTGATTAGTCACGCTGGTATAAGGTGTATTTGCCAAGAATTTTTCGATGGTATTATTGCCATTAGCAACCCAAAGATTACCCTGACTATCGATTGCCAAACTTTTAGGACTGACAATGCCGCTGCTAAGGGTTTTTAGTAAAACACCCGAAGCAGAAAACTCTTCGACGCTATTGTTACCCGCATCGGCTACCCACAAATCACCGAAACGATCGGTTAACAGAAAATCTGGATTGGCAACAACACCGCTAAGCGTCCGTAATAATGCACCGCTTGCTGAAAACTCTTCAATGGAGGCGTTGTTGCTTAGTATGCCGACACCCGCAATAACAGGGGCACCATTAGCCACCCAAATATTACCTTGACTGTCTGTCGCCAAACTCACGGGGTCAACAATACCCATACTCAAGGTATTCATAAGTACACCGCTAGTGGAAAACTCCTGAATAAAATGATTGCTGCTATTCGCCACCCAAACATTATTTTGGCTGTCAGTCACCACGCTATTAGTTGATTTAAAGATACCCACTGGACTCGAATTGTAACCACTCGCTACTGGAATATATAATGTATTGAGCACAATATCACTAGCAGACAATTTGACAAGTTTTGCAAAATTGTTGCTATTCATTAATGATGCTAGCCACAAATTACCCTGCTGATCAATGGTAAAACTTTGTGCGCCACTATAAATATAGGCGTTGCCATCATGAAGCAATAATGTCCCTGATGATGAAAATTCATTTAAACTACCTGATCCGCCCGCAGTCCAGACATTACCTTGACTATCGATATTGAGACTGACAGGGTTATAAGAATTGTAAGGAGACGTATTGAGCAATGCTCTACCTGTTGAGGAAAACTCTTGAATAGAGCCATTAACAGTATTTGATGCAGAATTAAAAGCTCCATTAGCCAACCAAACGTGACCCTGGCTATCAATCGCCAGACTTTGTGGATTTGTAACACTCTGAGTCAGGGTCAGTGCAGGATAAGCCACTCGATCGCTAATCGTTAATGCCAAATTAGTGGTCACTGTTTGACCGACTGCACCTTGATGCGCCGTTGGGGTAAACACTAATCCCTGTAAGGCTTGCTGCAAAGCACTGGCACTGTTGGCTGACAAGGAATAAGTCGCCATACCATTGCTAACGGATGCTGACGACAACCCACTGCCCGATAACATGCCATTAGCCGCCGTAAAGCTAATGGTTGCAATTTCTCCGGCAAAACTATGGCTATCTGTAAGAGTCACTTTACCAAAAGGATTCAAGATACTGGTATCTTGTAGTACACCGGTTGTCATTACACCATTTAACGAGATACCGACACCACTAACAGTGATCGCTACCTTAGCAGAATTGCCATTGAGACTGTTATCCCAACCGCTGCTGGCGGTTAAGCTGTAAGCTGAACCTGCACTACTGCTACCATTGGTATTAAAGAAAGCATTGACTCGATTTTGGTCGGCGGCACTTAAATTGACCGTAAAACTGGTTGCGGTCAAATCACTCAGGGTATCGCTGCTAGCATTAAGACTAAAAGACTGACTGCCTGCATTAAGTGTTAAGTCACCCAATACCATAGCCGCAGATAAATTGCTACCACTAACAGTTAGTTGTCCGGTACCTGCATTGTAGCTAACCTGAGATAATACAGGTGAAGCTGTCTCAGTTACGGTGATTTGAGTGGTATTATCAGTAATGGTATTCGTCACTGGTGAAATGAACCATTTTCCCACAGTGTTATTACTATTAGTTACCCAGAGATTACCCTGACCATCTATAGTTAAGCTTGTGAGTGAGGAAATCCCATTGCTCAGCGTATTCAGTAACACACCACTCGCAGAGAATTGCTCTACTGTATTATTATTACCCACCCAGACATTGCCCTGCTTATCAATTGCAAGACTGTTTGGATTAGAAATCCCGTTGCTCAGCGTATTGAGTAATACGCCACTGGAAGAAAATTTCTCAACGGTGTTGTTGTACATATTTGCAACCCAAACATTACCCTGATTGTCTATAGCTAGACTACTGGGGAATGAAATTCCATTGCTCAACGTATTCAGTAACACACCACTGGTGGAGAATTGCTCTACCGTATTACTATTAACCACCCAGACATTACCCTGACCATCTATAGCTAAACTTCTGGGGAGTGAAATTCCATTGCTCAACGTATTCAATAACACTCCACTCGCTGAAAATTTTTCAACTGTGTTGTTATTATAATTAGCCGACCAAAGATTACCCTGACTGTCTATAGTTAGACTATTAGGACCTGAAACTCCATTAGTCAGTGTATTTAGCAACAAACCACTCGCAGAAAACTCTAATATATTACCTTTACCCTGATTGGCTACCCAAATATTACCTTGACTATCAATTACAAGCCCTGCAGTAATAGAAATACCATTATTTATAGTATTCAGTAACACACCATTCGCTGAGAATTGCTCTACCGTATTGTAATTAGCCACCCAAACATTGCCCTGCTTATCAATTGCAAGACTGTTAGGATAATAAATCCCATTGCTTAGTATTCGAGTTGGGAAATTATTTATAATCTGGTCGCTGACAGTCAACGTCATCGATGTCGTTACGATTTGACCTGCAGAAGTTTGATGTGCGGTAGGCGTAAATACCAGTCCTTGTAACGATTGTTGCAACGCTAAGGCACTGTTAGCTGACAGGGTATAGGTTGCTACACCGTTACTGACTATAGCGGTCGGCAAACCGGCTCCGGTTAGAAAACCGTTCACTGCCGTAAAACTAATAGTCGCGGTTACTGGCACAGTGGCATTACTATCAGTTACCATCGTGCTACTGAAAGGATGTAGTGTGCTGGTATCCAGTATTTTAGTCTGCGCGCTTAAACCCGCTAATACTGGACCCGCTCCAGTTACAGTCAATGCAAAATTGGCGGCATAATCATTGGCGTTACCATCCCAAGCATTGCTGGCTAACAATGCATAAGCAGCATTGCCTGTGCTGCTACCATTAGTATTGGCATAGGTATTAACAATGGCTTTGTCGGCTGCACTCAAGGTAATGTTAAATCCATTGCTCAACTGACTAATAGTTTCTTGGTTGCTGCTCAAGGTAATAAATTGAGTGCCGCCGACTTGCAAGGTTAAATCACCCAAGATTGGCGTATTGGCTGGATTAACACCGGTAAGCTTTATTTGCCCTGTGCTGGCATTGTAAGTCGCTTGGGTTTCAGTGACTGTCAATTGCGTGGTTTTATCTGTGACAGTGTTGGAAACTAACACGCCAGACGAAGAAAATTTCTCTACAGTGTTATTATAGTAATTAGCTACCCAGACATTACCCTGACTGTCTATGCTCAGGCTTTGAGGACCAGAAATCCCATTGCTCAGTGTGTTCAGCAAAACACCGGCTGTGGAAAATTTTTCTACGGTGTTGAAATAATAGTTAGCGACCCAAACATTGCCCTGACTATCCACTGCTAAGCTATCGGGTGTATTAATCCCAATGCTCAGCGTATTCAGCAACACACCACTCGAAGAGAATTTTTCTACGGTGCTATTATTATAATTAGCTACCCAAACACTGCCCTGACTATCAATTGCTAGACTATCGGGTCCATTAATGCCATTACTCAAGGTATTCAGCAACACGCCACTCGAAGAGAATTTCTCTACTGAATTGTTATTATTATTTGCCACCCAGACATTGCTCTGGCTGTCTATGCTCAAGCTTTGTGGACCTGAAATACCGTTACTCAAGGTACTCAACAATACGCCACTTGCTGAGAATTTTTCTACGGTATTGTTATTATTATTTGCTACCCAGACATTACCTTGACTATCGATTACCAGACTTTGCGGTATATTAATTCCATTGCTTAACGTATTCAGCAACACGCCACTGGAAGATAATTTTTCTACGGTGTTGTTATTATGATTGGCCACCCAAACATTGCCTTGACTGTCGATTGCTAAGCTATCAGGCGCATTAAGCCCATTACTCAACGTATTCAACAACACCCCACTTGCGGAGAATTTTTCTACGGTATTATTATAGTAATTAGCTACCCAGACATTGCCCTGACTATCGCTGGTGAGATTGTATGGGTTTATAACCCCATTGCTCAGCTTTAATAAAGGCAGGTTATTGGTAATTTGATCACTTACTGTCAACGTCATCGTAGTAGTCACGGTTTGACCCGCCGCACTTTGATGTGCCGTCGGGGTAAATACCAAACCTTTCAAGGCTTGTTGTAAAGCAGTGGCACTGCTGACAGAGAGTGTATAAGTAGCGATGCCATTATTAAGAGTGACCGTAGACAAACCGGTACCGGTGAGGATGCCATTGGCAGCCGTAAAGCTGATACTGGCTGTTTCTGGTGCAGAAACATTGCTATCAGTAATGGTTATTTGACTAAAGGGATTAGTGGTACTGCTATCGAGTAATTTAGTTTGTAAACTTAAGCCACTTAACTGCGGTCCCGCCCCCGTCACCGTCACTGCAATGTTGGTAATAGTATCATTGGCATTGCCATCCCAGCCATTACTCGCCGTCAACCCATAAGCCTGACTTCCGGTACTGGTACCGTTAATATTAAAGAAACTGTTAACCAACGCCTGATCAGCAGCACTTAATGTAACGTTAAAGCCGCTAGCCGTCAGATTACTAATAGTATCTCTGCTGCTACTCAGCGTCATTTGGACACCACTGACTTTCAGCGTTAAATCGCCTAAAACTAAAGCATTCGTTGGCAAATTAGTACCGGTCACGGTTAAAACTCCAGTACTAGCGTTGTAAGCAATCGTTGTTAGGCTCGCGTTACTCATGATGTGTTGCCTCTATGTTAGAGTTTATTGCCAGTGAATGGGAGAGTTTTAGATTTTCAGGGCATTGATGAAACGATGTGTTTGCCAAAATAACCTTATTTGTAATGGTTTAATTGTAGATGAATTATTAAATTCACACAAAAAATAAGAGTAATTTGTCCAATTGAAATTTTTTTATTAAACAGATAGATAATCGCAAACTAAAATTGGTTCAGACTATATGGATATTTTGCGGGATCTAAATCAATCAACAGCCACATTAAATACTCATTGGTTGATTGACTGGTCGTTCCTAATGCCTAACATCATCCGTTTTATGCTGTTTGGCGTATTCCAAAGCAACCATGGCTTCGTGTTTTAATTGATTGTCACTGTACAGTTGGTTCTCACGAACGGGAGCATCGAGAGCTTTTTGGTAAAAAATTTCAGCTTCCTTAAAAAGTTTTTTAGATCGCAGAAAATTACCATAGAAGTAGTTAACATCTATCCCGATGGGATTAATGCCCATGGCAGTTTTAAATAATGCTTCTGCTTGCTCATCATCACCAAAAGCTATAGGTGGAGGGGGAACCATAAAATAAAGTGTTGCCAAAGCCACATACGCTGAGCCTTCTAAGGTATTCGGATTCATGGCAATGACTTTGTTAAGTAAATCACGCGACTCATAAACATTATGAAATGCAGCAAGACTATGATGATGTTCAGCGTCATTGGCTTTAATAATGGCTTGCCAATAAATCACTTCACTACTATTGGGATATTGTTGAGCAATCACTATGGTTTTTTCTAACAGTTCTTGATAGGCGGGGGAACGCTCTTCTCTGGGTAAGCCATAATAAATTTTTGCCCACTCCGTTTCTATCTGATTAATAGCATCATCCCATGGTTGGGCACTGGCTTTATTGAATATGAATAGAAAAATAATGATCGCTACTATGTGCATGTGAGCCAGCTTTAGTAACTGTTATAAGTTGAATTAGGTTAATTTTCTCGCCATTGAGAATACGGAGTAATCACCAGATTGTTATTATAATAACGTAGATCATCTGTTACTTCTTGCCCTAACCAAATAGGTTTGGAAAAAACTTCTCCTACTGATTGTAATTCTATTTCAGCGACTATTAAACCTTGATTGTCTCCATAAAATTCGTCTATTTCCCAAGTATGTCCTTCATGTTTAACAAAATGGCGGGTTTTTTCAATGATTGGTTTCTGACACAAATGACTAATGATTTCATCCGCATCACTGAGTGGTATTTCATATTCATATTCGTTACGAAAGCTACCAATAACGGCACTTTTTATATTTAACCAGGCATGGGTGTCACTTATTCTGACTCGCACTGAGGTATTAGCTACACTGCTTAAATAGCCTTGTCGATAATCAACAGAATAATTGATTTGTTCCCGCCAGCCGGCATTAGCCAATAAAAATTTATGTTCAACTTCGATAGCCATAAGCAAAATAATCCGTGCAAGAAAAAATTATTCGGTGAGTGGGGAATCCTGAAGCCGTGTCAAGTAAGGCTGTTTGGCTAATGGATCAATGTGAAACGCTAAGTTATCGGGTTTATGCAATAATCCTTCTTCACCTGAAGCATTAGGATTAAGCTGCCTTTTCTCTATAAAATCAACCAAGCGACGGGTATTATAAATCATCAAAATACGATAACTATTATTGCTGTAATAAATCTGGTAAGCGACATTATTTTCTAGAAAACAAGGATTTCTATCCAGTAAAGCCAATAACTGCTGTTCATCGTTTCCAGCAAGATTTTTTAACACCGAGGTCTCATTGTTAAAAATTAAATCCAGACAATAATCTTTTAACGACCCCGCCATTTGATGGCGCTGGACTGCCCGCACCTGCTCATCAGTAAAAATAAAACTTTCCGCTACTAAATAGTGTCGATCACGTTCACCGTCGTTAGCAAACAATGATAATTTGCGTAACGCTTGATGCTGCAAAGCACTCAAAAAAGACATTGGCGCACGAATATGTTTATCAACGGTCACAACCCAGGGTAATGCTCGACCGGTTTGCTGAAAACGAGATTTAACGCTATTAATTACTGCAGATCGCGGCAGTTCATCTTCCCTGCCCTCAGGTTTAACAAGAAAAGCGTCCACCGCGATAATTTGTGTATAAAATCCAGCGTTGTTAAATTGTTCGATAATATCAGCATACCTTGGTTTATAGGGTATGCCAGTGCCATCATAAAGAATATTGATGCGCAATTCTCTGGCACAATTAGCTACCAGACTGCGTAAGCGATTAGCGAAGGGTTCAACAAAGACATAATCATCACTATGATGGCTAGCTGCAGTTAATACACTATAAAGATCGCTGAGTTTGCGGAATTCATCGAGCGATGCGATGACAAAATTGTCACCGCAATGAGCCACAGCCATTTCTTCAACCGCGGTTTTTCCAGATCCAGCACCACCCATTGACATAAATAATTGGGGATACGCGGCTTCTATTTTACCTTGAAAAATAGCTCGTTTGGATTTCTCCAGTTTTTGAGTCATTCGGCTGATTCGTTCAAAAGCAATTTCAACACCACGCTGTAATCGTTCATCACTTTCTGCAGCCATTAACAAACGTTTTTTTACTGCCTCGTTATTTGCTAAAGTGAAAATAGTTACGCTTTCTCCTTCGCATTGCTTAAGCAATTCGACTAGCTCGGTGTGGCTAGGTGCTCGTAATCCGGTCAATATATTAACATCAAGGCAAAAAAGCGGTACCGCCCCATGTTCCCCTACGAGTATACCGTCAATATCTTGTTTACCTTGTTGTCGCAGTGCTTCTGTGCCCGCTAAATAACCGATGATATTTTCAGTAATAGTCAGTGGATAATCGGCAAACTGTTTACCAGGAATAAACAAACTGACATCTATACTTGCTAGTGGGATCAATCCACCATTGACAGTGACTAGACAAGTCACTCCGTCAGTAGTGCAATGTGATAAGAATGGGATACCTTGGACAAATCGCTTATTTTCAGGCCACTTACCATAACTATTAGCCGTGTTTGGCAAGCTTTTACAGCGACTGGGATCGAGTGCATGCTGAAACGCCAATGTGGTGGTTTCATGGTGGCTATAAAGATCGTGAAGAACAACGGTATCTGCTGCATCTAAACGTCTAAAGTCAATACCTGATTCATAAACACTTTTAAACGCCGGTAAATGCGCCAGAGCAGTCATAAAGAGATCTAGGGTTATCTGACCTCCGTAGGCAAACGGTTTAATAATCCGAATTTTTTGGTAAACAGCACTGAGTCGCTCAGCTATATCATCAAAATGAATGACAAAACCATTACTATCGAATAAGGCTGTGTCATTATTGTTATTGCTGTCATCTAATACCAAGCATTCTATTACTTCACGAAACTGTTTACGCTTGTCAGGGTCGGGCATATAACCGGGGCGATGATTGGCATTAGCTTGTTCCCGCCAGTCATAAAAAAGCTCACGATGAATTCGCAAAAACAATTCTGTCAGGTATGTAACCCGTTTTGCTTGATCGTGAGATACGGTATTTTCTGCTTCTTTTTGCAACACACTCAAAATAACGCTACCTCTCGCAATGGCTAAAGCGATACGTAATTTTCTGAGTTGTTGATAACCTGAAATATGGGAACCAACAAGTTCATTCATAATGCCACCCTCAAGCATCATAGTCTGTGACTATAATACCAATTTATTTATTATTATTATATTTAGTTAAGTTGGGATAATAAGTAATCGGAATGATTTGTTATCAATTGAGCATTGGTAATTTGATTGGTTAAAGAAATTTGACAATCGACCAAACAGCCTACTTTAAGGTAATTAGGTGTATATCCAAAGACAAGCTTTTTATCTTCGCTATAGGGTTCACTGTATCCTTCCCATAATACCTGAAATTGCTGACCCAGTTGATGCTGAGCAAACTGCTGTTTCATTTCATTTGCCAGCACATGCAATTCTTGACTTCGCTGTTTTTTAACCGATTCAGTCACAGCATCAGGTAAAGTCGCAGCTTTAGTGCCGGCACGTTTTGAATAAGTAAAAATATGAATATGTCCAAAGCCTATTTTCTTAATAAAATCGAAACCTTCTCGCCACTCTTGTTCTGTTTCTCCGGGGAAACCGACGATAATATCAGTAGTGATATTAAAATTTGGATTGGTTGCTCTTAAGCGACTGGCAATCACTGAAAATTCTTCTGTCTTGCAACGTCTTGCCATTCGCCTTAAAACGCTATCAGCGCCGCTTTGTAAGGGTAAATGTAGATGGGGTAATAAACGCGGATTTTGAAATAATTCAAAAAAATCTTCTGACAATTCCCAAGGCTCCAATGAGCCTAAACGAATACGAGGTACTTGTGTATTAATCAAGATTGCTTTTATCAGATCGATTAAAGTGACATTTAAATCACTACCATAACCACCCAAATGTACTCCAGTCAGGATGACCTCATTAATACCTTGTTGATGCAAGTTATTAATTTCTTCAATAACAGCGACTATTGGACGGCTTTTTTCTTCACCTCTAGCAATAGTGACAATACAAAAGGTACAACGATAACGACAACCATCTTGTACTTTTACAAAGGCTCGTTGTCTACCACGAGTGAATAAAGATGTCTCACCAGGTTCTGTTGATAACACTGGCATAGTCGCTAGATCTAATTCTTCCAAAATTTTTTCGACTAATAGATGTTTATCCTGATTACTGATAATCAGATCAACGCCTAAAGATGCAGCTATTTCTTCACGGTTTAATGTTGCATAACAACCACTGACCACTAATTTAGCGTGTGGATTATCACGATGAATTCGGCGAATTAATTGGCGCGACTTTCTTGCTGCATCCTGAGTCACTGCACAGGAATTTAAAACAATTATTTGTGCTAATTGCGTATCCTGAGTAATTCGGTGCCCTAACTTTTGGAAATCTTGTGCCCAATTTTCTAACTCCGCTTCATTAAGGCGGCAACCCAATGTTTTAAGATGTACTAACATAAACAAAAAATAAGTGACTATATGGCAAAAACAAAATGAACCGCTCCTAATAAAAATATCTACGACAACGGTGTCTGCGAATTTTTATTCAACTTGTTAATATTCAGTTCAGATTGACTAGTGTAATCTAAATACTCCCATCATTATTATAAAAGGATCATTCCGTGAATCATAAAGCGATGTTAGTCGGTTTTTTATTATTAGCTTCTGGTACTGTATTAGCTGAACAGAGTATGCTTGAAGGCGTTGCTACTGAAGCGGCTAAAGAAACAGTTACTGCGGTTGCTCCAACAGCAGCTGCCACTGTTGAAGCTACCAAAGAAAAAGCTACTGAAGCGGTAAAAACAGTTAATCAAAAAGCTAAAAAAATTAAGAAAAAAGTTCAAGCTACCCCAAAAGCAGTTAAAAGCGAAATAACAAAAGAAGCTGCTGGAAAAGCACTTGAAGAAATGCATTAATTAATAAAAAGGCTGGGCAACCGGCCTTTTTTAAAGACTGGACTTACAATCATTCAAAAATCGACTAAAGGTTTCCACCATTAAAGGTAGGATACTCAGTAATCGATGATCAGCATCGTGCATGTGCAGACGTGCCCGATGTTGTTGACAGAATCGCCAACTATTTTCTGGCGGCACAACGTCATCCTGCCAACCATGAAAAACTTCTATGTACTGGGCTGATGGGGTAAATTCAGTGCATTGATAGCCTGACAAAAAAAATGCAGGGGCTATTAAAAATAAGCCAACGGGCTTTATAACTGCTGAAGCAACGGTTGCTACATAAGCTCCCATACTGGAACCGACTAAAACAACCTGTTGATACTGAGAAATATCTAGTGATAATAATTGCTGAACACGGATATCGGGATCGTCACTCACCTGATAATCAGGACTAATAAATTCATAGCCTAGGTCTTTACTAACTGCAGCTAAAGCAAGTGCTTTTTCTCCCCAAGGAATACTACCTTTACCGTGATTATAGATAACAACTTTTGACATTGATGCGACTAGTTAGCGTTAATGAATTAAAATCTGTATTTTTTCTTAAAAAGAGATTCCATCAAGTTATTTAAACTTATCGATAATTTCCTTTTTTTCAGCACCTTTATGCTGTCTTCACGGAAGTGATAATCTAACGATACGCCTGCAAAAGCAAGCAATTTATCTTTTTTGTAAACGTAGACGATATATTAATAATGCCTAAAATTATTACGATAACCGCTAATACAGCCATCGATTGCTATCTTGAAGTTAATGGACTTGAACTGACAGATAATATCATTGCTCAGAATAGTGCTGAATTTGCCTGCGGTAAAGGAATTAATGTCGGAAAAAGCATTGCTAGTCTTGAAAAACCGGTCATGTGTTTAGGATTTATCGGCGAGCAATCTTCTCAACGCTTTAGAGATATCAATATTAAGGGTTTGCAAACAGATTTTATAGTTGTTACAGGAAAAACCAGAACTAATATTACATTGTTTGATACAGCAAGCCAAAAAGAAAAACATATTAGAACGCATGGGTTCAAAGTAACAGAACCAGACTGCCTACGCTTAACTGAGAAAATTGATGCTCTACTAGTTGCTGGTGATATTATTATCCTCTCGGGTAGTTTACCTGTCGGTGCTCCCAATAATTTTTATCAACAACTCATCGAATTAGCTCATCGTAAAGCTGCCATTGCATTTTTAGACAGTAGTGGTTCCAGCTTAGCGGAAGGCATTAAAGCCAAACCTTATTTGATAAAACCTAATTTATCAGAATTGCAAGAACTTATCGGGGGTAAGCTAACCGATATCAAAACCATCATTCAGGCAGCTCATGAGATTATCGCTCAAGGCGTCGATTGGGTCTATGTGTCTAGAGGAGAAAAAGGCATTATTGCAGTCAGTGAAAAACTATCATTATTGGCACAGGTAAGATATTTGCCAGACAAAATTGTTAGTCAAGTTGGGTGTGGCGATGCGTTGCTAGCCGGTCTCGCCGTCGCTTATGTAAACCAACTCCAATTATCTGAAACTATCCAATTGGCATTGGCTTGTGCTACAGCCAATCTTTTTTGCCTTGAACCTGGGAGGTTCGATAGCAAGCAACTTAAAGAAATCTACCCAGCTATCGAAATAACAGTACTCTAAATATTTTCTTTGTTTTATTTTTGATTTGATCGTATTGAGCTAGCGTTTATTAACTCTGTTCAGCATTAATAAACGCTCAATGTACTATTAGCTTTAAGTCAGATTATATTTTAACCAATATTTCGCCTCGCCCCATTTCTGCCATATCACCGGCATAACGTTGAACACGATTAAAAACGACATTGCTTTCAGCAAATTTTGAGTTGAGTGATTTATAATCATTAAATAACATCGGCAAAAAAGCAAGGGTATGTGAGCCACAGTCATTAAAACTGGCTGATAACTGTGGGGACTGCCAAAGTAACAATGTACCCCGACGCATACCATAACCTAAATAGCGACCGGTTTTCCCATAACAG
>Ga0214192_1001402_pt1 | contig 13514 bp, 13 predicted proteins | sample TroBogEpilimnion_44_FD_153030 | JGI IMG/M metagenome (GOLD analysis project Ga0214192, IMG submission 153030) | Freshwater microbial communities from Trout Bog Lake, WI - 29JUL2008 epilimnion | ecosystem: Environmental > Aquatic > Freshwater > Lake > Epilimnion/Euphotic zone | place: Trout Bog... | reverse complement strand
TAAACAAGAAGAAAAACTAAAAGAAACACAAACTAAATACGATTATCTTCAACAGCAATATAATGAAGTCAAAGAAGAATGTAAAGTTCGTCAAAATAAATATGAATCTGTTCTTGAACGTTTAGCACTAGATGCTGTAAATAAACCAGCTTTATTTAATAATGAAGATGTTATTGAGATTGATAATGATACAGAAGATATCGATGAAGAATATAAATTACAACCACTTGATCTTGGTGATAATTTATATATTGAAAATAGGGATGATGGATATATAAATGTAACTAACCTTTGTAAAGCTGGAAATAAAAAGTTTAATGATTGGAGTAGATTAGATAATACTAAAGCTTTCTTAAAGGAACTTTCGAGGTCGGCGGGAATTCCCGCCGACCTCTTAATTCAATCTATAACAGGTGGAAAAAATGAAGATCGTAAAACTTGGGTTCATCCCTATGTTGCAATTAATATTGCTCAATGGATTTCTCCTCAATTTGATGTAAAAGTTTCTTCATGGATATATGAAGTCATGCTAACAGGTAAGATCGATATTAGTAATACTAAAAGTTTTCAACAATTACGTCTAGAGAATAAAGAACATAAATTAAAAATAAAATATTTAACTAAAAAATATGTTAAATTACAACCACGTGTACAATATAATGAGAAAAATGTAATTTATATTCTTACAACACCTTCTCATAAAAAAGAAGGAAAATATATTCTTGGTAAAGCTTCTAATCTTACCAATCGTCTTTCTACCTACAATAAAACAGATGAACATGAAGTTGTTTATTACCAGGAATGCCCAGATGAAGATACAATGTCTATTGTAGAACAATTAATTTTTCATAAACTAAAAAATTACCGAGAACAAGCTAATAGAGAGAGATTTATTTTACCAGAAAATAAAACAATAGAATTATTTATAGATGTAATTAAAAAATCAATTGAAAATTTATAAACCAAGAAATTTTTATCAACACACACAAAAAATGTGTGTGTTGATAAAAATATTTTTTGAAATCTAAATTTTAAAATTAATTAAGAAACTAACTTTTTTTAAAGCAAAATAGGTCAAACCACTTTTTTTAAAGTTTTAATAATTTAGAATTTGTGTAAAAATAATTTTAATTATGTAAATATAATTAAAATTATGTAAAAATAATTAAAATTGTGTAAAAAAAAATTACATAATATATTTAAAATCTTACACAATATAAAAGATGGATACTATTAATTGTGAATTCTGTAATTTAACTTTTAAAACCAAGTATAACTTAAAAAATCATATTGTTAATAACAAAGCGTGTCTAAAGGTAAGAGGTCTTAAGTTAGAATCAAAACATATATGTAGTGGATGCCAATTAAATTTTACAAATAATACAAATTTATGTAATCATTTAGAAATATGTACAAAATACATTATTATGAATATATTAGAAGAAAATAATAAGAAACTAAAAGAAGTAAAAGAGTTACATGAAAAAGAGTTACATGAAAAAGAGTTAGAATATAAAGAAAAATTACTTAAACAAGAAGAAAAACTAAAAGAAACACAAACTAAATACGATTATCTTCAACAGCAATATAATGAAGTCAAAGAAGAATGTAAAGTTCGTCAAAATAAATATGAATCTGTACTTGAACGTTTAGCACTAGATGCTGTAAATAAACCAGTTTCTACTACAACCAATAATAATAATACAGTAAATAATATTAGAAATGTTTTATCATCTACGTATACTCTTGAAAAACTAGATGAAAAAGAGTTGATTGAAGACATGCGTAAAAATTATACAGAAAATCAATTCAAAAAAGGTCAAAAAGGTCTTGCCGAGTATCTATATAAAAATAAACTGAAAACACCTGATGATAAATTGATGATTTGTTGTTCAGATAAAAGCCGTAAAAAATTCAAAATTCTTGATTCTCTTGGAAATATAAAAGAAGATATTGAAGCACGTTTTTTGTGTGAAAAAATAAAAGGTCCAGTAAGAGTTGTATCTACTGAAATTTTTGAAAAAATACAAGATGATATTTCTAAACAACAAAATGTAGATAATATATCAGATAGTCAACAAACAAAACTGTTAAATGATATGGAAAAAGTAGGAGAGGACTATATAAATATTTACAAATTTGACGAACATGAAAGTAATGGAGAGTTTATAAATGAATTGTCTGTATTACTACACATTTAAACAATTTTTTCACGTACCATTTTGAAAAAATCATCATAAAATCGTCCAACTTGTTTATCTTCAAAAACAAATGTAAGTTTTTTTAGGTATGTATTTCGAATTCTTGATAATAAGAATTTATTTTCAAGAATTCGACCAAATAATTCTTCTGTACATTTATTTTCATTTACACAGTCATCTAAGGTACAATTATCAATCCATATATTTTTGGGAGATAACCAGTTATAAATTTTACTATCAGAATCTATATTGATATAAACATTTTTATGAATAATACATAGGAACATAAATTGTTTATAATTAAAAGGTGATTTATACTTCCATATTTCACGAAGATTTACACGTTTACGATGGCACTCTAAAACATTATTAATAATGTCCTTTAATTCCTTATTGTAAATACAAAATAAAAGTGATACAATTACCATAGAACTTCTACTATGACCACCCTTACAATGAATATAAATTTTGTTATCTTTATTTTCATACTCTTGTTTTAGGTTAATAATAAACTTACAGTATTCATGAATATTATCTGGTATTGACGTATCAACAATAGGATAATGAATACTGCGGATAGAATCAGTATTAAATGCGTTCTCAGTTAAATTGACGATCAAATTGAATTTTTTCTCTTTTAATTGCTCGATCATATAATCATTTGGTAGTGGACCAAAATAAATACGATCTGGAATAACGCAACTAATCCAATCATATAAGTAGCTTGTTTTTTTAAAACGATTCATTTTATTATTAATTAGTTTTATAAATTATAATTCAATCATCTTGTCTAAAACTGTTTCTAATCCATTTAAATCATGGGTAATTACAATAAGAGTTTTTCCTTTTGTTTCTTCATCGATCATTTTTAACACATTTGTTCTTGTTTCTTGATCAATACTGCTAAAAGGTTCATCAAGGATGATAATATCACACTCTTTTAGAAATCCTCTTACTAAAAAGATTACCTTTTGTGTTCCTAAACTTATATTCATACCATTCTTATCTACCATAAAATTCAAATCATTTTTAAATACTTTTAGAAAGTCATATTTCTTTAATAAGTTAATGATAGTTTCATCGCTTGCATTATTACCATATTTCATGTTATTCATGATGGTATCATTGAATAAAAATGTTTTTTGGTTCACATAGTTGATACGTTTTCTTACATCATCTACATTAATCTCTTTTAGATCAATTCCATCAAGATATATTTTACCATCTTCCAACTCGTAAAAATTCAATAAAAGTTTCATTAAGGTAGATTTTCCTTTACCAGTTTGTGCCATAATGCCAATTCGTTCATTGCTTTTAATATCTAATGAAAAGTTTTTAAAGATATACTTATCACCATACTTAAAACTAATATTATCAAAGTTAATATCGCCTTTAAATTTTGAAATATGTTTTTTATCTTTATCTGAATATATAACACCTTCTAAGAATGGTTGAGCATTATTAATATTACCCATTAACATGATGAAAGAAGGGATATCTTCTGAAATATTTTCTAAAGTGGAGATATAAAATGTAAAAATGAGAAGAATGTTAATAAAATCTTTACTATTTGAATGTTTATAAAGCAAAAAGATGCATACAATTGCAAAGATATAATTGATTAATTTAAATTTATTTATAAAGGATAATACTTCTTGATTTTGACTTTTATAAATTTTACTGTATTCATCCTCTATTTTTTTATTACTTTCAATGGTTTGAGCAACCTGATCATTTAAGTAGATATTCAGTAAATTATTAAAATTTTCATCTAATTTTTTTATCATATTCATATACTGAAGTTCTCTTTGATTTGAACTTTTAACTAATGAAGGATAAGATGAAATGGTGTAGGTCACAATGGTTGCATTACAAATCATATTTATTGCTCCTAATAAAGGTACTTTATATAGAAAATAGCCATTAATACATAGTGTAAGAATACTTAAAGGAATAAAGAGTTGGCATATCATTGAAAAAATGTCTTTCATGCAACGAGTAACTTCAAGGATACGTGTTATATCAGATGATACATTAGACTCATTGAAATTTATTTTATTTTTTTGTAAGAAAAGGCTAAATAATCGTTGTCTTACAAAAGATAAGAATTCTGGAAATAATTTATTTTCAATTCTTACTTTTACGATATAAATAATGCCAATAATTATCCATAAAAAACAGATTTGTTTAATAATAGATAAAAAGTTATCTGAATTTTTAAGATCCAAAATATTTGAATAAATCATAGGTGTAATCAAGACTTTCACTATATAAGAAATAGATGCTATAACAATATAAGAAAAAAACAAAGTTTTATGAAGATGAATATAATCAATACATAATTGTTTGAATATCATTAATTTTATTAGTACTAGTAATAAAATTTAACACAATAAATTCTTTTTCCAATCTAAAGCGAGTCTGTAAAAATCTTGTTTTAATGCCCATTCATACCCTCTTTCTGTAATTTCTTCTTTTAATTTAAGATCATCCAATACTTTGCATAATTCAGTAAATAATTTTTGGATCATTTCTTCTGTTGTACAGTCATTCTTATCCACCATAACTCCACGGTCATGAACAATTTCACATAATGCAGCTTCATTGTTAGTAGCAACAAGACATCCGGAAGCCATTGCTTCTACTGCACTTATACAATAAGTCTCTGTAAAACAAGTAGGATATAACCATACATCTGATTTTTGTAATTCAATTACCAGTTGATCTTGTGAAATACGTTTAGATAAGAATACATATTCAGGCATTTTTTTTATAAATTTCATTGATTCATCGCTTATTTGATCTAATTTACCAAAGATATAAAAAGTTGACTGAGGATAACGTGATTTTAGTAAAGGAATCATACTTAAAAAATTATCTAAACCACGACTAGGATCGCTTGTATAGATAAATCGAAACGGGATACGTTCTGTATTATTATTTAAAAATCTTTTTGGATGAATGGCATTACGTGAAACATAGATTGATTCTTGTGGAATTGCAGCATGTTTCATTACATATTGTTTTTGCCATTCTGTTATACAAATAACACCTTTAAATTTTTCTTTATGAACTTGAATAAATCGAAAATCACCAATAGGTACAATATCATGTAACCAAAGATATACATTTTTAACATTATCATAGTATACAAGATTATCTAAGTATCTGCTAATAATAAGATAGTCAACTACATAGGATAAACAAAAATCAGAAAAATAAGTAGAATCTAAATATTGAATTCCATTAATTGTAGTTTGATAATCTATGTTATTCTCAATATCTTCAAAATTTCCAAAAATAAAGACACGATAGCCTAAATCTCTAAATTCGGTTGCAAGATACAATGCCATATATTCTGAACCAGAAATGGTTTTATCAGAGTTAGGAGAAGGATTCCAAAAAAATGGCGTATTTCCTGTATGAATAACTAATGTTTTTGGTGCAAGTTTTTTAGATGAAATATTAAGATTATCGCAGATTGAATATTTTATATTTAATAATTTTTGATCAAATGGATTTTTTTCCAATAATTCTTTTAAGACTGGTACAGCTTCATTGATTTTACTAAGTTTCATTTTTACTTCGATATACAAATATGGAATATTGTATTGATAAATATCATATTCTAGACTTGTTATCCCAATTTGTGGTATAGGAAATTTAATTAAACTATTCATGATCTTATTTAATTTTTCTAGAAGATTTTCTTCATAAAAAGAAACTGCTAATTTATAACTAGGTTCAGCTCGATCTGTATGTCGACTTTGAAGATCTAATAATTTTCTCTGGTAAATAGCTTTATCATTAGTATCTTTATATTCACATAGAATTAACATGTATTCTGCATAAAAGGTATACTCATTTACATTTGTCATTTGAAGCAATTCTTTCATATATTTTTTAGATTCATCATATTTTCCTTGATTATACAATGTTCGACATAAATAATATACAGGACGTGGGTCTTTGGGATATTGTTCTTTGTCTAATAAAAGCCATTCAACATCTCTTTTATAACGAGAAATTGTTCGATTTTCATGAGCCTTAGATGTATGATCGATAATATAAAAGTTTTTTTCATCTACCCATATAGATTTTTTCTTTTTTGGGACTAATAAAGCTTCATGTACTCGATATTTATAACGAATTTTACTTGTAGTTTTTGTAATACGATTAGAATAATATAGATCCTTCAAAAAATTATATTTCATGTATCCTATTTTAAGGTAGATAACGTCAGCATTTGTTGTTTTAAGATATTCACGTAATTTATCACCTTCTCCAAGTTCATAACTATCATCAAGTACGATCATGTACTTACATGTTTGACTAGCAAGTTCAAATGCTTTATTTCTTGATTCTGAAAAATTTGTAAATTCAGAAAAATGAAGTTTTCCAGGAATACCCTTTAATTCTTCTTCAATAATTGAAGGTGTATTATCAGTTGATCCTGTATCCAAAATCGTCCAATAATCTATATACCTTTTGTTTTTTTGAAGACATTTTCGAATAATTTCTCCCGAATTTTTAACTATCATAACCAACTCTAATAAATTAGAAGCCATTTTATACTATATGCATTATTTAAATAGAATTTTAATGATGTCCTCCTCCACCATGACCACCGTGTCCTCCTCCACCGTGACCACCATGACCACCATGACCACCGTGTCCATATGCTCCACCATAACCATGCCAATAAGGACCGTAATAGCCTGTATAAGGATAGCCATAATAACTATAAACAGTATCACAATCTGTTCCAGTGCAATCAACTCCTGGAATAGGATGTTGTTTGATTTGCATATTATCAGGGTATACGATATTGCTTGAGACATCTGTAGAAAATGGAGGAGGAGGTTGTGCACTAGTATACATATCAATTTGTTTACGTGTCATGATATAGCATACAGCAATTACTAGTAATATTACTAGTACTACTATAATGATGTCATGCATTTTTTATTTATTAAGTTTATAATAAATAATTTAATCTATTTTTAATCTACATCTTCAACTACACTTGGCCCATTACTGGTTTTTACACCAGAACCATCTTTGGACATCAAGTTTTGTAATTCTTGTAGTTTAGAATCATAATCTTCTTTTGAAGCTGACATCCCAGTATCATTCAACCATTCTTCAGTCTCTTTTAGTTTTGATTTTAACTCTTCTGAGAAGTTAATTTCCTTATCTTCAGAAACTTTAGTTTTGGTACTGTATACTAAATTTTCTAATTGGTTCTTCTTTTCAATCTTTGCACCAATTTCATCATCTTGTGCCTTAAATTTTTCAGCATCTTTAATCATCTTTTCAATTTCTTCTTTTGATAGTTTATTTGAATCATTTTTGATAGTAATATTCTTTGATTTACCAGTGCTCTTTTCAACGGCACTTACATTTAAAATACCATTTGCATCAACATCATATGCAATCTCAATTTGAGGTTGACCACGAGGCATCAATGGGATATCTGTCAGATCAAATTTACCAAGCAGATTACAATCTTTCGTTAGTTTACGTTCACCTTCGTAAACACAAATTGTTACAACAGGTTGATTATCGCTATATGTTGAAAAGATCTGACTCTTTTTTGTAGGGATAGTAGTTCCACGAGGAATTAGAGGAGTCATAACATTACCAGCAGTTTCTACTCCTAAAGATAAAGGATTAACATCTAGTAGAAGAAGATCATTGATCTTATCATTTTTATCACCTACCAAAAGAGCTGCTTGGATAGCAGCACCATAAGCTACAGCTTCATCAGGGTTAACACTTTGACATAATTCTTTACCATTAAAGAATTTAGTTAGTAGTTCACGAACTTTAGGAATACGAGTAGACCCACCAACAAGTACGATTTCATCGATATCTGATTTAGAAATCTTTGCATCGCTTAGTACTTGTTCAACAGGTGTCATTGTCTTTTGAAAAATATCGTTACATAGACTTTCAAATTTTGCACGTGATAATACACAATTAAAATCAATGCCATTTGCTAATGAGTCAACTTCAATATTGGTAGTAGTACTTGTTGATAACGATCTCTTGGCTTTTTCAGCAGCAGATGATAGACGGCGAATGGCTTTCTTATTATCAACAAGAGATACCTTATGTTTAGTTTGAAATTCTGTCATCAGATGTTGCACGATTCGTTGATCCAAATCAGAACCACCAAGATGAGTATCACCACCCGTAGCAGTTACTTCAAAGACACCATCTTCAATGTTAAGAACAGATACATCAAAAGTACCACCTCCAAAATCGTAGATGAGTACTTTACGAGATTTACCATCCTTCTTATCTAGACCGTAAGCAATGGCAGCAGCTGTAGGTTCGTTGATGACACGTAAAACATTCAATCCAGCAATCAATCCCGCATCTTTCGTGGATTGACGCTGAGAATCGTTAAAATAGGCAGGAACAGTGATAACTACATCTGTTACTTTTTTACCAAGAAAACTTTCAGCTGTATCTTTCATTTTGGTTAAAATCATAGCAGAGATTTCTTCAGGCGAAAAAAGTTTTTCAGATCCCATATAGTTAACTTTTACCTTGGGACGTCCTTTTTCATTTACAACATTGTAAGGAAGTAATTTCAAGTCTTTTTGTAAGATAGGGTCATCAAATTCTCGACCAATCATACGTTTGATTTCATAGACAGTTTGAGTAGGATTTTTGGTACTAGCATTTTTTGAAGCGTCTCCAATGAGACGTTCATCATCTTGAAAAGATACATAAGAAGGAGTGATACGATTGCCTTGATCATTAGCAATAATTTCTACGGATCCATTTTGAAAAACAGCAACACAGCTATAAGTCGTACCAAGATCGATGCCAATCGCAGTACGAGATGAAGACATGTTTATTATTTATATAGTATGGTTGCTTCTTAAATAGTTTTATTATTTTTTTAATAATAAAGATTAGAGATGGATATTTATAACATACCTCTTTATTATATAAGCTTTACACCCAAAGAAGAACTTGAAAGTAAACTAAAGGAGGTTGGGTTTAAAAATATTAATCATTTTAAAGCCATTGATGGTAGAAAAATGGATCCTAAAGAACTAGTTGAGCATAATATAATAACTATACGAAGTTATAACGATTTACTATCTAAACGAACTGAACATATAGGAATATCATCACTTGGAGCAATTGGGTGTACTATGAGTCATCATCAACTATGGAAAAAGTGTGCAGATGAATTAGATCACATTATTATTGTCGAAGACGATGCTGATATTAACAAAAAATTATCAGAAGATGATATAAAATTCATAGAAACAAGCATGAAGAAAGAAAATAGTTGTGTGATATCTCCTGTGTATCATGACTCTAAATATCTATGGGGATTACAGTTTTATATATGCAATAAAGGGTTATGTAATGAACTAATAAAAGATACTTTTCCAATTGATGTTCAGACTGATGCCTATATATATCATCTAGCAAAGATGAACAGAATTAATATTGATTTAAAGTATATTTATGGTCAAAAAATTCATGTATCTTCTATACAAGATTTATGTGTGAAATGTTTCCTACCAAATAATATATACATCTATCTATTTTTCTTTATACTTTTCTTTATATGTATAATGTACTATTTTATCCATAAATGTACGATAGGAAAAAATCCTTTATAAAATTGATTATTTATATTATAGTAATATAAATATGACTAATCTTATGACTAATCTTATGGATAAAATGATTTACTATAATACTGAAGGATCTGAAAAAAAATCTTGTAAAGTAGGAGATATCATATATCACATTAAAGAAAATGATCGAATTATTGAAATAGACAAGTTAATATTGGATGATATAGAAATTATTACAAAAAAAAGTAATCTCTATTATTCAGTTTTTGGAGATCCTTTAACCATTGTTTTTTTCTAAATACTATTGAAGCTTGCATCAATCATATCTAAATCACGTTGAAATTTTCTCTTTTGATCATTTGTAGGATTTGGCATAACTGGTTCAGATTTTCCAAAATCGATTATTTTAAGTGTAGATGGATCACCATTGTTTTTAATCATAAAATTATTCAAATGTGTATCTGAATGAAGATAGTAACAAAATTTAAAAAGTCTAGTTACGATATTTTTGCATTGATCTATTATTTTTTTCATTTTTTCAAGATTTGGTTCTTTATTTCGCTTCTCTAATTCAATATATCGTTTAACTGTCATTCCTTCTAAAAATGGCATAATTAGAATAAATATTGTTTGATCTTTATTCACAAATACTTGAGAAATAGGAATAGTGTATATCTTACATGGAGAGTTTGAAATTTCCATTTGTGCTTTAATTTCATTTAATGCATGTATAGGATGATCGGGTTTCATGATTTTTGCAATATATCTTTTATTTTCTACTTGATCTACTGCTTTATTATCTTCATCATCTTTGCATAAGCTTAAATATACAGTAGCATGAGCAGATTCTTCTCCAATAGGAGAATTTGATAATTCCCATCTACCATTACAAGGTCTATTATTTTTAATTTGATAGTAATAAGATGCATTCAGTATAACTTCTCCGTTCTTTTTTATTAAATTGCATAATATATGATCAACTTCACAGTTAAAAGTTTCCATATATCTATCTACCATTTATTATATTTAAATTTAATTAAATTTAAATGTTTTAGCCTTCTGCATTAATAATTTTAAGGTTATAAGTATCTTTACTTTTTTCTAATTCAATTAAAGTTCCTGGAAAAATAGTATCATTTTTTACAACATTCAGATTATATCCCAACATATTTGTAAAATATGGATTGACATATTCATCATATTCAATGTATAAACTATATAATAATGAGAACATATAATAATAAGTTTCAAGATTAAATGATTTATCATAAGGGATAGATGCTTCAAAACTAAATTCTGTTATATGATCAATCTTAATAACAGGGATATTTTCTGGAATAGAAATCATACAATTTTCTTCAATAACGACTTTTAGTAAATTTTCTTCAAGAAAAGGTACTAAAACATATCCCATTTTAGAATTTTCCAGAGAATAGATGATGCCGTAATATTCGTAATAACAGAAATCTTCAACAAAGATATCGTCAAAATAGAGCTTCATTTTTGTTTTTAACAGAAATGATATTATTTAATCAATTTTACTAGATCAATTGATAGTTGTCTTGTTTTTTCATTTGTTGAATAGTGATCAATATATTGAATAAATGATTTTATCCATATTAAATCATTTATGAATAAATGAGGACGATATTTTAACTTGCTATAAAGACCAATTAATACTGTAAATGCATCTATACTTTCAGCATCAAAAATAGATGGATTTTCTTTTACTTTTTTTATTAAGTGATCAATTGGACTATCCATTTTTGATTTAATATTAATCTATCAAATCAAATTTATATTTAACTCCAATATTCTCTTTTTTTATAAATTTAATCCCATATGGAAACCAATATTTTGGCACAAGTGGTTTATTTTTACCATGAAAAATGACTAGTTGAAATTTGTCATAATAACAAATAATAGCTGTTGAATGAGTATAAAGATACTCTATAATTTTTAGATAAGAAACAGACGATTTAGATCCATAAAAATATGCTTCTTCAAATGAATCAAAATAAGTATAAATATCGCTTCCAATCATATGAAACCAAAGAGTTGCCATTTTTATTTTTTTTTCATTTTTAATTATGCATTTCATTTTTATTTAGAATTTAGAAAAGATAAAATAACTTCATTTGGATTTGAAACATCAATTAAATGTAAAAATGTCTTAATATTTTCATTTGTATCAGATTTAACAATTTCATTTACAGACTTGATACTTGGTATATTAACTGTAAAAATAATACATAAAGTTTTTTCCATAATAAATTTAACTGAATTATAATCTGTTTTTGAAGATGATTCAATTGTAAATAAACTATCATCAATATATTTAATTGTTTTAGTAAATCCAAACAATGCTTCATATAAAGAAAGTTCTACTTTCATCATTAAATTTTTTCCATTTCTTTTAAAAATAGGATGATTTTCAATCTCAATTGTAACAATCAAATCAGATGAAACATTTTTAAAATGATTCCCTTCTTTTTCAACTTTGATTTTATCACCTGTTACCATTTCTGGAGAAAGTTTTAGTTCAATTGTTTTTTCATTATTTAAAGTTCCTGTACTTTTACATTTAGAACATACATCTTCTACAATTTTACCTTTTCCTTGGCACATATCACAATCACTAATATGTTGTGAAATCATGTTACCCATTTGTTGAATAATAACACGTTTACCTTTCCCATGACAATTTTGACATGAACTAACACTTCCTCCATCTCCGTTACATGATTGACAGTCTTTATAAAAAGAATATTTTAGATGGATCGTTTCTTTTTTATAAACTTGTTCAAGATTTACTTTAATTGTTAGATGTACAGGATCTACATTACGTATAGGAGATTGATTTTGTTGATGACCGCCAAATGGATTACCACCACCAAATGGAAATCCCTGACCAAATGGAAATCCCTGACCAAATGGAAATCCCTGACCAAATGGATTACCGCCACCAAATGGAAATCCCTGGCCAAATGGATTTTGATTTACTTGATCATTGCCTTGTTTAAAAATATCCATACCAATTTGATCATACAAACGACGTTTTTCACTATCTAATAAAATATCTTTTGCTTCTGTAATACTTTTAAATTTATTCGATGCCTCTTCTTTTGTTTCTTCTGTATGTTTATCAGGATGACATTGTCTAGATAAATTTACATAAGATTTTTTAATTTGTACTTCTGTTGCATCTACAGGAATATTTAATCTGTCGTATAAAGTTTTATCTTTTACCATTATTACTTGTATAAAATATACTCTTTTTTAGATCATATTAAATAAATTTTTATAAAAATTTATTTAGTTTCTTTAATCAATGAATGAAAAGCAATAGCAATATCTTTATCTGTACCTAAAAATCCACCACCTCCTCGATGATACTGACTTGTCATACGATTTAAATCGCCAACCCAATACCATTCTTTATCTGATACAGCCCATTTAGAATGATCTTGTGATTCTTTATACTGAAAATCTTTAAAAAAAATACTATCAATATCATTTAGCAATGAACATTGCATTGTAATTTTACTACCTCTTATCCATGATTCTACTTTCCATTGTGCTGGATAATTTTTTACTAAATATTCACTATAAATATCAACTTCAAATGATGCTGATTTAGCAATATGTACCATTTTATCACTCAATTCGAGTTTATTAATAGTAATAACTGTTTCAGATT
>Ga0214192_1001399_pt1 | contig 13540 bp, 10 predicted proteins | sample TroBogEpilimnion_44_FD_153030 | JGI IMG/M metagenome (GOLD analysis project Ga0214192, IMG submission 153030) | Freshwater microbial communities from Trout Bog Lake, WI - 29JUL2008 epilimnion | ecosystem: Environmental > Aquatic > Freshwater > Lake > Epilimnion/Euphotic zone | place: Trout Bog... | reverse complement strand
GTACTGAGCGACGCCCCCTTCAGCAGCACTTCACCTGCTGATACTTCTGCCGGAACCGCTCGTCGCTGAACTTCCGCCACTCTGCCCCGGAATGCGCCGCGCCATGCTCGGCCAGATGCCGCGCGTAAGCATTCTCATCGGCGATCTCCCGCAGTAATTCCAGAATCCCCGCCAGGATCCCGCCCACCCTCCGTTTCACTCCCCGCAGCACTCCCCGTACCGCTCCCCGCACCACGCCCCGCACCATTCCCCGCATCACGCCTCTTCCCCGCTGAGTCGCGAAAGTACGAACGGCGATTCCATACTGTTCCTCTCCCGCGTCCCCTGTAAAATCCCCAGCCAGATCCGCAGCGAATCGATCAGTACTACCGCCACCAGCACCATAAACAGCCCGCAAATTCCCGCGTCCAGACGCGCGTTGAAGATCACCGCCTGCGTCTGGGCCACTGCCGCGCCTGCTACTTTGCCCGCATCCAGCCCCGCCTGCAACTGATTCGCCTGTGCCAGAAACCCCAGCGCCGGGATCGGTGAAAAGATCTTCTGCCACCCCGCGCTGAACGTCACCACCACCAGCCACAGCAGCGGCCCGCACGTAATCCACATGAATTTCGCCCCGTGCATTTTCAGGATGATCGTCGTCGCCACCGACAGCGCAATCCCCGCCAGCAACTGATTTGCAATGCCGAACAGCGGCCACAGCGAATTCACCCCGCCCAGCGGATCGCGCACTCCCTGCACCAGAAAGTAACCCCACGCGCCGACAATCGCCGCGCTGAATCCGATGATCCCCGGCATCCATCCGGTCCGTCCCAGCGGCTTCCACACCTGGCCCAGCAGATCCTGCAGCATGAAACGGCCCACCCGCGTGCCGGAATCGAGAATCGTCAGGATGAACAGCGCCTCGAACATAATCGCGAAGTGGTACCAGAAGCCCAGTACCACATCGCCGCCTCCGCCTTTCGCGAATATGTGCGCCATGCCGACCGCGAACGATGGCGCGCCGCCCGTTCGGCTGAAGAGCGTCGCCTCGCCCACGCTGTGCGCCAGCGCCGCCATCTGCTCCGCCGTCACCGGGAATCCCCAGCCGGATATCGTCGCAACTGCCGTCTCTGCCGTCTTCCCCACCACTCCGCCTGGCGCGTTGATCGCGAAATAAACGCCCGGGTCCAGCACGCAGGCGGCGATCATCGCCATGATCGCCACGAAGCTTTCCAGCATCATGCAGCCGTAACCCACCGGAGTGGCGTGTGTCTCTTTCGACAGCATCTTCGGCGTCGTACCGCTTGAGATCAGCGAATGGAAACCGGACACCGCGCCGCACGCAATCGTAATGAAGCAGAACGGAAACACCTTGCCGGCAAACACCGGACCCGTGCCGTCGATAAAGCGCGTGAACGCCGGCATCTGCAGTTCCGGCCGCACCAGCAGAATTCCCACCGCCAGCAGCACAATCACTCCCAGCTTGACGAACGTGCTCAGATATCCGCGTGGAGCCAGCAGCAGCCACACCGGCAGCGCACTGGCGAAGAAGCCGTAAACAATGATCCAGATTGCCAGCGCCATTGCCGACATCGTGAACATCGGTGCCAGCGACGATGTCGAAATCCACTGTCCGCCGAAGACCGACGCCAGCACCAGCAGAAATCCGATTACCGATATCTCCAGCACCCGCCCCGGCCGCCAGTAGCGCAGATAAAGCCCCATCAGGACCGCAATCGGCATCGTCGCCGCAATCGTGAAGGTTCCCCACGGGCTGCCCGCCAGCGCATTCACCACCACCAGCGAAACCACCGCCAGCAGGATGATCATGATCAGCAACACCGTTACCAGCGCCACAATCCCGCCGACCTTGCCGACCTCCTCACGCGCAATCTGCCCCAGCGATTTGCCATCCCGCCGCATCGAGGCGAACAGAATGACGAAGTCCTGCACCGCCCCGCCAAATACGGCACCGATGATGATCCACAGCGTGCCCGGCAGAAAGCCGAACTGCGCCGCCAGCACCGGCCCCACCAGCGGACCCGGTCCTGCAATCGCCGCAAAATGCTGCCCGAATACGATCCACTTGTTGGTGATGACGTAATCGTGGCCGTTTTCCATGCGTTCGGCCGGCGTGGCCCGCTCGTCATTGAGCATCATCACCTTCGTTGCGATGAACTTCGCATAGAAGCGGTATCCAAGCATGTAGCTCAGCGCGGCCGCGATCACCAGCCACATGCTGTTGATCTGTTCGCCGCGGCTGGTTGCGATGGCTCCGAGCGAAATCGCGGCGCCGCACGCGACCGCTGCCCAGAGCAGGCGTTTCACAATTCCCATAGCCTTAAAGATTGTCAGAATGCGGCAAGTGAATGCAACAGCGATTCGCTCGATCCGCCGTCCGTCAGGCGTACTGCGTCCAGCACAAGTCCCCCGGGATCGACTGCGCCGATGTAGCGCGCCTTCTCCTCCGTCGCGCCCATCAGCACCACGGCGTAGCGACGCTGGCTGTACGTGAGAGCGCGAAATACCCGGCCAGCGCTGTCCGTGACCCCGCGATCCGTCGTCGGCAGGCCCAGTCGCCGCACCACCGAGGCATAATCGTCCGACGCCGTCAGTTGCAGGTACCCCCGGTAATTGCGGAACAGATCCTGCCGCTGCCGCATCTGCGTGCGGTTGGTGACGTCGGCCACAATCCCGAACCCCACCACCCCCAGGATCGCCGCCACGCCGAACCAACGCCAGACTTTGACTTCGGCCCTGGGTTCCAGCCGGATATTGACCACCGGAGCCGGCTTTCGCAGCGAGCCCGGTCCTTTGGGCGAAGCCTCCAGTTCCGTCAGCGGCCGTGGAAACTCAATGACGCGGTTTTCGCGCGGCGCAACCAGGCCGTCCTTCCAGACCAGTTCGCGCGTAAGCTGCACCGCCATGACCGGCTCATCCTGGTCGGTCACGTCTCCGATGAACATCCGCGGCACGCAGATCTCCTCGCTCGTCTGCGTGTTCATTACAATGCATTCCGACCACGTGGCTCTGCGGTAAAGCCACTCGTTCGGCCCGATGTTACGGATCGCCGGATAAAACGCGAACCTGCGGCCGCCGAACTGTTGCAGGGCCGAAGGCAGCGGCGCGATAGACATCGTGCCATTTATGATAGCCAACCGGCTTCGGCCATAATCCTGTGGCATAATTTCCCGGTATATGGAAATCACCTGGCTCGGTCACGGCACCTTTCAGCTTGTTCTTCCCGACGGCGAAACCCTCATCCTCGACCCCTGGACGGACGGCAACCCGGCGTATCCGGCGGGCTTCGAAATCAAACGTTGCGACACTATTCTCGTCTCGCACGGCCACTTCGATCACATCCACGACGCTTTGCCGATCGCGAAGAAATTCGGCTCCTCTGTCGTCGCCATTTACGAAACGGCCGTCTGGCTGGGCAAAAAAGGCGTTGAGAAGTCTCTGCCCATGAACAAAGGCGGCTCACAGCAGGTCGGCTCGGTAACTGTCACCATGACCCACGCGGTCCACAGCTGCGGCATTCAGGACGATGACGGCTCCATCATCTACGGCGGAGAGGCTGCCGGCTACGTCCTCAAATTTGCCGACGGCCGCACCATTTACTTCGCCGGTGACACCAACGTCTTCTCCGACATGGCGCTGATCGCCGAACTCTACAAGCCGGATCTCGCCATCATCCCTATCGGAGACTTGTTCACCATGGGCCCGCGCGAAGCCGCCGTCGCCTGCCGTCTGCTCGGCGCCGGCACTGTGATCCCCATGCACTTCGGCACCTTCCCGCCGCTCACCGGCCGTCCGGGCGACCTGCACAAGCTGGCCCCCCACACTGCCATTTGGGAGCTGAAGCCGGGCCACACCGTCACCTGGTAGCGGCTATTTCGCGTTGTCGCACGTTGCGTCGCCCTTGTCGGGAAGCATGCAGGCGAAGGCCTTCGATCCATCGAGTTCGTGCAATTCGAGCGACCAGCCCTTCACTGCATTCGTCTCGACGCGATGCAGTTCCGTATGCCCGAAGTCGTGCCGGCTTTCACCCGTATTCACCATCGAGCCGAAAACCGTTTCCGCCGACAGGCGCTGCCCGATCGGCACCTTTTCCAGGCTCGTGCCGCCATCCCCCGCCACTAACTGGCTGGGACGCCCGTCGCCGAAGCCCAGAAATTCGAATACGTGCATGTGGCCCGATACAACCATCCGCACTCCCTTCGGCTTTGCCTTGTCCCATGCGGCGGCCAGCGGCGCAGTCGGCGTCGCGCCCGGCAGGTAGGCCCAGAACGGATGATGCACCGAAATCCAGTCCACATGTCCCGATAGCCGTGTAAGCTGTTCCGCTACGCGAGGCACATAGCTGGCGTTCTTTTTATCCTTGGCCGCTACCATCGCGGAATCCAGCATGCCGATACGCAGCGTGCCGCTTTCAGCAATCCACGCATCGGACTGCTCGGTGCATGTGCCGTCGAAAGGCCGCGGATCCAGATAGTAGAACCACCCGCGCCAGCTCCTCTCACAGTTCTCATGATTGCCGCGGGTAAATGCCCACGGCGCGGCCGCCAGAGCAGCCGCGGCGGGCGTGAAAAAATCGGCATTCCACGCCGGCCAGTTGTCCCCATGCGGTCCGGTGCAGCCCGCTTTTGCGTCAGGGCACTCGGTCTCGCGATACAGATAGTCCCCCACATGCACGATCAGATCCGGCCTGGCGCGCGCAACCGTCTGCGCATTGCGCAGAAACGGCCAAGCCACCGGGTCGTTGCAGTCCTGCAGTTCCTTCTCCGCCACCCGGCAGCCGGTATCGCCGAACACGATCACCGATTTCGGCGTCGCCGGCAACTTCAGTTTCTGTGTGCTGAGCCTGAGGGTGCGGATCCTTGCGGAAATCGCTGCCTCACATGCAGGCGGAAATCCTTCCGGCACCGGTTCGCGGCGCTGCATCGCCATCGCATGCCCGTCAGCCTGCAGCGACGGGCAGCTATCGCCCGTCTCGACGACGACTCGTGCCACATTACGCCCGTCCGGCCCCAGTTCGACCCACGCCGGCGTCAGACTCCGTGCGCTCAGCACTGTTACAAATACGAGACAAAGACACGCGGCCCGCATGAGGCAATCTTACACGCTTAGCCTGACACGCTTCGGGTGAGCAGCAGTGCGTTCCTTCAGATGCTAAATTGATGCCGTGCCGCCATCGCTCAGCTATCCCGCCGGTCTCTGCCCGGATTGCCTGCACAGCAAAGCGATGACCAGCGATCGCGGCAGTACCTTCCTCCTCTGCCAACTCGCCTTTGCCGATCCCCGCTTCCCCAAATATCCCCGCCTGCCGGTTCTGCATTGCGCAGGCTTCGCGACTGGCGCGGTCCCGCGGTTTACGTGGCCACCAGCGTAATTCCGCCCGCGTCTGACGCGCTTTGATCAACCATTCCGACCACGCCGGTCTCGTACATCGTCTGGTCTTTTCTATCTGTAACCACCCTAGGGCTAGCAACTACGTGGCAGGTCTAGCCCGCCTCGCAACATAAAGGATGCCGTTCAGTTTATGTGTGATTTCAGCATCGAGGAGATCTACGGGGACAAAATTTGCGAGAACGTAGTAATCTGTTTTCCTCATTAGATTCGGGAGGCCAAGAGTAGAGAAGTAACCTTTGAATACTGGTTCCAAAAAATCACTTGCCTTCGCCTCGCGGCCGAATGGGTCTGGCTTGCCCAGCGTCCCGAGCGCCTGCGTCACATCAGTTATAGCCTTGTGCATTGCCTGCACTTGCTTGCCGCGAAGCGTGGCCTCAAACAGCGGACCGGCGTCACCATCGATCTGTTCTGCGTAGGCCAGCAACGTTTCGGGAAAACACAAGTAGTTTTCTATTTCGTTCTGATCCCACTTGAGTTCCTGCAAGGGGCCGGCAGCGTTGAGCGAGTCGGTGATATCGTCGAACAGCGCGACGCCAACCAGATCGGCCTTTGCTTCCCGGAGTCCGTGAAAATGCTCCCGTGCCTTCGATGGCTGATTGGAGACGTAATGAACAAATGGCTGCTCGAGAACCTCCTCCACCGGATGTGCAAGGATTTTCGCGAATGCCCGCAGTATGGCTAGATCTGTCGATCCTTCTAGATACAGCACCCAGCCCTTTTGTTCCGCCTGGTAGTATTGATCAAAACCAATTGCCCGCAAAGACTTAAGCACCTGACTACCCCGATCATCGATGCGGTGGGGCTTACCCACAAAGGCCACAACGATATCGCGGTCGGCAGCCTCGTTTAGCAGAACCTCAGAATGACTTGCTGCGATTACTTGGCAGCCCTGCCGCTCCGCAGTTTGCGTCAGAATCTGGTAAATTTGCCGTTGACGCAGGATTTCCAAATGAGCATCCGGCTCGTCCAGCAGCAAAATGCTATTGGGATGGGTATAAAGGTGCGCCAATAGCAGCAGCGTCTGCTGCAGTCCTCGCCCCGACGAAACAAGGTCTAATGTCGCTCCTGCTTCGCTGTAAGACATCGTGATCTGTCCGCGCTCGCTGACAAACTGAGGCGGATTTAAAGTGACACCAAAAAGGGCACGCATTTCATTCACCAGTCCGTTCCAGCCGGTTAAATCGTGGGACGACGAAATCCGGTAGCATAGATTTCGCAACACCTCGGCCGTACGTCCCTCGCCGATCCGCACGTTTACCGCGCCATCTGGTAGGCGGTCCTCTGTAGCGGCCATGCCAGACATTGGGGGAAGAAAAGCAACCTTGACTCGGGCTGCAGCTTCGGGAACGGGCATCCTTGCCGCCTCCGGATTTTCATTCACACGTAGCGGACGACAGTAGAAAGATTCTTGATTTGCGTAGTCAAATTCGAACCCGCACTCCCACGGGGCCCCATCTGTGACACCCGACGCCAGAATTTCTATACAGATGTTTCGCGTACCAGGCTTGCCGTTTGTACGTTGACCAGCGCGGACATGCAGATCACGCCAAAGCAGATTGGCATCCGGTACGGGCACGGCAATTAAGTCGCGCCTGTTGATCGTGACGCCCGGCCTCTTTCCCGGGGCATCCTTAGCGGACCGCTTCTCTAGCCATTTCCTGAGCCCGATATCCCAGAGGGCGAGGGCTTGGAGTGCTGTTGTCTTGCCTGAATTATTTGGGCCCACAAATACCACGGTCTTGCCAAGTTCAATTTCGACATCCTCGAGCCGCTTGAAATTCTTAACGTGTAGGTTTGTAAGCACTTCCCGATGATAATACTTTCGATCGAAACGCTAGTTCTGCATGCCATAATGCAATTGCAGACTTGCATCCGGTCCGCCTTCCGGATCATCCCCTCAAACAACTGGTCATGGCTGAAGTAACCACCGCGGAGGCTCCGTCTCCACCACCTTCCGAAGCTCCCGCTCCGGCCTACGCCAACTGGAAGCCGAAATTCAACCCCTGGATCGTCGCCCTCACCGTCACGATGGCGACCTTCATGGAAGTTCTCGACACCTCGATCGCCAACGTCGCGCTCCCCCACATCGCCGGCGGACTCGCCGCCACGCCCGACGAAGCCACCTGGGTCCTCACCAGTTATCTCGTCTCCAACGCTGTCATCCTCCCTCTCAGCGGCTGGCTTTCCACCATCATGGGACGCAAGCGTTTCTATATGACGTGCGTGGCGATTTTCACCGCCAGTTCATTTCTTTGCGGACTCGCGCCCTCGCTCGGCGCTCTCGTGTTGTTCCGTATTCTGCAGGGCCTCGGCGGCGGCGGACTCGCCACCAGTGAACAAGCCATCCTGGCCGACACATTCTCTCTCGAAAAGCGCGGCATGGCCTTCGCCGTGTACGGCATGGCAATCGTCCTTGCGCCCGCCATCGGCCCCACCATGGGCGGCTGGATCACCGACAACTTCTCCTGGCGCTGGATCTTCTATATCAACGTCCCCGTGGGCCTCCTCTCTCTCTACCTGACGAACAAGATCGTCGAAGACCCGCCCTACATCGAGGAAGAGCGCCGGCGCGTGCTCCGCAATCCCATCGACTACCGCGGCATCGCGCTCGTCTTCTTCGGCATCGGCTGCCTGCAGTACGTACTCGATAAAGGCCAGGAGGACGACTGGTTCGCCTCCCGCCTCATCACCACTCTGCTCGTCACCGGTGTCGTCTGTCTGGTGCTGTTTGTCTGGAACGAATGGAAGCACGACAATCCCGTCGTCGACGTCCGCATGTTGCGCCACCGCAACTTCGCAACCGCCGCTTTCTTCATGTTCGTGCTGGGCGCGGTTCTCTACGGCACCACCGTGCTCATCCCCCAGTTTCTTGAGGGCCTGATGGGCTACACGGCGGAAAATGCCGGCAAGGCACTTTCCCTTGGCGCATTTTTGCTGATGTTCATGATGCCCGTTGTCGGTCGCCTCGTCACCAAAGTCGACCCGCGCTTTCTGATCGCCGGCGGCTTCACCAGCGTCTCCCTGGCGCTTCTGCACATGACGATCCTGAACCTCGGCATCGACTTCCACACCGCGGTGATGATGCGCGTCTACCAGACCGTCGGCATGGCGTTCATATTCATTCCGATTTCCACCATGGCCTACATCGGCATCCCGCGCCACAAAAGCAATCAGGTGGCCGGCATCAACAATTTGATGCGCAACCTCGGCGGCAGCGTCGGCATTTCCATGCTCAGCACATTCCTGATCCGGCTCGGCCAGAAGCACCGCGTCACCCTCGTTGCCCACGCCACGAATGGAGACCCCGCGTTCACCCAGCGCGTCGCCGGGCTAACGCAGGCCTTCACCAGTCAGGGCTTCGCCCCGAATCAGGCCCGTTCGCAGGCGCTGGCTGTGCTCGATCGAACCATCGACGTCCAGTCGGCAACACTCGCCTACGTGGACATAATCTCGGTCATGGCGGTTGCGACCCTGTGCCTTGTCCCGTTCGTCGTGCTCATGCGCCGTCCGAAGGGTGGAGCACCGCAATCCGCCCCGGCCCATTGATCTGCCAAATGGCATCTCTCCAGTGCCATCTGCCGATGCCCGTGCTATCCTGACCTCAGCAAGCACCACCATGCCACTCCTGACCTCGAGGCTCGAATCTCCCGCGACCAGAGCCGTTGGGTCGACCGGGCATCCGGTCGAACTTAGATTGCGCTCTGTGCCTGTTGCTCCGCTGCCTTTTTGCTCGGTGGATGACCTCGGCAAACGACTCGGCGTCGACCCGGCGACACTCCTCGATCTCATGGCCATCCCCGAACGCACCCGCGCGCGCCGCCGCCACGAGGGGGCCCTCAAACCCGACGAGGCCGACCGCCTCCAGCGCATCGCCCGCGTCTTCGGTGAGGCCGTTCGCGTCTTCGGTTCGGACGAAAAGGCTGCACGCTGGCTCAAAACGCCCGCCCCGTACTTCGACAATCAGCCGCCGCTTGCCTGGCTGGGCACCGACGCCGGCGCACATGCCGTCAGTCAGGAAATTATCCGGATCGATTTTGGAGATTTTGCTTAGAATGGGAGCCCTGCCCGAATGAGGGTATGGCGCATAACTCGGTCCGTTCACGCCGCCAGTCCGCTGTCCGGAGAAGGCGCCGCCCGCTCAGGAAATCGCTGGAATTCGGCCGGCGTCCGTATCGCTTACACATCCACAAGTCGCGCGCTGGCTGTGCTGGAAATGCTGGTCCACGTAACGCGCGACACAATCCCGGAAGACATCGTACTGATTCCCGTCGATGTCCCGGCCAGCCTCATCGCGGAACTCGATTCTCCGCCGCGTCACTGGAACGCCCTGCCGTATAGCGACTCCGGCCGCCACGCCGGCGACAAATGGGCGCGCGACAGGAAATCCGCCGCCCTGCTCGTCCCCTCCGTCGTACTCCCCGCGGAGCGAAATCTGCTCATCAACCCGCTCCACCCGGACTTTCCCAAAGTGAAAGTCCACCCGCCGGAGCGTCACCCCATCGATCGCCGCCTGCTGCGTTAACCCTGCGCCTGCTCGTCGACGCAGCTGTTCCGCAACTGCCCCAGCCCCTCCACCTCGACCACCACTTCATCGCCCGCCCGCAGCCACTTCGACGGCTTGAAGGAAAAGCCCACCCCGCCCGGCGTCCCCGTCAGCACCACGTCGCCCGGTTCCAGCGTCATCACACTCGACAGAAATTCAACAATCGCCGGGATGTTAAAAATCAGCTCGCCTGTATTCGAATCCTGGCGCTTCTCGCCGTTCACATGCGTCGTCAGCCGGAGGCAGTGCGGATCGGCCACCTCATCCGTCGTCACCAGCCACGGGCCCATGGGGAGGAACGTATCGAAATTCTTACCCATCGTCCACTGGGATGTCGCAATCTGCACATCGCGCGCGCTCACGTCGTTGGCATTCATGAAACCCGCCACGTGCTCGCGCCAGTTTTCCGCCGCAATGTGTCGTCCGCCCTTGCCAATCACGAAGGCCAGCTCACCCTCGTAGTCGTTCTTTGCCGACATCTTCGGCAGTACAATCGCATCCCGCGGCCCGTTCACCGTATTCCCGTATTTCGCGAAAATGATCGGCACCTTCGGCGGCTCCACCTTCGCTTCGGCCGCATGGTCGCGATAGTTCGGTCCCAGACACAGAATCTTCGGCGGCTTCGGCACCGGCGCGCCCAGCGTCACGCTCTCCAGCGCAAACGTCGCCGCCCCCGGGGCCTTGTGCACGAAAGACGCCACGCGGCTCATCGCCTCGCTGCCGCCCTGCAGCACCGAAAGCATATCCATGTAGCCGGCTGCTTTCAGACTGATCACCTTCTCGCCCGCAACCACTCCCGCGTGCGTGTGCCCGTTGTGCCGAAACGTAACCAGCTTCATATTGCCCGTAGTCTAACAACCGCCATTTCGTGCGTCCCTACTGAACCGTAACCACCGGCCCCGGTTGCGTCTGCACACCGTTCACCGTCGCCTGCAACGCCTTGTCGCCCGCCGGCACCGCCGGCACGATCACATTGAACTGATACAGCCCCGCTCCGGTGATTCCCGCAAAGCTCACACTCGCCGGCACGCCGCCGATCGTAATCGTCACCGGATTCACCGTCGGCGCCGCGCCCGCGAAAGCCCGCCCCGCGGGCACCGCCGGATTCGTCGGACCGAAGCCCACGCCAAACAGCTCCAGCACCTCGCCCGCTTTCACCGGTCGCGTGTTGAAGGCAAAGCCGCCCACCGGCCCCAGCAGATCGTACGTACCGCCGCCGTACGCGCCCGTGCCCGCCGGCGTAACAATCACCCCCGCCGCATGCGTGCCATCCAGCAGGCTGAACGAAGGACTGGCCGGCGCCAGCGTCACCGTTGCTGAAAAACTTCCGTGCGGCGTCGTTACAACCACAGTCACCACGCCCGTCGCCGTATCGTCGGGCGCCTGCAGATTGATCTGCCCCGGGCTCACGTACCACAGATACGCCGCCTTGCCGTTGATCGTCACGCTCACCCCGCCCAGCGTCGTCGGGAAATCGCCGTTCCACGTCACCGTCGAATCCGCCAGATTCGTTCCATAAATCGAGATCCACGAACCAGTTTCGATCGAAGTCAGCGTGCTGTACACCGGCACGATGCCGCCAGCGCTCACGACCGGCGCATTCGCCGGCAGAATCGTCAGCGTCACCGGCACCTTCGCCGATGCAACGCCCGCCGCCAGCGTCACGGTGCCCGAATAAGTCCCTGCCGCAAGGTTCGCCACATTCACGGCCACCGGCACGGAGCCCGGCGTCTGCCCTCCCGCCGTCGACACCGTCAGCCAGTTGCCGCCGCTCGCCGTGCCCGCCGTCGCCGTGTACGTCAGTCCGCTGATATTGCCCGTAACCGCAATCGACTGCGGCTTCGGCGTCGTCGCGCTGCCTGCCTGATACGTGAAGCTCAGCGACTGCGGCGCTGCCGTCAGCTTCGGCGGGTCGGCCACCGTCATCGTGATCGACGCCGACGCCGCCGGCGCCGGCACCGAGCCATCCACCGCCGTGAACCCAATCGCCCCCGTCAGAATATTTCCCGACCCGAATCGCGACGCATCCGCCGTAATCGTCACCGTAGCCGTATACGTGAACGTCGTTCCGTCGAAATCGGTCTGCTTCATATTGACCGACGCCGGCGACACCGTCAGCCACGTGATCCCGTTATTGCTGGTGCCTGTGACCGCGGCCTGCAGCAGCGGCCCCGTGGCCAGCATGTTCTGATACGTCAGCGTCACCGTTTGAGAACTCGCCGTGCCCACCGGAACGCTGTAGGTCAGATTGGTCGGCGCAGCCGCCAGCGTGCCGACGATCGCCGACCCGCCTCCTCCGCCACCACCTCCACCGCCACTGCTTCCGCCACTGCTTCCGCCACCGCCACCACCACTGCCACCACCACCGGTTGAACCGGCACTGATCGTGAACGTTTGTGTGACCGGCGCAGCCGCCGCATAGTTCGCGTTACCCGCCTGGCTGGCCGTGATCGAACAAGTCCCGGCCGCAAGCGGGGTCACGGAAGACCCGCTGACCGTACAAATGCCCGTTGAGTTCGACGCATATGTCACCGTCAGCCCCGAACTGGCCGTCGCAGTCAGCGCAATCGCCGAGGACGGCAGCGTCACCGGCGACAGCGCGTTGAACGTGATCGACTGCGAACCCTGCGTAACACTGAACGTCTGCGTCACCGGCGTCGCCGCCGCGTAGTTGGCATTCCCCGCCTGGCTCGCAGTGATCGAGCAAGTCCCCACCGCGAGCAGCGTCACCGTCGCTCCGCTCACTGTGCAGATACCGCTGCTGTTCGACGCATATGTAACCGCCAGCCCCGAACTCGCCGTCGCTGCTAAGCCGAACGGTGCCGATCCGAATGCCTGCCCGCTCAACGCTCCGAACGCAATCGTCTGCGAACCCTGCGTAACACTGAACGTCTGCGTTACCGGCGTCGCCGCCGCGTAGTTGGCGTTCCCCGCCTGGCTCGCCGTAATCGAACACGTCCCCACGGCAACGAGCGTGACTGTGGCCCCCGACACTGTGCAGATACCCGTACTGTTCGACGCGTACGCAACCGCCAGCCCCGAACTCGCCGTCGCTGCTAAGCCGAACGGTGCCGATCCGAATGCCTGCCCGCTCAACGCTCCGAACGTAATCGTCTGCGGAGTCTGCGCCGCCTGCGTCACGCTGAACGTCTGCGTCACAGGCGTCGCCGCTGCATAGTTCGCATTGCCCGCCTGGCTCGCCGTGATCGAACAAGTCCCGCCCGCGACCGGGGTCACGGAAGATCCGCTGACCGTACAAACGCCCGTTGAGTTCGACGCATATGTCACCGGCAGCCCAGAACTGGCCGTCGCAGTCAGCGCAATCGCCGAGGACGGCAGCGTCACCGGCGACAACGCCCCGAACGTAATCGTCTGCGCCGCCTGCGTCACGCTGAACGTCTGCGTCACCGGCGTCGCCGCCGCATAGTTCGCATTACCCGCCTGGCTCGCCGTGATCGAACAAGTCCCCACCGCAACCAGCGTGACCGTGCTCCCCGACACTGTGCAGATCCCCGCGCTGTTCGACGCGTACGCAACCGTCAGCCCCGAACTCGCCGTCGCCGTCAGCCCGAACGGCGCACTCCCCAGCGCCTGACTGCTCAACGC
>Ga0214192_1001395_pt1 | contig 13542 bp, 17 predicted proteins | sample TroBogEpilimnion_44_FD_153030 | JGI IMG/M metagenome (GOLD analysis project Ga0214192, IMG submission 153030) | Freshwater microbial communities from Trout Bog Lake, WI - 29JUL2008 epilimnion | ecosystem: Environmental > Aquatic > Freshwater > Lake > Epilimnion/Euphotic zone | place: Trout Bog... | reverse complement strand
GTGACCAACGCCACATAGCCCAGGTTTTCAGCCTCTCGCAAAAAACCGGAGATGCTGCAATGGCCACATTCATTGCATAATAATCCCAATTCATCCTGTTCTGCCGTGCAATAAGCGACATTACGCAGACACTGTGGCAGCAGAAAAATCCGGCGACTGAACGGAATAGCCCCAACGACCGAACGCCAGATTGCATTTCCGCAACAAACCATGATGAAAGCACGGTACCGCTCTTCCCATTTCTCAGTTTCCATAAGCAAACTTGCAAAATGGAATAAACGATCATGACTAACCGGAGGCATTACCTGGTGATTTAAGAAATAGGAATCGACCTTAGTGCGTATATGAGTCCGCTCAGATTTCTCTAAAGGTATGTCCAGTGTAAATATTGATTGGAACTCTGATGACTTCAAAAGAATAAATTTAGATTAAAAAACGCACAATTAACACTTTACAAAATATTCCATATTTCTGCATTTATCCGTATGCACCCAATCCAAAGAAGGCTCTTTTTTTAGCCATTCGGTAAATCCAGTTTTTTTCAGGGATTTTGGGACAACTTCCATGACTGCAAACACGACATCCATTGGTAAGTTCTTCCGATAATCCGGGACGGTTAGAAGTATTTGCTGCCTGATGACTTTCTGCAAATTCATTGAGCCAACCTGGATTTTCCATTAAGATGCATCCATGGGTTTGCTGGTTCACCCGGGATTTAAATTCCTTTAAAAAAGCTGAGTTTTCATAAACCGCCTTTAAGTCCCCGTCCCTGATATTATCACGGGAGAATTGGATCACCGGGCAGGGTTCGATATCCCCATTCGGATTGATATGGTGGCTCAGCCCCTCGGCCGCCGGACAAAATGGCTCGCCGTCAGCTCCCCAGTAGGAATCGATCAGGACCAGAGGATATTTGGTCCTGCCATCCACCAGGAATTGTCTTAACCTCAGGATATCTTCCGGTGAAAGGGCAAGTTCGTAATGAGGATTTTCCCCGGTTGGACGATAGATATAATACCACAGGTAAATCACACCACGGGAATGCAAAATCTCAATGAATTCGTCCGACAGTGCCATCTCAATATTTGATTTACAAACACTTATGGCAACTCCGGTGATTAACCCCATGGAAGTCGAAGTTTCGATAGCCCGGACGGTTCGCTGAAAAACGCGGTTACTTCCCCTTCGGATATCCGCCACCGTTTCATTTCCTTCCAGACTGATCAGCGGAGTGACATTCGCCAATTTCTTAAGCTCCGATGCAATTTTTTCTGATAATAAAGTCCCATTGGTAAACAGCTGGAAATAGCAGTCGGGGTTTTCCCTGAAAATGTTCATCAATTCGCTGTACATCAAAGGCTCACCGCCAAGGATTCCAAAAAAATAGGAACCGTATTTTTTGCTGTCAGAAATAATCTTATTAATTGCCTGAATATCAATACTCGAGCTTGTTTCTCCTTTTGTGACCCAGCATCCCTGGCAGGCCAAATTACAGTCATCCGTCACTGAAATAAACTGGAACGCGGGAAAGATTTCCCCACGAAGCTTTCTTTTCTGAAATTTATTAAATCCGGAGATCCCTTTCCATCCCATATTATATACGAATTTCCAAATGCACCTGAGGTCAGATTTTATAAAATTGCGAAGTAGAGACATCTTCAGGCTGTTTTAATTATCGGATTTTTCGGTAAGAGCTTGTGCCCGCTCATTTATAGCCTGTTGCATCGCTGTATTTCGAATTATTGACTGACGTTTCGCTTTTCGCATTTCAAGGGCTTTATAAATGTTGCTTCCCAATATGGCGTCAATATCCAGGTTTTGTCGCTTTTGCTCGGCCATTTCATCAAAAGTATCAGAACCTGCAATGGCTCCTGAATGCTCGTATTTTGGAAAGACTATGGCAATTTGGGGACAGATGCGGGCACAGGCCGGACAATTATTTTTGCATCCTTTGGGATTTACCACAACTACCTTATTATTAGTCTTCGCATATACGCCAAAAAGACAAAAATCAGCACATTGCCCACATGCAGTACACCTTGAATAATCGATTACAGGGTACCAAGAAGGCCAGGAACTGCCATATCCTATTTCAGAAAAATCCTGCCTGATAGATCCTTCAGCGAAAAACGAAGTAATTGAACCAAAAATCTGTTCATTGTTAAGTTCTCTGAAATTAAGGTAACTGATCTTCCGGTTTTGACAGTCAATTCCACAGTTTTCCAGCAGTAGTCTGACTCCCCGCGGATAGCAGGCAATGATTAACGCATCATCAACTTCGACAAACAAATCGCAGGTATCTTCTTTGCGTTCAACAGCACAGCCGCACAAATCGGAAATCGTGAAATACGGATGTTCCATTTGTTTCAAATAGGATTCGATATCCTTTAACCGATCTGTTCCAATCAGATTCGCGCCACAATTGCAAAAAAATACTTTTTTTATCATGTTACAAGGAACAGATTTTTCATTGTAGAATCTGAAACAAAGATATGTTTTCAGGGGATAAAAACAAGGGAAGTAAAAAAGTGGACATAAATTGTTGCCACCGATTCTGAAGATGCCTATACTACTCCGTTGAATTGGTTAAATTGAAAGATGAATGTCATTTAGCAAGAATAATCCGCGGTAATCTGCAGAAAACCTTCTCCAGCTGATCCCGCTAACCTACGCTGAGGTACATAAAACAATTTTAAATCAGCGATAATCTGCGCCATCTGCGGGAAAAAATTAACAAATTTATGCTCACTACCCGAATATCCTGAACTTCTTTGATAATCGAAGTACTAATGCTTCAGCTGAATCTTTTAACGCCAAAATCAAAGCATTCAGATCTACTCAAAGAGGGGTAACTGATACTTCTTTCTTTTTATTTAGGCTCGCAAAAATCTATGCCTAAGATTTGTCTCCCCACAACTTTTTAAATTGATCCGTAATTGGATAATACACCTAAGTCATTTTAAAATTAAAGCCTGTAAACTAATTGTTTACAGGCTTTTTGGTGACCCAGCTGGGGCTCGGACCCAGGACCCCATCCTTAAAAGGGATGTGCTCTACCAACTGAGCTACTGAGTCATCCTTAGTATACCATTGTTTTTCAAAGGCGGTGCAAAGATAACCTTGTTTTCAATTAATACAAATACCTTATCAATATTTTTGCAGAAAGAGTTGGTTTAATTTGTAGTTTTGTTGTCAGTACCAGGGTTATCCTATTAAAGAACAAGAGTATCCATTATTAAAAAAAAATTATGAACGGGAAAGTTGTTATAATAACCGGTGCCTCTTCCGGCATTGGCAAGGCTTTAGCGAAGGAATTCAACCATCGCGGTGCAAATTTATCCCTGGGAGCCCGACGTATTGATCAGCTCGAAGTCTTAAAAACAGAACTTCGAAACCCGGAAATTCTATGCATCCAAACTGATGTTTCACTTGAATCAGATTGTAAGAGACTTATTGACATGACTTTCGATAAATTTGGCAGGATTGACCTATTAATTAACAATGCAGGAATCTCAATGCGTGCCATGTTCAAGGATATGGATCTTGAGGTGATGCATCGGGTAATGGATGTCAATTTTTATGGCACTGTTTATTGTACCAAATATGCCCTTCCCTATCTGTTGGCCTCAAAAGGGTCCCTGGTAGGTATTATTTCGATCGCCGGTTATCTTGGATTACCTGCAAGAACCGCCTATTCCGCGTCAAAATTTGCCATCAGAGGCTTTTTGGATACAATCAGAATTGAATATTTGCACAGCGGTCTGCATGTTTTAGTTGCTGCCCCCGGGTTTACAGCCTCCGAAGTGCGGAAAGTTGCACTGACTGCGAATGGAACTATCCAGGGCGAAACTCCACGTAATGAAGGAGCGATGATGAGTGCAGAGAAATGTGCTTTTAAAATCGTTGAAGCGGTTAAAAAACGGAAAAGAAGCCTCATCCTTACATTTATTGAAGGGAAATTTTCAGTATTTCTAGGGAAATTTTTTCCATCCTTACTGGATAAACTCACCTATAATCACATGGTTAAAGAACCTGATTCGCCATTGAAATTGGGGAATGGCACTCATTAATCCTCCTTGCATCGGAAAATGATGACGGACTCTATAACCTATAAATAACTAAAATTTAATTTTTTAACTTATCCTTGAAACTAATTTATTATTTCAGACAAAATAAATAAAAGACTCGGAATATATTAACGATCAGGACTTTAGTTTTCAATATCAAATATTAGGATATATTTAGTAAAATCAGTTTGTCCTTAATGAAAATGGGGCTATCTTTGCACAGCTTTTCAGAAAAGCGAATAAAAAGACTCGGTAGCTCAGCTGGTAGAGCAATTGACTCTTAATCAATGGGTCGAGGGTTCGAACCCCTCCCGGGTCACATTTTTAACAAATTTTATAAGCCAAATTGTTTGAATATCAACGATTTGGCTTATTTGTTTAATGCGATTTGTAAAACATGTTTTCTAGAAATTACATCGCGCATCAAATAATGCTCCTTCACTAGTTTTCCATTTTCCTCTTAAAATCAAATAAATCATTTCAATCAAATTCACATTTGCTCCCAAAAAATCTCGATAATATCTTTTTTAAAGGAGTGTGGCGGAATAGAGTTATTGTTATTCGATAAGATCACCTATGACATTAATGAGAAATAGCATAAATAACTATTATTTTGCCGCTGCCAAATGCTCTGCCCTGATCTCCTCTGCAAGAGATTCTGGTTGCAACACCCTAACTGTATTTCCATGAGCCAGAAGCTCCATCCTGAAATCAAACGTATTATAAATCAATAATTTGATTCGCAATTCATCAGCATTATCAACAATAACCTGCTGCGACTGGTGAAGTGGTAACGTTTTGATATATTTCCCCTGGTCCGGGTCAAAGGATAAGATTACTTCAATTGGTTTCTCTTCTGTTGGTGAGATAATCCCGAAACAATGTATGAAATAGTCTTCAATATTGAAATTCGGGGGGTACTTGAACTTACTTCGGGTAATCTCCAGTAAGGATATTCGATCCAACCCGAAAGTCTTAATAATACCGTTTGAAGAGTCTTTATCCAGGTTTGTTGAAATAAGGTACCAGCGGTTTTTAAACTCTTTAAGAGCCAACGGAGCAACAAGCCGGCTTGTTGGCTTATCCTCCCAGAATTTCTGATAGGTAAACCGAATCTGCAAATTATTAGTGATGGCATGGAGCAAACCAAACAGATTTTCGGTCCCTTGTGGTCGGCGTGTTTCAAATTGGATAGATTGAGTGATATTCTCCCCAATTTTTAAGGCGTTAAAAGTATCAAATGCCTCCATTCGACGACGGCTGACTTCCGATTGCAACTCCTCATCTATGGCGTAAACCCGACGCTTAAAATCATAGTTGATCTCAATTTCAAAAATCGACCCGATATCCTCCAGATCACGCTTGAACTGCCGCTTCGAAACATTAAAATTCATGCTTTGCAGCTCCGATTGTTGCCTGAGGTAACTATCTATCTCCTTAAATGTTGCCGGAGATTTCCGTAACTTATTCGTAATATGGAAGTAACGTAAAAGTGATTCTTTTGTTGACATACTTCAGAAGTTTTGTTTAAACAAAGATAGCCATAGACTATGTCAAAATATGTCGTAGTTTAAAACAATTTGTTTATTTGTTTTAGTAAGGCTTTTTCCTTGTCACGCCAACATGCTGCTGTTTCAAAATTATACTTTTTGATTTCTTTACGTTTGGCCCTGGTTACAGCTTTACGCTTGATCATTAATCGTATTAATCTTGCCCTTCCGCCAAAAGTTCTTGTCGATTTACTTTCTTTGACAACCATATGCACAATTCCAATGATTTGTAAAAATTTAAGTTTAATCTTTCTCATTGCTTTTCCTTTTTTTGTTGAGCTGACTGTTCAAGGGATGGCGTAGTTGATAATCTATACATTAATAATATCTAAATTGTAGATCAGTAATTCTGCTATCTTCAAGCGATAATTGTTTCAGAATTTCTCAAATATTTAATTTTTCTCCCCAATTCTGGTGCGTCACTTTCACTTCGAACCTAAAGTTTTTTAACCGGATAACATCAGAGATGGAGTAGTCCAGGTCCACAAAAAGAAGATGCGCCCAATAACAAAAGTATTCGATCACCTTTAGTTCCGGTGCCTCTAACAATTCAATATTCCAGTTAAATTTCAAATTATCGTCTTTTATCCGGAGTTCCTCATCACTCATTTGCCAATCGGCATCTTGCCGATAGGAGAAATTGAAACTGGTCAGTATTCCAAAATCAGGACTGATGTAGTCCAAAACATCTGCCATAGCTACATAATCAGATTGTCCGTTATTTTCATCTTCATCAAGAAACTGTACCGATTCTTCATCTCCGAAAGGAAATGACATTGAACCTTCTATTTCGAAATCGTCTAGAAAATCATCCCCTTCCTGCTTTAGTTTCAACATTTGCCGGAATAAAAGTCCACAGCGTTTAAGCACCATAGCGCTACCTTCGGTTAATATTCGATTCACTCGTTCAATATGCTTAACTGCCTCTGGTGTAAACTTGAAATTTCGGTTGATCAACCATTTTCGCTGCATCAAACAAGCGCGTAACCGATCATCTCTTTTGGATTTACTTCTCTGGAATTCCAGATATAATCCTTTTATCCTTGTCTCTAATTCGGGCAATGATTGTCTTTCCATCTCCTCATAGAATTCTTCCCAATTTTCGATCTTCTTTTTTTATTTAATTTGTGTTGCAGGATTAAGCCGCTAGAACTTCAGAATTTATTCGTAATAGCTTCTCATCGACTATTTTATTAAAATGTACTGACGTAAAAGTAGGGGTTAAGTCAGTCAAAGGATGTCCGGATAAAACTCTATTTTTAATGGAGGTGATCAATTTTCAAGATTTTTCTTTAGTAACTTTAACAATGAGTTGCAAATTGCATTCATTGTTTTATCGATTGCATACAACCCCGCAAGCCAAAAGTCCTTTATATCTGAGGATTCAGAAGAATCTTTTCATATTAAGCGAATTAACCAACTAGGAAAAGGAGTCGGCCATAGAATTAAACTGATTGAATTGAAAGATAAACACCAGTGAAGTGATAAAATAAAGTTGAAAAACCGCTTGGAAAGGTCCGATAAAATAATCAATTTTCAAACAACATATTGTTTAACATTTAAACCTTCTGTAAAACCTCAAATACCTTTACCATAGCCAACGTATCTAAATGGTAGTATTTTAGGAGATTTTCGCGGGTTGTTGTGATGATCTCCTCATTGTCGCAGGAATACAATTCAAGAAACGAATTGCTGGCGGACATCCCATCTCCGATTTCCAGATCGGAGTAGGATAACTCCGGACAAACAGCTGGCAGCACTCTTTTAATGGACCACTTACCCTCCATGGTCTCGGTTTTATAATATTTTTTTCGGAATGGGACAATCAAATCAACCAATTTATCGACAATAAACTGCAATTCATTAGCATACGCCGGAAAATCCCTCTTCATCTGATTGATCATGGTCCGTTCATAAGGGCTATACATAAAAATTGTAATGGCATTTTTTGTTTGTTCGATCATTTGTTCAATCAAGCCAATGCGTGGATCAATCGTGGGATTGCTTTCTGCCAGATAAGCAAAGTGTTTTATTTCCCCTCCATTCGCTTCCTAGCAGTGCAGAGAAAACTGAAAAGGAATTGCCTGGTAGGGCCTTGACTCATCAAACATCGGAATGGCCGGCATAATGGTCTCAAAGTCGAGGTGATGCAAAGGATACTGAATGTTTTTGACAAATGCTTTGACTTCAGTTTCTTTGACTTCAGGTAGGCTACTCAATACTTTTATTTCCTGTTCAACTGCGGGGACAAGTCGGGAGCAATAAGCCTGAAAATCGCAAGCATAGGGTGAGCTGCATTGGCCTCCCATAGGAATAATAGGTTCTTCATTTTCCAGCATTTCACGCAACAGCACGAGATTTGACGCAATATCCTGCTGCAACGGCACGATCTGCGCCAATACACTTTCAGGCAAAAAAAGCTGTTTGACATCCAGTTCGCCACGCCTAACATAATCGCGGTTAAGGTGCATCAAAAAAGCATCTTCAAGATCCAGTCCACAGCCTTTTAGCACATAAAACTGAACAGCTACATCTTAAATATGCTGGGGCTTGACGCTGTTGGTGCTTTTAACTTCATAAAGAGACCATTTACCATCCTTTTTATGAAGTATATCAACCGCCACAAGTGTATCATCAAAGATAAAAGTGGCCTCATAAATTGTTTCTACCCCTTGTTCTATAAAGAACCTTGTGCGCTCTGCCGATTCAATACATGGATAATCTTCCAGAACAGCCATTTTCCCACCAGGAAAATATTCCCGGGCCAGTTCACCAACAGTGGTCCCTTGTGACATTACCGCCAGTGAAGCCTCACCGACAAGCCGTTCCTCGCTTTTATGGACATATAACCACAAAGACTTCGGGCAATTCAGGCTGCGGGTATATTTGGATTTAGAGAGCATTTAGTGGTTTGATTGAACTTAGAAGATAAATACTTATCGTTCAGCGACTAATAGCCTTAGTTGTACGATAAAGGTTCTAATATTACATTTCAAAATCTTTTGTGAGTTTTAGAAGTCTCTCTAATTCATTTCTAAACAATTTTTGCATATCACCCTTTAAAATAGCTTTCATTGCGTCATTTTCCCAATTTCCGTAAATTGGGAAAACATTCCAAACCCAATCTGAATTTTTTTGTTCCATTAGCTTTTTTAATTCGTTAAAGGTTTTATCATTTCTTTTTTTACCATCTATATGGTTAAATCCAATTATTAAATTTCTTAACCCTCTTGATTCAAATTCTGCACCTATTTTGAAATAGTTCCACCTCGGATTTTTTATTTTGAATCCTGAATATGAAGTATTAACTCTGTCATATACTTCAGATATGTTTGTTAATTCTAACTCTTCACAAATTTGAGTTAATTGGGGCAAAAAGATATTATTAACAATTTGATTCTTAACCATAGGTAGGCAATTTGAAATCTTAAAAGCTGCATCTAAATTTTCAGGAGCAGAAAGTAATTCGACAATTTCTTGGTTGTTCTTGGTATCCATATCTTGATTTGTTAGTAGTTTAAGATGATTGATATATTGATTTATAGTTTCTCTGACCAATGGAAAGCGAGCAGAAAGGTTGACGCACTCTTCAAGCCATGCGATAATATCGCTCGAATATGAAATTCGCACATATTTAACGTCTTGCTTACTATTTTCAGAAGCCTCCTTGCCGTCAAGGGTTAAATATAAGATTTGATAATTTCCAGCACCATATTTTTTTAATGCAAAGGTATTGTACCTTTTCAACTGTCCCCATTGATCAGCAGCATAAATCTTATTTTCAATGATTATCGCATGTCTCTGATCATCTTCGACAAAAATATCAATTCTGCCATCATCAGTGCCAGCTTCAGTTCTAACTGATGCATTTTCGCAATGAAAACCGCTTATAGTTTCTTTGTTTACCAATCTGCCGACAAAAATCTTTAAAAATTCGCTTTTCAAACCATGTGATCCTTTTGGATTAAGTAATTCAGCCAGAATAGCAGAGTGCATATTCTCATAATGATCAACACCAAGCATTCTAAACATGTTGAAACGACCTCCTGTCGCATCAAGAAATTCAGCATTCTTTTTAGTGATAATCGAAACTTGATTGAGTAAGTTCTGGATTTCTTTCATCTTTAGATTTATATTTTTAATTAATTGACATATTGAGTGTTAGGATACATTTTATTATTAGAAACTCATCTCAACTTTACATCACTCCAGTCATTTCCTGCCTCCTCTTCCACTTCTTTAAAATGTTCCCAAAGGCTTTCTTCGTCGTCTGATTCGGATAAACCAGAGTGGCGCGGGTAATCTTTTAAAAACTCCGCAAACCGGCCATAGGCAATAGATTTCTCCTCATCCCGGGATTCGTATTGATCAGATAAACCCTCATATTTGGTAATGATTTGGGCTAATTCGTCAGTTGTCATCTTGGTTGGTCGTTATTCAGATTGAATTTATTATTATGTTGCTCTAAAGGTAACGAATCTTTTTATCGCTATTAAACAAAAAAGTCATTTTTTTAAACAAATTATTCAGATACACTTTGACTATCAGTATTCTGTTTTTCTCCGAAATTCTGGTGCCTGACTGTTACCTCGTTCCATATGTCATTGATACGGATACTATCAGAAAATGAGTAATTTGAATGGACAAACAGAATATGGGAGGCATAGCAAAAGTATTCAATCCCGCTAAGCGCCGGCTCACTCAGCTCTTCGATATTCCAATTGTTTTCCAGCATCTCATCGCCAACAAATACTTCCTCATCTTCAGTACTAAATAATTCACCCACTTCATCAAATGAAAACTCACATAAATTCTCATAAAAGTTCCCTGAAGTCTCCAACACTTCGGACATGGCCATATAATCTGACTGGCTATTGTTCTCATCGGGTACGAGTAATAGTAACGATTCTTCACTATTGAATTTTATCGATACCGTACCCTCGATATAAAATGAGTCGAGAAAATCATCCCCACTCGCTTTGAGTTCCGTCATGTGTTTGCAGAGCAGATTGGTACGTTTTAAAACCTTTGCTGTACTTTCCATTAAAATCCGGTTAATGCGCTCAATTCCTTTTATGGCTTCTGGCGTAAATACAAAATTGCTATTGATCAGACGTTTACGAACATTTAAACAAGCGTCTAACTTATCATCCTTATTAGCCCCGCTTCTTTGGAATTCTTTATGCAAGATCTTAATCCGGTTCTCCAATTCCGGTAATGACATTTTCTCTATTTCATCGTAATATTCATTAACATCTTTCATCATCAAAATGTATTAAAATCATTATTTAAAAAGTTATCTGGTATTAATTATTTGATTGTGAGATAATCTCGGATAGGTTCGTCCGTTTAAATCGCCCCCTTTTTCTATTGAATTTTAAGACCCCCTTTTTATCATGGAATGACCCTTTTAGGCCATAAAAAACTGCATGGTTTTTCAGGTTATACCCAAACTCATCTTTTGTAATACCATAATAATCTGGTCTAACCATATAATAGATTTCATCGACCTGGGAAATATCCGGATCGTAACGAAGTAAGCCTTCTAAATCGGGCTGGAACATGGGTTTTGCATCGATCGTATTTTCCAACTGACTAAAAGCGACAATTGAGAGTTGAAATTCTTCGGCAAAAGACTTTAATTGTGTCAGGTAATCAGGATTGGTTTCCTTAATCAATTGGATATAGTCGATAAAAATGACTTTCACCGGCATGTCGTTTCTTTGTTCTAGAAGCAGAGAGTGAATTTGCACCAACGAATGGTCAGCCGAGCAAATAAATAAATCCGGACCTCCGCTTCCGAGCCATTCCAGCGAGGCATCCACCGGGAAAAGAAACCTATTGTCTTTCGATAGAGCCAGGTATCGATTCTCTAATTGTGTTTCCGATAATTCAAGCGAAATTATTAGCACAGGACAATCGCTTCTGGATTTTGTCAATGAAAGCATCAGACTGGTTTTACCCATAGCTGGTCTGGCTCCGATTAAAATTAGTTTTCCAGGATTATGAGCGAAATAGTCCATGATAGTTTTCGGTGAAGGGATCAGATAATGGGACAAAAACTCCTTGTAATGCTTATTTCCCTCTTTCGAAGGAATGGATTTGTTCGTATTCATAGTTTTATTGAATGAGTATCAATTATTGGTAATAGTTCACAGATTATTGGTTTTCCAATTAGCTTATATGTTGCATTTTCAAAAGGATTAAGTCTATTGACCATCGAGGCATTTATAAACTTCGTTCCGTTATAGGATTCCATGCCGTTATGACCATGTACATGACCGAAACAATGGATCTTAGGTTGCACCCTATTGATTTGGAGACGCAATTCTTCGCACCCCATTCCACTATCCAGAATTCCTTTAGGCGGTCCATGGGTAATCAGTATATCAGTATCAAACGGCATTTTGTTCCAGGTCTTACTGATCTCTTTACCTTCCCTTTCATTAAAAGCCATCCCTAAAAAATAGGGAGTGACAGGAGAACCCCAAAACTTTAGACCTTCTATTTCTGTCCCATTATTTTGAAGGTAAATGATATTGGCTGGAATTAAGTTCTTCATCTTTCGAAACGTTAACGACTCTAGAAACAGATCATGATTCCCTCCAATAAAAATCTTATAGGTAAAAGGTTGCATGGTGAACCAATCCAGAAATTCGATCCCCTCTTCTTCTGTTCCATATTCAGTAATATCTCCGGCATGAACCAGAACTGTTCCTGCATTCAACTTTAGCCGATCATGCAACCCATGCGTATCCGAAATAAATGTGATGTCCATAATAAACTATTTAAGCTTTAAATCCTAATGAATTACCTTTTCTGCGCTGCTGAAAATCCGTCTCTTCCTGATTGTAAATAGCAGTCAGTGTCATCGAAGAATTTAGCTCAGTATCGAATCCCAGTTTAGTCGAAAGTGCCTGCGCTTCTGGTACAACGAAAAGAGATTGTCCATTTAGATACGGTAAGTAGTGGGCTTTTCATTACTATTTTTGAAGGTCGTAACGCTTGTTTTGAAAGATGTACGTTTGAATTGCTTCTGTCTCATTTTTCAAATGGTGTGTAGTGCAAGATGCCTCACTGACAATTCTTAGCATTTTAGTTAAATATGCTCCATCCTTGTCTGCCAATACTTTTATAAAGAAATCAAATGCATTTACAATTCGTTGTGAAGATTCTGTTTCCACATCATTTTTATTTTTCTTAATCTGGTCAATCACATAATCTTTAAATAGCTGATTATCTAGATAAACGGTTGAAAAAATATATTTTGATTTGCATTTTATCATTCTTTCAAATAGCTCCACCTCGTCTTCTGTCAAGAGTCTAATACTTTTTAACCGTCTGAATAAAGCCGAAAGGAAAATTAAAATCGTTGTTATTCTTTGTTGTCCGTCAATTACACCATAAGTTCGTTTGCTTTCGGATTTTTTCTCAAATAAAAAATGCCCGAAATAATATGCCGTTTGTGAAGAACTCTTGCTATATTCTTCCAAATCAGACAAGAACACATCTATTTGTGTATTTAGCTGATTGCCTTCAAATGGGGTATCCCAGGAATAACCTCTTTGATGGTAGGAGGGAATGAAAATTTTATTCCCAAATAACATTTCATTAATCGTTGTTGAAGCTTCCATATTAATGCTACTAATTTGATTTTTAAACAAGTAAGCTTATTTGATTATAATTTTATGCAAATGCTTCATAAACAGATTCGCACAAACTCTTGTATCATTTAAGGCCCAATTGCGATTGAGCGGGTTTTGAAACTTCTGGTATGACGAAAAAGATTGTTGTGGCATAGACTATTTCACCGGCATAAAGTAATATGGTTCCTGCATTCAATTTTAACCGGTCGTGCAAACCATACATATCTGAAATAAACGTAATATCCTAACGTAATATTTAAGCCTTAAACCCCATTGAAT
>Ga0214192_1001394_pt1 | contig 13542 bp, 15 predicted proteins | sample TroBogEpilimnion_44_FD_153030 | JGI IMG/M metagenome (GOLD analysis project Ga0214192, IMG submission 153030) | Freshwater microbial communities from Trout Bog Lake, WI - 29JUL2008 epilimnion | ecosystem: Environmental > Aquatic > Freshwater > Lake > Epilimnion/Euphotic zone | place: Trout Bog... | reverse complement strand
GGTTGGGTATAACTGGATTTGGAATGGTAATCAATGGGAGCCTTATGTCCCAGCATTGAGCGTTGCTCCTGCAACCACAGGCTCGTTTGACGCAGGTAGCGCTACTGTTTATGGTACAAATCCGATCACAATCAGCGCAGTAACACCAGTTGTGCCTCAGTTTTCTTTGGTAAATACCGTAGGCGCAGTTGGAACAATTTTGGTTTCAACAGGAAATACAGGTACTTGGGTATCAAATGGGACAACTGGGCAAGTTTTACAAGCCAATACTGGCGGTTTACCTACATGGGCAACAGTTAGTTCTTTAGCATTACCGACTGCGCTTTATGTTACAGCATCACAAAATTTTGGAGGATTTTAAATGGCCGCTAATACACAACCTATTTTTCCTTTAACGCCTGTCATTGGTGTTGGAACACTTGTTTCTGCCACTCCCATTACTTCTAATGCAAATATCACAGGTACAACGGGATTGGTGCAGTTGACTGCAACATCAACCAATGGAACTCGTATTGACAACATTACTGTTCGTGCTCAAGGCACTTCAGTTGCGTCTACTGTTTACATTTGGATATACAACGGAACAACATCTTATTTGTTTGACATGATTGATATATCTGCAATCACAGCTTCAACAACTGTAGATAGCGCTTATGTTTCTCGTGCTTATACAAGTTTGACTTTGCCACCCACATATCAGGTTTACATTTCACAAACCGTTCAGACCAACGTCAACGTGTTTGCATTCGGCGGAACTTACTAAAATGTTTCCACAGTCATTCACCAAGAATGCGGGTTTCCCGTATTACACATACGATCAAAGGGGACTACTGCGTCAGTGGTCTCCCAATGATGGTACACAGGCTTTGGTCGATAGCTTGGGAATGTTTACTTACTACAACAGTAACAACCAGATATTTGACAACAACAATGTCAATACTTATCAAGTATTTGATGACGATGAGTCATGCTTCCAAACGGGGAATGGCGCTTGGATTCTTGAATATCCACATTGGGACTTAGTAAACGATTGGCAACTCCCTGATACAGAAGCTTTGTACAACGCCACTTATTCTTCTGTAAGTGGTTTACCAAGATTTTCAGGTAGAGTGTATTTTACTTCTGTTGCTAACACCATTACATCAGTTGTAAATCAAAATAACATTTCTCAAACTGTTCCATTTTCACCTGCAAGTGTTGGAGACATAGTTGTTGTTGGTTTTACAACGCCAAATGGAACAGCTAGACTTCCATTAACAGGATCAACAAATCAACAGCCTTCCATAAATTCTTTTGTTTATAGTTCTGGTATTATTTCCATAGTATTAACCAATCCAAATGCTAATTCAACCATGACTATGACTTCTGGAATTACTTGGAACATCATGCTCATCAAATCTTCGTAGGAGTAAATTATGCCAATGGTTCGCGCAATGCGCTTAGTAAATTCAATTGAAGCGGGTAACACAAACAGTGCAACCCTTCAGCAAGCACTGACCAATGGTGGAGTGTTGTCAGACTTTAACTCTGTGCTACAGCTTCCCGGACAGTGTAATGTATTGGCAACTTCTACTACTGCTTTAGGAGCAATTAGTGGTTCAACAACTGCAACAACTGCCGCAGTCAATAGCCCCTATTTAAATAACCCAATTGTTAATAATTCTACTTCAAGATCATATTTGCAATCATCTGGAAGACCTCTTTTGCAGGGTTTAGCTAATGCAAACCAATCAACATGGATTCCAAATGCAAACTACCCAACACAAGGTGCGAGTTTAAATAACGTAGTTAACGTAAATGGTACGGGAGCTTGTTATGAAGTTGCGTATGGAAATGGGGTATATGTAGCAATTCCTTCTAGTGGTCAATCTACATATACATCCACTGATGGTATCAATTGGACAACAAATACAAGCGCATTACCAACTTCTACAACATGGGCATCTATTACTTTTGGTAATGGTTATTTTGTAGCTGTTGCTGGATATAGTGTGACATCAACTGTTGCCGCTTATTCAACAAATGGTGTAACTTGGACAAGTGCAACATTGCCATCTTCATCAAACTGGACATCAGTTGCTTTCGGGAATATCAGCGGTACTAATTATTTTGTTGCTATTGCTGGCGGTGCTGGATCTGCTACAACAGTTAATGCTTATTCAACTAATAATGGAGCAACGTGGACTGCTGGTAGCGCATTATCTTCTTCAGCTACTTGGCAACGCATAGTTTTTGGAAATGGAACTTTTGTTGTAACTGCTGGACAAAATAAAGCAGGTGGAGGCAGTGCAAGCAGTTCTACTTCATATACGACAAACCCAACAAGTTCTTGGACAGCAGGTGGAGCACTGAGTACTTCTGCACTTTGGGGCCAATTGGCTTTCGGAACAATTAGCGCAACACCTTATTTTGTTGTTATAGCATCTACGGGTGCTGTTAATTATTCAACTAATAATGGAGTAACTTGGACTGCGGGTACTTCTTTAACAAGTAACAGTTGGTATGGATTGGCTTTTGGTAATGGATATTTTGTTGCTACATCATCAGGTGGAACTTGCGCTTATTCAACAAGTGGAACTGCATTTACAAAAATGTCTCTTTTGTCAAATAATGGTGTAAGTTATGGTGCTTATGTTACATACGGAACTGCTTTTGTTTCAGTTAATCAAACTGCTAATGATAATGGTATTTTAACCGCCCCCTCAACAGGGTTGCCAACTTCTACCCCCACAACTGCTTCAATATTTGCAACATATAGCTATACTAATTTCTATAGCTTTGCTAGTGCATATGGTAATGGAACATATGTCATAGCTGGCCCCGGAGCTGTTTACACATCAACTGATGCGGTAACATGGACAAAAACGCTTGTTCCAATATTTACAGTATCAGGAGGTAATCCAACTTCTATTGCATACGGTGTAATAAACGGAGTTGGTTATTTTATGTGCGTATGTAGTTTAGCACTCTCTAGTCAAATAGGAGCTTATTCGACCAACGGAACTACTTGGCAATATGCGCCTTTACCATCTTCCGCTCTTTGGTCTTCTGTTGCATATGGAACAGTTGGTGGTACGCCTTGTTTTATTGCTGTTGCAGGAGGTCAACTTCAATATGGTGGAACTTCGGCTAATACAAGTTCGGGTGCGTCTTCAACCAATGGAACCACATGGGGAACTTTTAACTTAGGTTCATCTCACCAATGGTGTTCAGTAGCAATTGGAAATAACTATGTTGTAGCTATTCCAAATGATGTTGCAAACTTATATGACTACACAAATACCTTGAGTGGATTTTCAGAAGCTACAAGTACACTTGCAGTAGGCTCAACATCTATAGTATATGCAAATAATTATTTTTTAGTTGCTAATTCTAATTCAATATATTACATTACTACCGCAGGTTTAAGTGGTGCTTTTACTCCGTTAAGTTTGTCTTGGACTCCGTGGGCTTTAGGGACAAATGGTTCTACTGTTATTGCTTATACACAAGGGGCAACTGGAACAGGAACAAACGTATATGCTTATTACAGCACTACACCAACAACTAGTTGGACATTTGGCTCTTTAGTTGGTGGAACAAATTCTGGTTCTGTAGGACAACCTTTAGCTATTACTTATGGTAATGGTTTATTCCTTTCAACAAATCCTACGAGCGTTGGCTCTTCTCCGTTGGCAATTACGAGTTACTAACATGAAAGTAATATACGAAAACACCAAAGTCATTGGTACTGCTACTGATGCATATGATGGCCCAAATTCTTGGGTCATAGCGCCTGATGGGTTTGATGTAAACAAACTTGACCAATACACAATGGTTGACGGTGTTCCTACACTGCCATCTTTGTCAGTTACAAACAAAGCACAGGCTATGTCATTATTGGCCGCAACTGATTGGACTGAAGTGCCTAGTGTAACGAATACCGCAAATCAGCATCATTTAATAAATGCCGCTGATTTTGTGGCTTATCGAATAGCCTTAAGAGCTATAGCTGTGAATCCGCCAAACACTGTTGTGTCTTGGCCCACTTTACCAATTGAACAATGGAGTAACTGATCATGCAATTCATTAACGATATCCGCAATCATTTAGCGAACTTTGAAACTGAGGCTTCTGAAGAGATTCATAAGTTTCTTGACCATTTGAAAACGGTTTATGAGCACAAAGAAACTGCTGAAGTACCCCCTCCTGCACCTTTAGGTGAAGCCGCCTCTGCTCAAACTTTCATAGCGCCCGTGCTTGGCGTTCAACTTAAAGTTGAAGAAACGCCCGTTGAAGCCGCTATTGAAGCTGAGCCTATACCTGCGCCTACACTTGAAGTTGAAGAGCCCGCTCAAACCGAATTACCTTTAGAAACACGCGTTGAGAAATCATAATGGACGCAACTGAGGCGCGTATCGTTGAAACCGAAAAGCAGCTTTCCGTTCATGAGGCGGTTTGCGCTCAACGATATGAGGCTATTCAAAAACGCTTTGACGACGGTTCAAAGCGAATGAAGCGAATTGAATATATATTGTACTTAGTTGCGGCGGCTACTTTCATCGGTGCTGACAATCTTGCGAAACTTTTAAAAGCTCTTATAGGTGTTTAAATTGACCCCTTCACACTTGTCGCTCTTGCTTCTGGCGCTTTCAAAATGTGCAAAGACGCTTGTGAGATGTACAAAGAAGGGCGTCAAATTGTCACTGAAATTGCCCATGAAGTTGATGGAGTTGTCAAAGACGTTAAGAGTGTACAAAAGAGAGCGAAAGGGCTACTTGGGTTCTTAACTGGCGTTTTTGGTAAAAAAGAGGAAGAGCAACCACAAGTTTCTAAACCCGCCAAGAAAGTCAAGAAAAAGAAAGAGCCTCCGCCAGAGTTTGACGAGAACCTCATTTACCAACAAGTAAGTGATGCTCTCATCAAGTTCTATAGAGCGTACAACGCCCTAAAAAACTATACGAAAGAACAGGAAGAATTTGCTCTCCATGCAAATAACGAGGAAGGCCAAGAAGCCGCAATCAACATAACGATTGCAAATTTGCAGATGGAGAAGTTGAATTCAGAAATGAGTGAATACATGGTATTTCATGTACCAAAAGAATTGAAAGACTTGTATACACGAGTAAATGAACAGATTGGGCATATCGCCAACGTGCAGGCGCTTGCTAGACGAGAGGAGATGTTAGCTAAACGGAGAGCACAATGGCAACGGGCGCAAAAGGAAGAGCTAATCAAAGATCGAATGGTGGCTTCAGTAGTTACAGTTCTACTGATCCTTTGGATGTGGGGAATGATCCTAAGTCTGACGCACCAGCCATCATACTGATTGTGATTCTATTGGTTGTGATTTTGTTCTTTTTGCCTTTGCTCGGCTGGATGTACGTTGATATCAGATCTATGGAAATCAGAGTTGACAAGGCTTTAGCAAGGATTGAAAACAAATGAAATACGCAATCTTATTGTCGCTCTTGCTGACGGGTTGTCATGATCAATATCGTTATTTCTGCCAAGATCCTGATAATTTCAAGGCCGAACGGTGTCAAAAACCTTTGTGTGAGTTCAATCAGGACTGTCCTGAATATCTTGTAGCCCCTGTTTTGGAGAAAAAAATTGAAGGAACTCCTGCTCCTGTTGCTCAACAGCCCCAAGGAACGGCTGTCTGCAGATGAAATAGAAATCAGAGTTAGGTCATTCGTAATCATCGTAGTGACCTTGATTTTAGCGTTCATTGTGATGGCGCTTCTTTATTCGGTGACCTTTGTGTCTCAACCGATAAAGGCCATGGCACCTATTGATCAAGCCTACACAAAAATGCTCAATGATATTGTCCTGCTAATAGTGGGCGGTATCGGCGGCATTTTAACTAAGGGTTTGACTAATGAAGCCACTAACATGATGAACGCTGCAAAAGCCAATAAGGACGCTTATGTCGCACCGCCACCCCTACCACCTGCTTCTATTGTTATGGCTAGCCCTAATTGGAGCCCACCTCCTCCGCCAACTACGCCGCCGACGCTAGAAAACGATTTTGAACGCGAGCGCATGGCCCAAGCGCGTGCAGAGGCACATCGTGCTTAGTTGGTTGTCATGGTTCTTTGATGACCTATTTTATTGGGTAGCCGTTATTGCGCTTATAGGTGGAGCAGCGGCTTATGCGCTGAGTTATCTTGTAGGGTTTCTCCCTATGTTAAAGCCCCATGCAATCATCATGAAGGCAGTGGGTTTATTGTTGGTTATCTCAGGAGGCTACTATGTCGCAGATCACAACGGTTATCAAAGGCGTGTTGCTGAAGATAAAGCAGAAATTGAGCGTCTTAACGGAGAAGCTCGCGCAAAAGAAGCCGAGCTCAACACAAAGCTCGCAAGAGCCGCCGGTCAACTGAAGAAAGCTAAAGATGACATCAAAATTAAAACTGACTCTATTAATGCTCGCATTGATGCTGGCGAGTTGCGCCTCCCCTCCGCCTGTGGTGTACAAGCCAGTTCAGGTTCCGCCTCTGGGGATGGAGCCGCTGGAGCCGAATCTGAGCGACAGGCTATTAAAGATATTGTCCAAATCGCCGCAGACGGGGACAGCGCCATCGTCAGCTACAACTCCTGCGTCGCCCGCTACAATCAAGTAATGGAAACCGTGAATGAGGGGGTTAAATGATTACTGCTGATCAACTTCATCAACTTCAAATTGGGCCTCAGTGGGTTGATCCGCTCAATTATACTTTTCAAAAGTTTGGAATAAACGATGTTAACCGCCAAGCTGCGTTTATTGGACAATGTTCACACGAGTGCGACCACTTCAAAACACTGGAAGAAAACCTTAACTACAAGCCCGAAACCTTACAAAAACTGTTCCATACTCACTTCAAACCTGAAGAATACGCCGTTTTTGCCCACAAACCTGAAAAAATCGCCAACCGTATTTACGCTGGCCGAATGGGAAACCGTAACGAATCCAGCGGAGACGGGTGGTTATATCACGGAAGGGGTTGCATACAGTTGACTGGACATGATAATTACTGGCATTTCGGTCAATCAGTAGGAATGGATTTTGTTCATAACCCCGCTCCAGTTCTCACACCGATGTATGCGGCGCTTTCGGCGGGGTGGTTTTGGTCAACTCATAATTGTAATGAGCCAGCTGAGGCTAAAAACTGGGAACTATTAACAAAACGGGTTAATGGCGGAAATTTCGGTTTAAATGAACGAATTGCCTTAACAGAACGAGCTTTGCAAATTTTAAGCTGAGGCTTATAATTACGCTCAAAAGGAACGACTATGACCGCCTCTTTTGCCCTGACTTACGACAGTTTGATCACCACTGTAGAGCAGTATCTTGAACGTAATGATGCGGCTACGGTGAATCAAATTCCGACTTTTATCACGTTGTGTGAATTTGAAATCGCACAGCAGATCAAAACGCTTGGGCAACAGCAAGTTATTCAAGCCAACATGTCTCCTAATAATCCGGTTTTGGCTAAACCGGCTAGGTGGAGAAAAACAGTTTCAATGAATTTGACGCTCAACGGCGTTATTCAACCGGTGTTTTTGCGCAAATACGAATACTTGAGGTCATATGCGAGCAGCTCAACCACAACCTCAACTCCGCTTTATTACGCAGATTACGATTATCAACACTGGATTGTCGCGCCTACTCCAGATCAGGCATATGCGTTTGAAGTGCTCTATTACGAGAGAATTCAACCTTTGGCGTCTGACAATCAAACTAATTGGTTAACGCAATACGCGCCAAATGCGGTTCTTTACGGCACTTTGATGCAGGCGATGCCGTTTTTGAAAAATGATTCGCGTCAAATTTTCCAACAAAAATACAAAGAAGCTATGGACGCATTGAAAGCCGAAGATGAAGTTCGGTTAGGTGACAGAAACACAATGGCTATTGAAAGTTAATCATGACCTCATATGTAAACCCGTTCACAGGACAAACGATCTCCCCCTCAGAGGTCGGTTATGAAGCGCTGACAATTTCTGCGAATACGCCTTTGACTTGGCCTATCAACGGCACGTCAACTTCAACAACGGTGGCGGCGGCCATCATGGCGGTTACCGCTACAACCACGGGGCTTCAACTTCAAATGCCCCCTGCGATTCAAGTTTCAACGGGTCAAGACGCGTTGATCAATAACGTAGGTTCAAACCCGTTTACGATTACTGATGCGAGCGGAAATACCATTGCAAGCGTGGCTTCGGGGGCGGTTCAATACGTTTATGTAACTGACAATACAACATATAACGGCACATGGGCGTCATTCACTTTTGGAACAGGAACTTCAGCGGCCAATGCCGGATCATTAGCGGGAGCGGGTTTGACCGCTTTAGGAGCAACCCTAAATCAAAATTATGTAAATACCTCTTATTACTCAAATGCGACTTTGAGCACTTCAACTCGCGCAACTTTTGCATTGTGGGCGGGAGGGGCTGGAACTTTGACTTTACCCGCAGCCTCAACCGCTTCAAGTGGATGGTTTGTTGTTATAAGAAATAATGGTTCTGGAGTAGTCACAATTACGCCTTCTGGTAGTGATTTAATTGATGGCAACTCAAACAAACAACTTCAATTGACTGAATCAGCCGTTTTTGTTTCAACCGGTTCAGGTTGGTCAACTTTTGCATACGGCAGATCAAACACTTTTGCCTACACATTATTGTCATTGGTTGTAACTGGTGGAACCACAACTCTGACCTCAGCTCAAGCGGCAAATCAACTTCAAGAATATTCAGGAACGCTGACAAGTAATCAAGTAATTATTGTTCCTCAAACCGTTCAACTTTATTTTATAACGAACCTTTGCACAAACGGATCTTACACTTTTACCGTTAAAACTTCTGCTAGTGGTGGAGCTACGGTCATTATGTCTTCAAATTCATCGCTTGTTCTTGCTTGCGATGGAACTAATGTATTTAACGCAGCTTCAGGTTCAAACAATACGTTTACAAATTTAGTTTTGGCAAATGGTTCTTCAGGTGCGCCGTCTTTGAATTTCACAGGTGACAACTCATCAGGTTTATTTTTACCTACAACTGGCGCAGTCGGTGTCGCAGTGGCGGGAACAGTCGGAGCTCAATTTAGCACAACAAATGCCTATTTTCCATACGGAATACAAGGAGGTCAATTTTGACCGCAAAAGTCATCTCCCTTGCTATTCAGCCAGGAATTCAAAGAGACGGAACTCAATTCGATTCGATCAGATATGTTGACGGATCTTGGGTGAGGTTTCAACGTGGGCGTCCGCGTAAAATTGGCGGATATAACGCCATCTTTTTGAATTCTCCTGGAATTGCCCGCGGGATGATTATGCAGTCATCAACCGGTACAAATTATGTTTATGCTGGGGTGAGTAACGGTATTTTCGGTTGGCAAACATCAACTACTCAAGGTCAAGGTTCAGGTCCGACGCAAATCTCTTTGTCATCTGATTTTAGCTATAACGCTAATAATCTTTGGCAATTTGACGTTTCATATAATAGTTACGGTTCAGGGGCGCTGACACTTTACGCTCATCCAGGTCAAAATTTAGCCAACATTGATAGTACTGTGAATACTCCGGTTTTATATGGAAATTTTCCTTATGGTTCAATGTCAAAAGTCGGAGTGTTCAGCGTTTCAGGTGCATACTTGAATAGCACAACAATCATTTTACCTTCAGCGAATTATTTGATCGGGGTGGGTCAAACATTGTCTGGAACCGGAATTACGGCGGGTACAACTGTTACGGCTGTAATAGTGATTGCGAACGCAACTTTTATAGGTTATATTTCCGGTATTACTTTGACCGTTACTTCTGTCACTGCGGGGTCATTGATTGTAGGTCAAAGTATTACTGGCGCTACCAGTGTAAACATTACTTCTGGTACAGTTATAACCGCTCTCGGAACGGGAACGGGTGGTGTTGGAACCTATACGGTTAATAATTCTCAAACTGTGGGTGGCGTCGCAAATCTAGTCGCTATGATTGGTGGACCGACTACGACGATTACCGCTTCAGCCGCCGTTACTACCGGAAGCAATATAACGGTGACTTTTGACAACAACATTTCAGTATCAGGCGGGTGCTGTATGTTGTATCCTTATTTGTTTGTTTATGGTAACAACGGTTTGATTCAAAACTGCTCGGCCGGAAATTCGAATAATTGGGTTGCCGCTGATGCGAATGCTAACAATGTTTCAGCTACTAAAATCGTAAGAGGCATGGCTTTGCGTGGCGGTACAACTTCACCTGCAGGTTTATTTTGGTCGCTTGATCAGTTGACCCGCGTCACTTACGCCCCTCAAACCGTAGGCACTTCGACTTTATATTGGCGTTACGATATTATTTCAGGTCAAACGTCAATCATGTCGGCTCAATCAGTGATTGAATATGACGGCATTTATTACTGGTGCGGAATTGATCGTTTTCTAGCTTATAACGGTGTTGTTCAAGAAATAAAAAATGAAACCAATTTGAATTATTTCTTTGACAACATTAATTATAATTATAGACAAAAAGTTTTTGCAACAAAAGTTCCACGTTGGGGTGAGATTTGGTGGTTTTACCCTAGAGGCACTTCAACTGAATGTAATGACGCGATCATTTACAATGTACGTGAACAAGTCTGGTATGATGCGGGTCAAGCCTCAGGTTCAAACCGTTCATCAGGCGTTTTCTCAGAAGTGTTTATAAAGCCTATTTGGGCCGACAATACGCCGTTGACCGCCTGCACTTTTAACGGTTCAATTTCAACTTCAGGACTTTTGACAGTAAGCTCAGTCATATCAGGTACATTGGGCGTAGGTCAATTTATTTCAGGTACTGGTGTAGGTTCTGCTTATATTACCTCATTTGTTTCTGGGGCGGGCGGAACCGGCACTTATCAGCTCAGCGCAACTTACGCTTCAGCTATAACCAGCGAATTGATGACTTCAACGGTTTACACGCTTTGGGAGCATGAGACCGGTACAGATCAAACTTATTTGACTAATGTTAACGCCGTTTATTCAGCTATCGAGACCAATAGTTTAGGCTGGGTAGGCGGTGGCCCAGGAAATCGTCAACTTTCAGGTGACAATAAGTGGATACGCCTTGAGCGGGTTGAACCCGATTTCAATATGAGCGGCAGCATGAATTTGATTGTTACCGGTAAGGGTTATGCTGATGATGTTGATGCGCCTTCAAGCGCTTATAATTTTTCATCAACAACACTTAAAATCGACATGCGTGAACAACGTCGCGAGATGAGATTACGCTTTGAGAGCAATACTTTCAACGGAAACTATGAGATGGGCAATATATTGTTAAGCGCTGACTTCGGTGACGAGCGCGGAACGGGTAACCCATGATAGTTTATGATCCTCGCAATATGACTTGGGATTATTGGTGCGCGTTGATGGCTGAACTTTTCGCCAGCAACCAACTCGGAACGGTTACTGAAGATAATTGGCGCCTTTGGGCAGACGGCATGCAAGGCATCGGTTATTTTGTTGAAAGTGGAGTTCCTGATCAACGCGGATTTAAAACTTGGCAAGACTGGGCGGCAGCGCTGGTCGGCATTATGAGGATAAACCCTACAAATGGCTGATGATTCTTCTCAATCCGGAGCGCTACCTTCAGATGGCGCGTCGTCAAGTGCGCCCAGCTCAGATGCGAGCACGCTGGTAAGTAATTGGTTCGCCGCGAACCCCAACGCTACAAACGATCAAGCTGCGGCAGCGGTTCAGGCTTACGGGGGCTTAACCCCTGATTTAACTTCAGCTCTAGCCGCTCATTACGGTACTGATACCGGAACAATCACTTCAGCTTATAATAATTTTCTAAATAGTCAAACCCCTACGGGAGCTTCTGGAATTACGGCAACTAATGGGGCGGCAACCGGAGCTACTGCTGGTTCCGCTACGGGGTCGACTACAGATACGGGCGCAACGGGCTCAACAAACACAGGGACAACCTCAGGGGCAACCTCAATAACGGGATCAACCGCTACAGCTGATTCAGGTTCAACCGCAAGCGCAAACTCGGGAGTAGCCGCTTCTACAACAGCAGAATCAACTACTGCGGCCTCAAGTTCTGCGGCATCAACTTCTGCCGCCTCAAGTTCAAAATCAACTTCAGACTTTTTGAGTCAATATAACAATCAAACTCAACAGGGAATAAAAGTCGCAGGGTTAGACTCTGTAATGCAACAGGTCAATTCAGGTGCAAATGCAAATGACCTTCTTGACCAAGGTTATGAAATTTTCGGAGTTTCATCATACAAAGATGCAACTGGAAAAACAATCAATGCAGATCCTAATACTTATTTTGTAAATAAAGCCGACGGTTCAGGCGGCTCATTAAATTATTTTTTCAAAGTTGACCCTTCAACTGGGAAAACAATGGCTATTGATAACCCCAGTCAAAATCTAACATATACGCAAGGGTCTTCAGGTTCAGTAGTAAAAGGCATTATAGGTGACATCGGTTCAGCTATTAACTCTTTAGGTCCTCTCGGTAAAATTGCGGTTTCAATAGGTTTAAATGCGGTTCTTCCTGGAGCGGGTGAGCTCGGCTCTTATTTAACTGGTGCAGAAGCGGCTTCAACAACTGCTGTAACCGTTGGGGGAGCCGTAATTGGCGCAACCACGGGGGCTACGTTCGCCGCTTTAAACGGTACTGACATTGTAAAAGGTGCTTTGACAGGTGCGGCTACTGGTGGAGCGGCGGCGAATGCTACAAGTTTTGTAAATTCAGTGATTAACCCTGATACTATTTCAAAATCTTTAGATGGCATGTATACGCCTCAACAAGTAAGTAGCATTGTAGCCAACTCTTTTGTTAGAGCCGTTGCTGCGGGGGTTGCGGGCGGTGATACTTCAAAAATAATGAGCACTTTTACAACCGGTTTGATTGCAAACGGTTTAGGAACCAGTGCCGCAGGTGAAATTACTAATTCTTTTAAAGGTCAAATTTCAGATAGTACGCTCAATTCAATTGCAAAAACGGTTGGAAATGTTACTAATGCTGCTACAACTTCAGCATTGAGCGGGGGTGACAAAAATGCGGTGAACACAGCTATCATCGCATCGTTAGCAACCTCTGGCGCTCAAGCAGCGTTGTCAAGTTCAGCTAGCACATCAGCTAATTCAACTTCAGGAACCACCACAGTTGACAAAACTAAACAGTACTACGATTACGCTATTAGTCAAGGAAAAACACCGGAAGAAGCTAGTCTTTTCGCTATGGATCCTACAGGAAACTTGAATCCTGTAGGGTTTAATTCTGCTAACGCGAAAATTGCAACTGATGCGAGCTCAACTTATCTTGCACTAGTTAATAATCCAAATGCTACTCAACAGCAACTTGACGATGCCTATGCAGCTGCGCAAAAAGGCTTATCACAAGCCATAACGAATGAAATTTCAAATCCGAATACTGTTTTGCAGTCGTTGGGTGATAACTCTTATTTTGATCCGACCAATAAAACAGTTTGGTATCAAGACTCAAGTAATAATTGGCATGCTTCCGACGCGACTGTCAATAAAGACGGAACGGTTTCATATGCTCAAACGGCAACTGACGGAACGGCGGGGGG
>Ga0214192_1001393_pt1 | contig 13545 bp, 23 predicted proteins | sample TroBogEpilimnion_44_FD_153030 | JGI IMG/M metagenome (GOLD analysis project Ga0214192, IMG submission 153030) | Freshwater microbial communities from Trout Bog Lake, WI - 29JUL2008 epilimnion | ecosystem: Environmental > Aquatic > Freshwater > Lake > Epilimnion/Euphotic zone | place: Trout Bog... | reverse complement strand
AGGGGAAGGAGCGCCTGCTGTTCCAGTTCAAAGACAACAGCCTGTTGCGAAACAGCCCGCCGTTACTCGCCAATCTCAAAGATCCAACATCCCTTACGCACAGCGTGTATTTCAGGTTGAGGCTGGCGGCGACCCGAATGCTGTAAATCCTCAGTCAAGCGCAACGGGTGCTGGTCAGTTCATCGGTAGCACTTGGCGGCAGATGATCAAGAGGTACCATCCTGAACTCGCTCAGGGTAAGTCGGATCAAGACATTGACGCCTTGCGAACCGATCAGAATCTCAGCATGGAGATGATTGATCGGTACGGAAATGAAAACGGCAAATACCTTGACGCCAACGACATTCCAGTCAACGACGCTAGCAAATACGGCGCTCATTGGTTTGGACCTGCCGGGTTTCTCAAGATCTATAATGCAGACCCTTCTGCGCCGATTGAAAGCATCATTGGCGAAGACGCTGCAAAAAGAAATAGCCTTACCGGCAAGACTGTTGGCGATGTGAAAGGAATGATCGCTCGAAAGATGGACATGGATTACGTTCCTCTTTCTTTGTCCGACACGCTTTCTCTTGCTGGACACAATTTGTGGCCCGACATGAAGAGCGTAGCGTCAGGTTTGGCAAGTTCCGTAATTCATCCGTTGGATACCCTCCACGGGATGGGAATGATCGGTTCTGCGATCCGCTCAAAGATTGATTCCGAAGCCGGTCGCCAGCAGTCCACCGGAGATTTCATTTCGGACCTCAAAACTCATCTGCCGCAACTCGCGCAGGGCAGAAGCGACGAAGAATTGGCTGCAATGCAGTCAGATCCTTCAGTCCGGGCGCAAGTCAAAGCCGCTGTCGAGGCTCCGGTTGACCGGCTGATTGAAGAGTACAAAGAAAAGTACGGCAGCGAAGAGGGGCTCAAGCAGGCGCTTGCATACCACCCGGCTGGCGTACTTTTGGACCTGAGCACCCTCCTGAGCGGCGGAGAACTTGCAGCAGGCAAGGTGGGTCAAGTCGTTGGAAAAGTAGGCACTGCTGCTGGCGATATTGGAAGAGCCGTAGAAGGCGCTGGATCGGCAGGACGCGCTGTCGCTGGCGGACTTGGTAAGGTTGAGCGCGGGCTTACGGGTGCCGGAGAAGCCATTGAGACTGGCGCAAACGTAGTAGGCAAAGTCGGAACCTCAATCAATCCTCTCAACCCGCTTGGGGTGTTTACGCCGGAAAAGTCGGTGCTTCCGATTGCCAATCGCGGCATATTTGATCGGACTGGAAATTTTACGCCAAAAGTAGACCGCATCATCCGCAGCGTTTCGGACGGCGCGCTATCTGCCGAGGACTTTTCTGAGCAAGCGGCTCGTGATGCGCTGGCCGGTACGATTCGGTCGAAAGGGTTGACCCCTGAGTCCGTTCGAGAAGGCATTCTGCGCGCCCAAGGGCTTGAAGCGCCTGCTTCCATCACAACCGGGAAGGCGGCCCCCTTGGCGGCTCAGGGCGCTGCTGATGCGGCGGTTGCCGGTAATGCAGCAAAACTTGGCGCTCAGGCCAAAAATCTGACGGCTGGTGCGCTTTCAGATACGGCATTGGCTGAAAACCTTGAGAAGGCTTTTGCGGATTCTCGAAATGCAGCCTCGGCCAAGTATGCTGCAATCCATTCTGTTGACGGCAAGTTTGATCCGGGCGCTCTTGGCGGCATGGACATCAGGAACAAGGTCGCAGACAACCTGAAGACTTCTGGATTCCTTGACAAGAATGCAGCACCTCAAACTGCCTTCAGCACCGCCTTTCTCAAGGGGCAGGGACTTGATCAATCGGCCGAAGCCGTCAAGTTGTTGAGTCGTGTGCTTGATCAGGGCAAGACGCTTTTGAGCGGTGACATGACCGCATCGGAAATCCTGCGGCTTCGGCAGCAACTCAATCGACTTCGGGACAGCGCAACAGGTCAAGACATCAAGGCGATGCACGACATCACCAATGCTTTTGACAGCCATGTCGCCGATGCTGCGGCTCGCGGTCTGTTCAAAAATTCAAAAGGCGTTGCCAACACCGACCTTGCAAATCAGATCACCGAAGCGAACGACGCTTACCGAACGCACATGGGCCGGTTTGAAAACACCGGGCCTTCGAATGCGAACATCGGCAGCGCGGTCAGAAAATTGCGCGACCAGATGACGAGGGATGCCAATGGCGATCTCGTCCCATCTGGCAATTCTGACTTGTATCGGGAAGTCCATGCCACGCTGGAAAAAGACCTGATGCACCCGAGCAAGGGCGGCAACACCTACAGCAACCTTGTTGACGCGGTCGGCGGTCCGGGTAGCACGGGCGAAAGTGAGATCAACAATCACATTCGCAACATGGTTTTGAACAACGACAACGGTATTCTGATTCCACCGAAAAACATCACGCCGATGTTGAAGAATACCAACTCCGTTGTGCATCGAGCGTTTGCTGGAGACCCTGCTATGCTTCACAGGGTTCGCCGTATTCATGCGGCCCATCGCATCAACATGACAAAACCAGAATCAATGTCAGCAAAGAAGTCGTTGCTGAAGGGTGTCATTGCGCCAATGGCTTTGAGGGCAGGTGCAACTGCTATTGGAGCAAGTCAGGCGGGTCTTCCCGGCGCAATCATTGGGCACATGATTGAGCAAGGTGGAGAAAACATTCTTGCCCGTAGAGCAATTGCAAAAGAACTTTTGGGAGCGCCTGACAAGCGAGGCATTATCAAAAAGGCAACAAGCAAAGTTGGCTCTTTGACTCGCCCACTGCCGGTCAACATTTCCCGCATGGTTCAGGATGTGAACCAGCAGAAAGAAGCAGCCGCAACCGGCGGTCGCATCGAGCGCGCTTCCGGCGGCAAGGTTGATGGCAACGTCGAGCACCTCACCAACCGCCTGATGCGCGCTCTGGCTGACGCAAAGAAAGCCACCGACGCGACGACTGAACCCCTTCTGAACGCGCCAGACGAAGCCATCGTCAAGGCGCTCGGCGTCGCCAACAAGGCGATTTAGGAGCCACGATGAGCATTACTTACCTCCCAAACAAAAACCTCGGCGTGCCTTCGCAAGGCTCGTATCCCAACTCGTGGGCGACGCCGGTCAATGCCGACTGGGCGCAGATCGACACCGCATTCGGTGGCGTGACCAACCTCGATCTCACGACGGTGGGTTCATCCCCGTACACGCTGACCGTCTCGCAGTACACCCCTCCGAACCTCAACTTCAGCGGCTCGACCGGCGCGGACTTCACGGTGCAGATCCCCTCAGGAACCGGCGGGATCTGGTCGGTGTCGAACACCACGCCGCACAATGTGCTGATCGGCAATGTGTCGGGCACTGGCACGGTGACGATCCCGGCCAGCACCCGGCAGATGATCGTGAGTGACGGGTCGAAGACCAGTTTTGCTCAGGGCGCTGGCGGGTCAAACACGCAGGTGCAGTTCAACAGTTCCGGGGTGCTCGGCGGCAGCACCATGACGTTCAACTCGACGGCTGGCACGTTCACGATCCCGGCACCGACCTCGGGTGTGGCGTTCAGCGCCACAGGCGTTGCGGGTCAGTATGCGGCGGTGTTCACCGCAGCGAACGATGCCAACAGCCTTGGGCTGTCTGTTGTTGGAACGGCAACGCTGGCCTCGATTGGCCCGCTGGTCAGTTTCACCAACACCGGCAACCCGAATGGCGTGACGGTGCAACTGACCGGCAATGGATCCACACCGGCCAAAGCGATTCGCGTCCAGTCTGGTTCGTTCCTGCTGCTGAACAACAGCGGATCATCAATCTTCAACTTGAGCGATGCGGGGCTGCTCACCTTGCCGCTTGGTGGCCTGAGCGCCGCAGGGAACGCTCAGACGCCTTCGGTGGTCGTGACCTATGGCGCAACCACCACGCTCAACTGCGCCCTCTCAAACGTCTTCACGACGACCCTGACGGGCAACATCACAACCGTCACGATCAGCAACCCGAGCGACGGCCAGACGATCAATTGGTTCCTGACTCAGGACGCGACCGGCGGTCTCACGATTGCATGGCCGTCGTCGTTCAAGTGGCCGGGCGGCACGGCAGGCGTCCTGAGCACGGCCGCGAATGCGGTGGACCTGCTGGTCGCGACCTACCGCGCCGGGACAGGGTTCTGGTATGCGACCTTGGCGAAGGGCTTCGCATGACCTTCGCGGTTCGCACGCTGGGGTTCATCCTGAACCTGAATTCGACTTTCGTCGTGACCTCGGGGACCGGGTTCAGTTACTTTGGGTCTGGCGGAAGCAATACCATCACCTACTACGGGTGGTGCCCGTACACCAACGGCGGAAGCAATTCGGCCGTTGTGCCGAATGCCACCTTCGGTTCACTGTTTTCGGGGTCCCCCATCGGGGTCAATGGGCTTGCCGTCACCGGCATCTGGGAGGGCAGCGGACCCAACCTCACGACCGTCAGCAAGGTTCTGATCGGATTCAAGGGGACGGTGGTGCCGGTCGTGAACAGCGTGTTGATCAACGGCACGCTGTGTTCGTTTTCGGGTCACACGACCACGCCGCAGGGCAGCGACACGATTTGGATTGGTTCTCTGACGACGGCGACCGCGTCCCTGTTTGGAACAAGCGGGAACAAGACGGTCATTTTGACCTGATCAGGCCGTCACCCACTCCTTGACCTTGGCAACATGGGCCGTGTTCAAAATCAAGGGGCCGTGGTCGTAAATGATCGAATTGTCCTTGTAAAACTCCTGAACGATCAGGAAGGCGTTGTCGTTCAGGGCGTCGCAGAAGTCGGCCAACGAGTCAACCGGCGCTTCGCAAATGACCGAGTGGGTCGGGGCGGGTAGCCGGTCCTTTGACCCTCGGGTCGGCACGTTCAAAGTGATGTTGAATCGCATCTGTCAGTCTCTCCAAGCGGGACGGCGGCACCACGCCGCCGCCCGCAGTTTACCCTCAACCGAAGTCGTTGGGATCCAGAGCCGCCGCAGGGGCCACAGGAGCCGCCAGCGGGGTCGAGCCAGTCGAAGGCACGCCCCAACTGTCAGAAGCCGCCTGAACGGCCGCAGGGGCCGTCTGAGCGGGCGCTGCCGCCTTCGGGGTCCAGATCAGGTCCGCCGGGCGGTCCACCCAGCCGATGATTTGGAACGTCGGCGACCAGTTGGTGGACTTCTTCGCCCCTTCCCCGGTCGTGATGGCGACCGGCTCGCCCAAGGACACGACCGGCAGTTTGCCGGGGTTCGCGTCCCGACCCGCCAGATAGGCCGTGTGCAGGGCGTCCACGCCCCGCAGGCAGGCTTTGGCGGTCGAGGCCAACTCGCGAACGTCACCGCCCGAGTCCTTGTGGAGTTTCAGCAGGAGCCGGAAGCCGCTCTTGTGGTTTTCGGACGGGGCCGAAGGGACCGGCTGGCCGAAGCGAACGACCCGGAAATCCGGGGCCATATTGGCCGCGAACGAGATGTGCCCGACCTCGATGTTCTCAAGGTCCATGACCGCCTTGAACGTGCGGGTCAGGTCAACGACCTGCTCCACGCCATTCTGCCGGTCGATGCGGCTCATGCGGCCCGAGCGCGAATCAAACTTGACGATGGGGATGATGTTTCCGCCTTCGCCGCCAAACGAGAATCCAAGTGCCATTTGCCTTTACCTCTTTGCATACCGCTGAAAAGGGCCAGCGGCTCGCCCGTTGAAACTAGATGCCCCAGACCTCAAACGCGGCCTGCCGCGTGAGCGGGTCGTTGAAGTAAAACGAGTCCACATCAGGCACGACCAACTTGGTCAGCACCTGCGGGTCCTCGCTGATCGACAGGAATGCCTGAATCGAGGCTGCGATGTTGTGAAGCGCCTTGCGGTGCGCCTCGACGTTCTCAAGGCCATAGACCGCGCTTTTCTTCGGCGTCACATACGCCACCCGCGCATCGCAGTTGGGGATCGCTGAAGCGTAAAACGCGACCTGCCTTGCGTGCGCGGTGCTGATCTGGCTCGAAAGCATCCCGGATGTTTTGAGGTCGATCAGGATCGTGCCGGTCGGCGATTGCCACATGAAATCGTAAAAGCCGAGCACCGGCACTGCGATGCCGTCAAACGCCATGCGGATCTCGCCCTGCATCGAAGTCGGATCGCCGTAGGGGCGCAGCGTCTGCAAGCCGACCGTGACGTACCCGGCAAGGTTCGCGCTTTCCTTTTCGGTGCGCGGGTCGGTTGAGAGCGCAGTGAGTTCGCTGAACTTCGACTGAGCAATCGCGATGCACTCATCGAGCGATGCGCTCGGATGGACAAGGCCATGCGCGATACCAGCCTCCGCCGCCGTCCCACGATGCGCGCCCGGCCCGACCGGAGAAGACCGCTTCAGGATCTTCTCCAGAACGAACAGGGCGGGCTGCGACGCCCAGCGGTTCATGCTGCTGGGCGACAGGTGGGTGATGCCGTGGGCGGCGAACGGATTCTGGTCGGGCACGCTAGACCTCTTCGGGTTGGGGGAACATGTTTTCGAGAACGTCGCCCGGATCGTCGAGCGCGTCAGCGTCAATGTCGGCAGGTTTCTCCCACTCGGTGTCGGTTTGCAGGTCTTCGGCGATGCTAGCCATTTCGTTGAGCCACTGCTCGACAGACCGGCCGCGATCCGAGTTCTGCCACGCCTCGCTGGAAGCCTCAAAAGCGTCCTGATGGGTGGCGCGAATGTCATCGACATAGTCGGCCGCGTGGCGGCGCTGCTCGTCAAGCGCACCGATGGCAGCGTCGATCTTCTCGACCTGCTGCTCGATAAGGTGATTCAGTTGGCGGATCTCGTCCGCAACCGCGCCGTGCTTCTCGCGGATGATCTCAACAAACTCGTCGATGCGGATGCGCTCGCGAGGGGTCAGTCGGTAAGCCATGTCAGTGCTCCTGTGTGCCGGTAAGTCAGTCAGTCAGTCAGAACGTCGATAGGGGACCGATTGTGCGTGAGGCATCGCCCCCGGTCAAGGGGGCGGCTCCTTGATCTTCTTGAGGCACCATGCGGGCGAGATCTTGCGCTCGTTCAGCGCGTGCATCACAAGCGCCGCAGCCCTCGGCACAGGCGACTCGCCATTCGCCCATGCCTTGATCACGCGCTCGTGACGGCCCATCAGCCAAGCGGCATCAACGTAGCGAAGTTGATGATGGCGCAAGAGCGCCTTGAATTCAGCAGCAGTCATGTGTCACTCCCAGAAACGAACGAAGAACAAACCGATCACGCAGAACATCCCGGCCACGAACGGCAGAGCGTTGCGGTCGATCCAATCATCGACCCGCTCACCGAGCGGGCGATTCCTGACGATGCGAAGTTGGTTTTCCAACTCGCGAATGCGCGCACGCAGCGCGTCGATTTCCATGTCCCGATCAAACACCATCATGTTTTGGCGCTCCGCTTCATCAGCCCAGCCGTAAGGCCCAATTGAGTGATGCATGATGATCACTCCCAGTCGTAAAACAAAACGTCGAAGCCGTAAAACGTCTCGCAGAGACGGCCGATCTGCATGGTGATCGCCATCGAGGCGGCGACGCCCCAGTGGCTCGGACCCGATTCCCAGCACGCACCCGGCGCGGGCTGACCCCAGTGCCTGCGGGGCACGAGGAAGGTCTCGATGTCGGGCTTCATGCCCTCCGCCTCGCAGAACCGCCGCAGGACGGTCAGGGCGGCTTGTGTGGCCTCGTCGGCCGTCTGCTCGGTGTGCGGCCTGATCACCGCGCAGAGAGCCTCACAGAGGCTCTCGATGGTGGCCTGTTCAGCTTGTTCAAACGTCATGTCGATTCTCCTCAGTCGGTTGGTGTCAGTAATCGTAAAGGTCTGCTTTCATCTGGTCGTTGCGCTCCTCCAAAGCACTCAACATCTCCTCATAAAAATCGTAGGTCATGCTTTTGCACAGAACGCACCCGCCGTTGATGATGATGTGCCGGGGGCGACGGCCGCTCTTGCGTCTCACGCAATGACCGTCGTTTGCGCGGAGGATGAGGTCGCCCTCGTCGAGTTCGTCGAGCAGCGAAAAGTCGTATTGCTTTTTCATGGCTTTGGTCCTCAGTCAGTCGGTAGGTGGGGTCAACGAGGCCAAGTGTACGGGGGCATTTCGCCCCCGTCAACTGCCCCCGATCAGAAGCCCGCGAGCAGCCGGTGGCGGATCTCCAGCACCTCGTCGTCGGTGCAGGCTTGGAACACAACCCCGCCGCCGAACTGCTTGTTGTGGAACCGCTTGCCGCCAAGCCGCCGTGCGGCCTTCAGGACCGCCTCGTACCGCTCGGACAAGGTCAAGGTGCGATCACGCGGCTCCGGCTCCAGATCGAGGAAGTGGATGACCCGGCGCGAGTTGCCGTTGCGGTCATTGCGGACCTTGGTGATGGCGGGAACGTAAAGCGTGCTGTACTCCACCCACTCGCTTCGGTCACCGTTCCAGACGGCGTAAAAGCAGGTGCTCAGGCCGGTCACCTCGGCCACTCGCACGGCGGCGGACGGCGTGAACTTGTCCACGCTGATCGGCACGCCTTGATGGATGACGCGGAACGCGCCCGCGCTGGTGCTGAGATAAGTCGTCGGGTCTTTCATGTGTTTCTCCTTAAGCCACTGAGAGGCCGTCTGAGACGATGCCGTCGAGGATCGGGTCGAGGTAGCGGGCCTCGACCACAATCGCCTTACCAAAGGTCTGATGGTCTTCAGGCAGGTGTTCGACGACCCACGCCTTGGCGGCGGGGGTCATCGGGAACAGCAGGCTGATCGAACCGTGATGGCCGACCCGGAAGTCGCGCACCGGGTTCACGGCTGCACCTTGCGGGCGGTGATTTTGAGCGTGATCGAGCCAGCGCGGGTCTTGATGTTCGCCGGGTCCGTGAAGAACGGCGCGTCGTCGCCGATGGCAGCGCGCAGCGCGGCTTCAAGCGCCTTCGGGTCGAGCGAGGCGACCGGGGCGGTCTCGATAATCGTCGCGTTGAAGAGCGCGCCCTCGACCTTGATCGACTGGCCGACCTTGAGGTCAGCGCACGCCTCGGTCTTGATGGCCTCCTTCAGCGCCTTCTCAGCGGCCTGAAGGTCGGCGATCTGCGCCTGCAAGCGGCCGAGGCTGTCAACGAGGCTGGCGGGGGTGGCCGGGACGGCGGCCGGGAACTGGACGACTGCGTTCATGTGAATCTCCGTAAGTCAGTAGGTAAGTTGGAATCAATCGACGAAAGAGAGTTTAAGGGGCATTTCAGCCCCTGTCAACCCCCCCTGTTATTTGTCCTCGATCAGGACCAACTCGGCCTTGGCGCGGGTGGCCGCGACGTAGCACAAATTGATTTCCTGCGCTTTCTGCCAGTCCTTGCGCGCCCACCGCGAGGGGCACTGCGAGGAGTTCAGCCAGTACACGCGCTCGGACTCAAAACCTTTCGCCTTGTGGATCGTGGCGAGCGTCGTCACGCCGCGCTGGTCGTTGAAGATGCGGTCGATCAGGCGGAGCAGCGCCGGGATCGAGCGCTCGTTCTCGTCGAGCGCCTCGATCAGGCACAAGATCGCGTCGGTGCGGTCGTTGAGCGCCGCCGCCCTGTCGTCGCGGCCCTTGGCGCGAGCCTTCTCGGCGTCGCGGGCGGTGCTGGCGGTCAACTTCTCGATCAGCGCCGGGATGCCCTTGGCCTTCTGCTTCTCGATGGTGCTCTTCAGGCCCTCGCCGATCTCGCGGCCCATGACCTTGACGCCGACGCCCGAGGCCAGCATCCGGTACGCGAGCGCGATCAGCGGCTTTGTGGTGCGGCACACGACGAGATCGGTCGGCTCGAAGGTCGTGGCATTCCATGCATCGAGCGCCGTCACAGCGCCCTCCTGCGCGGTCGGAGCGGCCTCGATGTGCTCGACCCACTGCTGCGCGAAGCGGACGACCGACTGCGGGCAGCGGTACGAGACCGTCAACGGCAGTTCGATGGCGTCGAACTCGTCGCGGATCAGGTTCATGCTGTCGCTGTCCGCGCCTCGGAAGCCGTAGATCGCTTGGGCGGGATCGCCGACCGCGACGACGCGGGTGCCGGAGTGCATGATCTTGCGGAGGATCGCGCGCTGGATGGCGTTGGTGTCCTGCGCCTCATCGACGAAGACGAAGTCGAACTTCGGCAGACTGACACCATTCTTGACCGCGAAGTACAGCAGGTCATCGAAGTCGGCGCTGCGGGCTTCGTTCGAGTCGCGCAGCAGGCCTCGAGCGAGCGCGACGCCCTGCTCGATGGTCGCGCCTTCGCCGTCCACTTCGAGGTCGTGGTGATCGACCAGCGCGAACCAGTTCGCGTCGGTGTCGTCGATCAGGCAACCGATGCCAGCCTGACGGGCGAGGCCGACGAGCCGGGCGCAGAAGGTGCCGTAGGTGCGGGCGTCCGCGCCCGAGAACGTGTCGGCGATGATGCCGCGCAGTTTGTTCGAGTCCACCGAGCGAGCGCCGATGGCGCGCATCACGGGCGAGTACGTCAGGCTGTGGAAGGTGCGGGCGTTAACGCCACGCGACTTGAGTTCCTCGGCAATCGACTTGTTGAAGGCGAGGAAGATGCTGTTGCCCTTCACCCGGCTCAGGGCCTCGACGATGGTCGTGGTCTTGCCCGAACCCGCGACCGCCTTGATGATGGCGTTGCCTTCGCCGCTCTCGACGAAGTTGAAGATGTTCTGCTGGAAGGTGGACCAAGTACGCATTGGAGTCTCCGGTAAGTCAGTAGGTAGGTAGAAGCGGTCTCGACGGGGAGGGATCATACGGGGTGTTTCAGCCCCCGTCAACACCCCCCCCGTCGATTGGGCTTAGGCGGTGACCGCCGCCGCCTTGGCCGCACGGGCGGCGCGAGCCTGCGCCATCCGCTCGATGAGCGCAGCCCGCGCCTCGGGCGTCAGGGGAGCCTTCGAGCGTGGGGCCTTGTGCTTCACCCGGCGCGCCTTGAACTGCGCCTTCAGCGCCGTCTCAGCCTCGACGCCGAGCACCAGCCGGGCCAAGCGCAGGTAGGTCTGCGCGAACTGCCAGCCGTGCCACGCGATGTTCCTGCGCCCGAACTCGCGCCCGGCGATGATGTGCGCCAACTCGTGGACGATGACCCAACGCATCCGCAGCGCACGCGGGACGCTGATCGCGCGGTCGGAGGCACAAGCGCTGCGACGGCCGCGACCGTCATCGACGCGGGGCAGGAAACCGAGATTCGGGAAAGCCCCCTGCACGCGCTTCATCGACCAAACGCGCTCGACGTACCGCTCGACCTCGGTGATGCTGAAGAGGTCGATGGCGTGGCCGAAGGCAGCGCGCTCGGCGGCGTACAACCGGCTGCGCTGGCTGTCACGCGGGCGGGCCGAGAACGCCGGGGCGGACGCGATGCGGACGAAGCGGACGTTCACAGCGCACCTCCGACCGCGAAGACGCCGACCGGGCGGGTGTGGATGCCGCCGTAAGGGCACCCCTTTTCCAGCGACTTCTGAGCGGCCTGCTGGCCGCTGTGCCAAGTCACGACGAAGCCACCGGTTTTGGCGTAGCGCCGACTTGCGCCACCGGCACGCTTGTCGGCCATGATTTTTGCAGCAAACTCTGCGGCGGTGATCGGGAATCGAACGTACTTGCCAATGGCGGCGTCGTACTTGGAGATTGCGACGATCTCGCTGACCGCCGCGAACTGGTACGACGAGTTGGTGTTGCGCGTGAAACGCCCGGCGGGCGTGTCAACGAAGACGGTTTTCTTGCTCACTTGAAGGCTCCTGATCAGTCAGTAGGTAAATAGGATCGACGGGAGAGAGTATAGGGGCTGTTTAAGCCCCTGTCAACACCCCCGCGTCAATTTGACATTTGCATCCCGGCATGATCCGTGCGATAAGACGGCGATGGACATGTCAGACACCCGCATCACCATCCGAGTCCCTGCCAGTTACGCTGCCTTGATCCGCAGCCTGACCGACAGGTCGATCAACCCGCTGGCTCCGACGCAGACCCAGATCCTGCTCAGGGGTCTGGAACTTGTTGCGGAGCAGCAAAAGCCCAAGCCGAAGGCGAAGCCCAAGCCGAAGCGCAAGGGCACGCACAAGAAACCGCACCCGTGGCGACTCACTGAGAGGACCCGACAATGACCGACATTGACCGCTTGATGGCCGAGGCCGAGCGCCAGCAGGCCGAGATCCGCAGTCAGATGGCCCACAAACCGCCGCAGAAGCCCGCTGCGGCCCTGACGACCGATAACTTGGACAGCAACGGCTGGGAGGTGGCGCAAGCCGCCCTGAAGGCCCGTGACGCATTCAAGACGCAGTTGGCTGCGTCGGTCAGGCGTGAGGCCGAGTTGCGCGACGACCTGAGCCGCTTGCGGGACACGGTCACCGCGCTCACGGCCGACCTTGATGACGAGCGGCACATCACCGACGCGCTGACCCGGTCGCTCAAGCGCTTGGCGAGGAAGGCGTCGTGAGCGAGGACATCGGGCTTCTGAAGGCTCAAAACCAGTTCCTCGAAGCGAAACTGAAGCACGCCGAACAGTTCGCGAACGAACTGTCGAAGGCCCGGCTCGACTGGAAGGCAATGCTTGATGCATTGAACGAAGAGAACGCTCGGCTGCGGACCTGTTTGAAGCGCCTGCGTGACACGACGACTGTGAACTCACATCAAATTGAACTGATCGACATTGCATTGGGGGAACTGTGAACCGAGACGAAATTTACTGGGTTGCGCGTGATGCTGGAATTTTTGGTCCGTTGGACTCTGCCAACCATCCGTCGATTCCTGCACTGGAGCGTTTTGCGGCCATTTTGATCGCAAGGGAGCGCAACCGCGTTGAAATGGCGGCGCTGTACGAGCAGTTGCGCGTCGCTATCGACGGCGGCAGTGAGTCGTTCACGCACGCGGATGCGTTGAAGCAGATCAAGCACTGGCGCGATGCATGCGCTGAAAAGCGGGAGGACGCATGACCTGCGATGACATCATTCGGATGGCGCGGGAGGTAATCCCAAATAGCGCCGCATTTGAATTGAAGGGGCATTACGAGATTGAACGCTTCGCCGCCCTCGTCGCTGCCCATGAGCGCGAGGCGTGTGCGAAAGCGTGTGAAAGTTTGTTGGACGACGGTGAGGATAGTTACGTTGTAAACAGATGTTTAGTAGTCACCCGCGCTAGGGGAGCAGCATGAACAGAGATGACATCATTCGGATGGCGAGGGAAGTTGCCGACAAAGACAAAGACGATCCGTATCACGCGGGTGAACCGCCGTTCATCGTTTTGACAGACGAGGAACTTGAACGCTTCGCCGCACTTGTCGCTGCACATGTTGAACTTGAGCCGTGCTGCCAAGAGTTTGATAAATGCCAACAGATTTGTATGCCAAGGGCAAAAGCAGCCGAGCGTGAGGCGTGTGCGAAGTTGGCTGAAGATCCCTACGAGTTTACATCCGACGAGGCGCATCGCATCGCCAACGCCATCCGTGCGCGAGGTGAGAACCCATGACCCGCGATGAAGAAGTTAGGTATGCGTTTGCCACGTTGTACCAAACGACGGAAGACGCGCTTAACGCGCTGATGGCGAAAGTCGATGCACGGGCGAGAGCCGAAGAGCGCGAGGCGTGTGCGAAGTTGGCTGAAGATGGCCTATATACCGACATGAATGACAAGGAAAT
>Ga0214192_1001391_pt1 | contig 13569 bp, 18 predicted proteins | sample TroBogEpilimnion_44_FD_153030 | JGI IMG/M metagenome (GOLD analysis project Ga0214192, IMG submission 153030) | Freshwater microbial communities from Trout Bog Lake, WI - 29JUL2008 epilimnion | ecosystem: Environmental > Aquatic > Freshwater > Lake > Epilimnion/Euphotic zone | place: Trout Bog... | reverse complement strand
TTCAACCAGTTCTTTCTGTTGCCTCATATCCCTGAAAAGCCGTTCGAGAGAGATGGCAAGCGCCGACATTGAATTTCCAATCACCATGCCTCCGGCAGGAATAAAGTATCGGGGTTCCCACCAGGGTGTAATGCCGACAATCAGTCCGGAAACAAAAATCGCAGTTGCCAGATAACTGACGAGCATCGTCAGGAATGTCGGGATGATATAGGGTATCTGCTTCTCCTTGACTCTCCCCTTGATAATGAACATGGCAGAGACAACCATTACCATGAAAACACTCAGGACCAGGAATGAGTTGGAGGTTTTCAATATAAAGGTCAGAACATATCCCATCAAAAAGAGCTGGGCAAAGGTCCTGATTGTACCAATAGTGATATCACGATTAAGGCCTAAATGGTAGATGAAGGAACTCGCCTGTGCGATAAGGATGAATACCAGAGCAAGCAGCAGTTGACCTGTTGAGATATTAATGATCTGATTCATTGAGATGGAGTGATCGATGTGCAAGAGTATAGGTTAGAGGCGTTACGGTTTCAGGCTTGAAATCGATGTGTGTAACCGTTATGAGGGTTTTACGGTCATCAGTGTTCAGGCGTTCCATAATGGAAAAAACCATTGATGCACTCTCCTGGTCAAGGGCGGATGTGGGTTCATCGAGCAGCAGAAGAAGGGGTTCCTGCAACAGGGCTCTCATAATGGCGAGGCGCTGTTTCTGCCCAATCGAAAGCTTCATGGCGGATTGATCGAGAGTGACCTCACCAAGGTAAAACTTGCGCAGCATCTCATGCAGCTCTTCCTTTCCGGGGCGGGGTTTAGCTGCATTGATGGCAAAGGAAAAAGGCATGAGCAGGTTCTCCTCAACCGTAGCATCGATCATTTGAGGTATCTGGGCAACATAGCTGACAACGCTCCGCAGTTTTGCCGGGGCAATAGAGGTAATGTCGCTGCCCTGAAAAAGAATAGAGCCTCCCTGTGGCTTGTTCAGTCGACAGATTAAACGCAGCAGGGTAGATTTCCCTGCTCCTGAAGGACCTTTAACCAGAATAAACTCCCCCTCCTGCACGGTTACGTTGAGCCGATCAAAAACAAGAGCAGCTGATCCCTCATAAGCAAAGGAAAGATTCCTGATTTCAAGAAGAGGAGTCACAGTTTGTATTATACTCCGTTGGATCAACCAAGTCTGAATCTTTCATCTTGACGATGCAATTGTTGCTACGTTTTTTTATGAATGTTGACCACCCATCTTCCCATGCGGTTTGCGAAGAAAAAAGTAGCCTGTGAGAGCTACAATCGCTACTGCAATCCCCCATATAAAAAGTGCGAATTTGGAGCCACCTTCGTACATGCTGAAGATGCCGAAAAGAAAAAATATGCCTGATGCCCCTGTTTTTATGGCTTTTTCGGGCAGTTTGGCTCCGAGCATCTTTCCTGCTATGATAGCTAGTCCATCCGAAATCACCATGCCTATGGTTGATCCTATCCAGACTGGCAGAAACGGATGCGTTGACGCCAGGGTAATGGTGGAGAGCATGGTCTTGTCACCAAGCTCTGCCATGAAGAAGGTTGAAAAGACGAGCCAGAAAGGGTGCACTGTGGTTTTACAGCTCTTCTCGTCTTCATCAAGATGATCGCCTCTGAGTGTCCAGAAACCAAACGCTATAAAGGCAATACCCGCAACAAACTTTATCCATTCTGTAGGCAGTTTGTCTCCGATAAACCAGCCTATGCCGGCTGAAAAAACATGAATAGCTAAGGTGGCCCAGAAAATCCCCCACAAAACAACCCAGGAATTGTAGCATGTTGCAAGCGTCAGGGCAACAAGCTGGGTTTTATCGCCGAGCTCGGCAATAAAAATCATGACAAGCGAAAGCCAGAATGCGTCCATGAAGGAAGGAATTATCGGTTATCAGTTCAACGCTGCAATCGTTCTTTATAAATCACCATTCAAGTATAGGGCAATATAATTCAATCTCCGAATCCAAGCGAAACTCCGAGAAGGGGGTGAAATTCCAATGGAGATTATTACAGCTGTTTTTTCAGTATAGAGATATTAGTCTAATACAAGGTCGATAGCCGTATTTGCATCCCACAATTCCTTAGCTGCAACCTGAACAGAGAAATCATCATGCGCCGCAGAGGTTGCGGTGGTTGCCTGTTTAACTTCCTGTATTGCTGACTGTACTTTATCGGATGGGACAGGACTGAAATCCTTATCACAAGCTCTTCCGATATCAGAAGTAAGGTATATCGATGCTGTTATAAAAACGCTCCGCTGACCTTCGGTCAGGGTGCCATCATTGGCTTTAGTGTTACAGGTTTGCTGAAGCTCATAAAGTGCGTCAATGAAAGCTTGTTTTTCTGATGGTGTAGCCATATCTGCTCCTGTTGTCATATCCGTTAAAAAAGCCCGGCAGGAAATTTACATAGCCAATCGGGCTGCATTTGCCACTTGCAGCAATCCTTCCTTGAGTTCCTTGATGTTTTCTTCGCGAATAACAGCTTTTTGTTCTTCAGAGTACTTTCCAGTGATTGAATCCCGAAGCTTCCGGTGCGCTGATACAAATAATCGTATAGCCTTTCCTGCAGTGGATGTGGATGCTTTAATTTTCGAATTTAATTGTTGTTGCTTGAAAAGAGCGAGCAGGAAGCTTTCTCTTTTATCGACGCTTTCAAACTCTTTGCTGCCTTTGTTCCTGTTGTAATAATCGCCAAGGCTTGTTGTTAATGTGGCATTCATAGAGGCTATGTAGGTTGTATAAAAACTATCCGCATCTGTCGCAATAACTGATAAATTTTGTTCCTGTTTCTCTCCTTCAGTCCCGACGATCTTTGCTATTTCTTTAGCATCATTACTGTTATGTATCAATTTTTCCAGATATCCGATAAAATCGCTCAGAGCGGTACTTTGAGAGACTTTAGAGCTTACCGCATCTGGCAGAATTTTGACGTTACCCTGAAGCGCAGCCAATTCTTCTGCAACTCCCTTCAAGGTTCTGGCTATTGGTGTTGTTGGTGAAGCTGTATGCTTGTTTATTGCGTCCAGGTACACAGCAAAAGCATCCAGAATATCCATTGATGATGTAAGCGATGATCTTTCCATGGGCATTAAATCTATTTTCTGGCCAAGCAAAGATTTTTCTTTCGGATCTGCTGACTGCCATTGTTTCAACTCGGCATCAGATAAGCATAATCCTTGTTCCTTTTTTTGTCGACCGGCACGGGCAATATTTGTATGAATGACTATGGAAGCGCCAAAATTACATGAGGAATTTCTTGCCAGGAGTGAAGCTGCAAGCTGATTTTGAGTATCGAATATCGAGTTATGAAACTTATTCACTTCGCTGATCGCATTTTTACCTGCACTAACTGTGTTTGTGGCTTCCTGTGTGACCAATACCGATGAACCACACGCCTGAAGCAAAAGCGCAGCAACACAAAAAAGCGCAATGAAACGATGTTTTTTCATGGTTTATCTCGCCTTGAATGGTTTGATGATAGTGTTTGCGAATGCCCGGTTGTCTGCCAGCCAATCCTGACAGACAACCGGAAAAATGAACTATTTGACTTTAATCGGTTTTGGATCAGAAGAGACTCCGTTACTATTTTTCACGACGACATTGACAGATTGTCCCTCAGGCAATCCGTCAGGAACAGTTACCGTAATTGAATTGTCGGTCCACTCTGTTGCCTGCTCAGCTTTCTTTTCATTGAACATCACCTCACCTTTTCCCTGCTGTCCTCCAAACCCACTCCCCTTTACCGTGAGCTTCTCTTTGGCAACGACCTCAACAGGAGGATCGAATTCTTTTATTGTGGGTTTCACGGATACCTCGGTCTTCCCATCACCTGACTGAGTCGGCTGGGTAGACTGGGTGTTTGCTTTTGACCCGAAGTAAAAACCAGTGATGGCTGTCAATGTACCGGCCAATAGAGTGAGCAACTGCTGCGCAATTGGGGGAATATCTGACGGTGCAAAAACTATGAGATGAAAGACAGCAATAGCCAGAACAAGGATGATTGTTACGGTGATAAGTCCTCGAGTAAGCCCCGTAAGGCCGGATGGCCCCTGGTCCATGGCAACCAGGAGAGCAGGAATCTCATCTGGGTTAATATTCTTACCCTTTGTCAGCTTTTCGAATACTGTAGTCCTCTCTTTGTAGCTTTTAACGATGTCGTAGAAAGTCATTACAGTAGGTGGAGAGACAATCAGCAAGACGTACAGAAGGAGAAACCAAAATCGATTGAAGGATTGCTCTGCTGATTCGACGTAGTTCAACTTTCCAGTGGCCACCGGCTTGTCATCCTCACCGATAAGCTCAACGTCGGCAGACCCCATAAGGTCAAGCTTCGGAAGCTGGACAGTCAGCTTGCCATCCGCCTCTTGCTTTTGCACCGGAACAACTTGCACACCCACGCGAGCACGAAGTTTATCCTGGTTTGTGATGCCTTTATCCAGCGTGAGTGTAACTGTCGGATTGGTACCCTTCAGGATATGATCGGGGGTTATTGATGCTTTCGGAAGGTCCGCTCCCATAACCACTGCTGCAGTTGCTGTGATGAACGTTGCAAATAGAGCGATGAAGGTGATGCGAAACAGGCGCATAATGACTCCTTTTCGTTGATTGTTCATTGATGGCTATCTGTCTAACCACAAAGTTTGGAAAAAAATGTCAAGCAGCTTACGTAAACAACAACATTATTAAACATCTGCTCCTGCGGATTAGCATGGGGTATTTTGTCAGAAGTCACAATTATCATTAAAAAGTTCCCGTGAATAATCAGTTAAGGGGTACGGAAGACTTCTCATCTGCGATTTGAAATGACAAATGATTCCGTTTATCGGGTTTCTGATGGTGGATTTTGTTATTTGATCTTTTTGCTGATTTCCGGAGGGGACAATCCGAAGCAATTCCGCTTACAAGAGAAAGATGAATATTATGCTGAAATGTTTTGAAATGGTGAGAGATTATCATGAAATTGGCGGTTAGTATACCTGTATCGAAAAGGTTTGAACAAAGAGTTATGCCTGAAGTAAGAGACGCTGTCAGCAGCGATGTGTCGAAATGTGCCGAGCTTCTTGGAGTCCTTTTCAGCCAGGAGCACGAATTTACCCCCAATATCGAAACACAGTCAACAGCCCTTTCCATGATTATCGGAAATCCTGAACTTGGGCGGATATTTGTTTGTGACGTTGACGGGGTTATTGAGGGAATGGTTATGCTGCTCTTCACGGTCAGCACTTTTCTCGGGAAAAAAGTCGCTCTACTCGAAGACATGGTTGTCGCTCCGGAATGGCGGAGTAAAGGTCTTGGCTCCCTGCTGATCAATCATGCCATTGAATTTGCCAGGAGGGAGGGATTCGGGCGGATAACGCTGCTGACCGATGGAGATAATGATGCGGCACAGCAATTCTACCGGTCGAAAGGATTTTCACAATCGGAAATGGTGGTTTTCAGAAAGCTGCTCGATTGATATAAGCAATAAAGAAGATGATCATGAGTGTATGGATGTGCAAAGAGTGCGGTTATGTCTATGATCCTGCAGAAGGTGATCTTGACAACAATATCAAGGCCGGGACACAATTTGAGCATGTGTCAGATGAGTGGGCCTGTCCGGTCTGTTATGCACAGAAAGCAACGTTTGAAAGGCTTTTATGAATTGTTGCTGGTCATGAGGCCCACCCACAATATTAATGTCAATGGCCTTTCGAGGGCTTGTCGAAGATCAGTGCGAGCACTTCCATATCTTTTTTGTTGTTTTGCGATGCTATCTCGCGAATACTCATTGATGGCTGGCCAACCGTTATGCCCTTGCTGCCCAGCTTCTCGACTATAGCTGCGCTGTTTTCACCTGCAACTTCAGCAACAGTTTCAAGTCTTGCCGATGCTAGCGCTTTTGTCATGTTCATTCTGGGATTCGCATGATCACCGGATGGAACGAAAACAGAGAGCAAGGTGACTAAAAGTCCTGTTCCTATAATGGCGAGTGCGGGTTTTCTGGAGAAGTAACCTGTAAATGATTTCCAGTTGGCGAAAATATGCAGGGCAACCCCGGCAGTCATTGCCCAGCTCAGCCATTCATGAACCGGCTTGATAAATCCCGCTTCAACTTTAAAAAACATCAGTGTTCCGGTGACGGCAAGAATGAAGAAGGTTGCTGTGGCAAGTGGCGTGGCCCATGATTTCATTGACGTGTTCATTGTGTCGAATGTTTGGTTTGAATTAGCATTTGCGTTATCGAATACCTCCATTTGACGACATAACATCATGAATCTTGTCCATTTTTCTCTCGAAACCGTTTAAACGTCAATACGTGTCATTTTAAAAACCTCTTTATCTTCAATCATCCCTTTTACAGTTCTGGCATGGGCTTTGTAGTGGTCACTTTGCAGGTGATTTTCGAGACAGGCGAGATTCTCCCACGTTTCGTAAAAGACAAAAATCAAAGGATCATCATTATCCTGATGCAGAATATAATCGATACAGCCATCCTCCTGTCTGGTAGGAACAATAAGGTTCATGAGTGAGCTCTTGAAGCTCGAAAGAAACTCTTTCTTTGCCTCAACTTTTGCGATAACGACGAGTTTTGACATTGTTCTACTTGGTTAATGACAGTTGTTTATGAACATTGCACAACAGAAACCGAAAAATCCAGCCTCTTCAGGATTGAAGTCCTTTGCCTACAGAAAACGCCTTTCCTAGCAGCGGTCCGACACCATGGTACCCCCGATGAGAGGTATCATAGATAAGAGGATTGATTTTCATGATATCGAGGAAGCCGTCGTCGCCAAACACATCTCCATCTCCCTTGACATCAATTATTTCGCCAATAAACTGCGTGTGCAGGCCGATTTCAAGAACGTGCAGCAGGCGGCACTCAAGGACAACCGGAAATTCGGCAGCATAAGGAGCGTCGACCAGGTCGCTTCTGACATGGGTGAGTCCAGCAACGGCAAACTTGTCGACGTCACGCCCTGAAACAATCCCGACGTAATCAGCTTCTGCCATCTTCTCCCTGTTGGCAATACCGACCGTAAACGCTTTGCGCTCTATAATACAGGCATACGAGTAAGTTGCCTTGCGCAGCGAAACTGCGACACAGGGTGGCTGAGAACAACAGATGCCTCCCCATGCGGCACTCATCATGTTTGGTTTGCCAGCCTGATCGTATGTTCCAACCATCAGGACAGGTGTTGGAAAAAGAAGCGTCTTTGCCCCTAATGACTTTTTCATGGTATTGCTTGTGCTGTTTTGTTTCGTTCGAGCAGGTTCTGCCAATTGTGTTTTTCAAGAAAACTGCCATCAACGTTTGATTCCATTTCAACAAACATGGTATACGGTATGGCGAACGACAGGAGATCCTTTGCAAATTTGTTGCGTACGGTAATGTCAGTAAGCCCGATAACAGCTCTCGGTGTTTCGGATTCGGCTTCCCTGAACGGGATGATGCCTATGGTATGGCAAGCGGCAGCAAAAGGCACAATAACATTTTCACTGCATTTACGGGCATAGTTTGCCAGAATGACAAGAGCCGAAAGCTGATCAGGATTTACAAGAAAAACCACGACTTTCGGGGTTTCATTTTCATCCACATCCTCCAGTGGCTTGAAGACGACATACTCTTCAGGGATGTCTGTTATCGGCAGGGATGCTATAAAGCTGCCGGCTGTCTCAGGTGTTTTGAAATACCGCTCCCCCTCTTCAAGGTCGGGCATTCTTGATGCAACCGCTTTTCCAAATTCAGTTTGACAGAACCCGCTGTTGCCGGTAGAGAGAAAATGTTCGATCCCTCCGGGAAAGTTTTCATAACAATTGCCGAATCCAAGGCCGACGCCTCCCCCAGGACATCCAAACGTCTTACGGGTGAATACAGCTGTTTTCCCTTTTGATGCGCTTTTCAATAAAGCAGCGACACAGCCGAACGAACCTTCCTTGAACTGAAGTGCTTGCCCAGGCAAACTGTTTGTCTGTATAACCGCCACCGGCATGAGTTGCATACCGATTGCACCCTGAATGGCACTTTCCATTGAAACTCTCTCCTCTTTGGATTGACAAGGAAGTCTTCAAGAACCCTATGGATATTTAATGATTAATTGCAGAATAGCCAACTAACAAGTTGCATTGTTGTTACGGGATTTATTAATGCTCTTCGGAGGCGATGCAATCTGCCTAAGCATGGTTTGTGCATGGGCCCTGCCGTGTGATGATTGGATTGAGAAAATTGATGGCATACCATGGATAGAAATAATTTGGGATGCATTTATTTTTTCGTATCATATGAGCACTGATTCATATATATGAGAGGACAATATGATGGAGAATAAAGAGGACAGTTGTCAGGAGCAGTGTTTTCATCCTGAGGTGATCGAATCAGTTCGTAGGGATATGCTCGGTAGCGTTCCGGCTGATGAGCTTGCGCAACTGTTCAAGGTGCTTGGCGACAATACAAGGATAAGGATACTTGATGCCCTCTACCGCTCGGAACTCTGCGTATGCGACCTGACCGCACTTCTTGGTATGAACCAGTCAGCGGTTTCCCATCAGCTCAGGGTATTGCGCGACGCAAGGATCGTGAAATCGAGAAAGCATGGCAAGAATGTGCTGTACAGCCTGGACGACGAGCATATATCAGGCCTTGTACGCATGGGTTCAGAGCATGTCAGGGAGCTGAAAAGATAGCTGCTTTTTTTTTATTCAACACATGAACACATTATCATATGAATATGTATAACAATCCAATAATTCTGTCATGAATACCGTTATCAATGCTTGTTTCGCCGTGCTTCTGGCTTCGTGGAATGTGCTTCTGGAATCGGCGCCCTTTGTGCTGCTCGGCTTTTTTGTTGCCGGCCTGCTGAAGGCGTTTCTTCCTGATGATTTTGTCGCCCGCCATCTCGGAGGAGGGAGTACGGCATCCATTGTCAAGGCTGCGGCAATGGGCGTGCCCATTCCCCTCTGCAGTTGCGGTGTTCTGCCTGCTGCAGCGGGCCTGAAGAAGCAGGGTGCCGGAAAAGGCGCAGTCACCTCGTTTCTCATATCGACGCCCGAGACCGGCGTGGATTCCATCGCGGTATCCTATGCCCTGCTCGATCCTCTCATGACCGTCATCCGGCCGGTTGTCGCGTTTTTCACAGCTGTGGCAGCGGGCATCGCGGTTGCTTTTACTGAAAAGCATTCCGGAACCGGAATATCTGAAGCTGGACCGGATGCCATGATGGAGCAGACTGGTACTTGCACGTCCAGCTGCTGCTGCAGCCATCATGAGCCGGAGCCCAACGGACCAGGCAAAAAATTCATGAAAGGCATGCGCTTTGCTTTCGGCGATCTGCTGAAGGATATCGGTGGATGGCTTTTTTTCGGAATTCTGCTTGCCGGTGTGATTTCCGTGTTCCTCTCTCCTGAAATCGTGAACCGTTACCTGTCGAACGAATATCTCTCCATGCTGGTTATGCTGGCCATTTCGGTGCCGCTCTATGTCTGCGCCACAGCATCGACGCCAATTGCAGCCGCGCTTGCCCTGAAAGGCATTTCGCCGGGGGCGGCGCTGGTGTTCCTGCTTGCCGGGCCTGCAACCAACGCAGCATCTATAACGGTTATCGCAAAGCTGATCGGCAGGCGTGCCACCGTCGTCTATGTTGCGGTTATCATTGTGATGTCATTCGTTGCCGGCATTGGGGTCAATGCACTTTATGCTTCGCTCGGCATCGGCATCACCGGCTGGCTTTCGGCATCGGCACATGAGGATGGCGGCCCGTTGTCCGTCGTATCGGCACTTGTGCTGTTCGTGCTGGTTGTCAAGGCAATGCTGCCGGTGAAAGGGCATGTCCATTAAGGTCAATTACGCAGCTGACTGCTGATAGAGATGTTTTTGAAAACCAACGAAAGTCGACAGAATTCTATCGGTCGTTCCCAGTATAGTCATTGCATCAGGAAGTGCATGGTATTTGAGCCTGAGCAAATGCGGCAATTTTTCCTGGTCGAGCTCCCCTACCCCGGCATCTATATACTGCGCAAGGACAAACTGGATAAACTCCTTCTGCTTTTCATCAAGTCCCGAGTAAATGCTTTCTTTCGCGTCGGCAACTCTTGCTTCCCTTGTGATGGGTCTATGTGCAAAAGAAATGTATTCGAGCACATCAAACAAATCGCTTTTTTCAGCATTGATGAGGTTCTGGATGGACTCCAGCTCCTGCTTGCCGTACCCTGCATCAGCCAGTTTTTCCAGCAAAGTCCTCCGAGTTTACGGGTCCGACCATAGCTCTTTAAGCTCCTCTTCGCTTTTGAAGAATTCCGGCAACACACCGAACATTCCCTGAAGAAACTCTTCCGCCGAAATCACCTTCCCGTCAGAACTCCAGAACGAGGTTGCAATCATATGCTGAATTTCACGCTCTTTGCCGTCACTCAGTCTGATTTTTATTGTTTTACGAGGCTCACCGGACGTTTCCGGTGGATCAGTTGACACTGGTGGGTATGGTTCAGAATCTTCTTTCAATGTTGGGGAATCCCCCTCAGTTATCGTAGTCTGATCGACAGGTTCGCCATCCCACTCCACATCCGAAAAGTGGTGGCAGGCATTGACAAAGTCGTAGATGGTGAAGTACTCTTTTCCGTCAAAAAGTCTGGTGCCTCGCCCAATGATCTGCTTGAACTCAGTAATGGTGTTAATGAGCCTCAGGAGAACAATATTACGGATATTAAGGGCGTCAACACCCGTCGAAAGTTTCTGCGAAGTGGTCAGCATCGTCGGGATGGTTTTTTCATTATCCTGAAATTCCCGCAGATGCTGCTCTCCCAGTTCGCCATCATTGGCGGTGACTCTCACACAATAGTTTGTCTCACTGCTGCTCTTGAGCTGATTGATCAGATCGCGAATCATGGCCGCATGTGCCTGGTTGGCGCAAAAGATGATTGATTTTTCCTTCTGATTGATTTCGGAAAGTAAAATCTGCACCCGTTTCGCTTCGCGGGCCTTTATTTCTATAATGCTGTTGAATTCCGGCTCTTTATAGAGACGACCCTCTTCCACTTCACCTTCAATGACCTGATCGTCGGAGGTATAAATGTAGTCGTCGATCGTTGTCTTTATGCGTTTAACTCTGAAGGGGGTAAGGAATCCGTCGTTGATGCCTTCCTTGAGGGAGTAGATAAAGACAGGCTCTATTGTTTCGCAAGGTCTCGCTACTATGCCGTTTTTAACAAGTGTTGATCCTAAAAAAACTGGTAGGGGTAAGAACGAGCAATATAAAGCCTCCAACCTCCCTGATCAGCTCAGAACGCTGGAACACTAAACTGCTATCGCATATGTAAACAGTCGTCAACATCCCGCATCCTCACATGTTCCTTTTCATTATCTGAACAAATCAGAATGAGATCCAGTGCGATAGAGCACTAATTCCTGATCCTCAAAAGCATAAATCAAGATCCAATCTGGCGCCAGATGACAATCTCGTTTTCCTTGATATTGCCCTTTCAAAGGATGATCATGATAAACTGCATCCAGAGGATCTCCTTCGGCAAGATGCTTAACAACACTGAGTAACTGTTCAAAATCTTTTCCCCGTTGCAGTACACGCTTGATATCTTTTTTAAATTGTGTGGTTCTCCGAATCTGATACATTACGATAACAAGTCTTCACGTAATGCTTGAACGGTCTTAAAAACAGACATGGAAGATTTAGATTCAGCAAAACTGTTAAGTGTCTCTTCATTCGGAATCTCTGTTAACTCCAGGTGCTGTCGAACCTCTGTATCCTGGAAAATATAGCGTGCAACGTCCATTCGATCTTTTTTCGGTAACGCACAAAATACCCGATAAAATGCCTCTGCGGTGCTCACGTAATCGGCATCATGTGATGTTCGCACTGTGACTGATTTTTTCATATATAGAAAAGACTATTCCCTTTAATCGATTGTATTTCAGCTTCTTATACTGATCGGCATAAACATGGTGATTACTGACTCTTTTACAAAATACGTTGTAAGATAATTTACAAATGGATTCTGAGGATTCTTTGACTGAAGTTCTTTTTTTGCAATAATTGACCTGAATTGCACCGCAGCGTTCCAGTTGCGACAAAAGTCCATCCCTCTTTTCATATTCGTTAATAAACCTGTCTGCTATAGCATTAACCCCTTTTTCGCAACCACCTGCAAGTTCCTTAAGAAGAGGCTGTTCAGCAATCAACTCCGCAGGAAAATGACTCTCCCGGACAACCGTTATCTCTTCAAATCCAGCCTCTTTTATAGCATCAAGATACTTTTCCTGTCGAATGCCCGTAACTTGTAACTTGGGGTCGTGGTTGAATAGCAATAATACCAAGCATTCACATGCAACAATGGAACTGATTAAACAGGAAAAACCGTTACAACAAAAACATGCTTTTGTCACTTATGCACCCTGAAGTATGATAATCATAAACAAGAGAACAACGTGCCGAATTACTTCTTCAGAAATAAACTTCATCTCTCGCTTCTATCTGCCCTTGGTGCAGCAAGTTGGTCAATGTACTTTAATATCCCTCTTAATGGATGGTCAGTCGTGACCGTCTTCCTTTTAACCTTTTCAATATACCAGGACAACCGACTCACCGATGATATCGAAGATTCAAGAAACGACCCCGAAGGCCTGAAAAATGCTGTTAAAAACCAGGATCTGATCACGTTCATAACCTTCTACCTGGTTTCTTTCATTACACTGCTTATCGCCTTTCAATTTGGACAAACAGCATTCTGGACAACGGCACTTATCATTGTCATCGGTTTTCTGTATAACCACAAATGCTTCCCGGCTTCTCTCTCCAGACGTTTGAACGGTGCCCGCCGCCTGAAAGATATATACATCGTAAAAAACCTCACCCCTCCCCTCGATTGGGCGACCGCACTTATTTTTCTTCCCCTGATCTACGGAGGTTATTCACTCTCTCTCAAAGCCTGGATTTGCTGGATATATATGTTTATCTGTGCGTTTTTTATCGAAGTAATGTGGGACATGCGCGACCGCCGGGGCGACCTGTTAAGCAACATCAAAACAATAGCCAACACATTTTCCTTCCTGCATACAAAACAGTTTCTCATCATCACAAGCCTGATCTCCGGACTTTTCCTGTTTTATTGTACCTACACAAACATTCTTCCTGCATCCACCTATTTCCTCCTTGTAAATAATCTCGCAGTGATAGTCATCGCAACCATGTACAACGAGAACAAAGAATCATTTATGCGCAAAATCAGTGACTTTACCATTGTACTTGCCACCGCTCTTTTTCTCTCATTCGGCTTAATCGCATTTTATTCGAACTGACCCTTCCTTTTATTGGAAAAATGACCCATAAGAATTGGGCCATGCTTTCTTTACCTGAAGATTAATAGTAATTTGAAAGAAACTGGTTCAACCAATTCGTAAAATCGTCCAATGCCGATCTACATTCATCCACAGAATGCCCGAAAATTTCAGGTAGCTGCTCAATCAATCCTATACGATAATAGATATAGTAAGGGAGAAGTATTACTGATGGCTTGAAGCATGATCGCACTCTAAATCATTTAATTCGGCTGCCAGGGGGAA
>Ga0214192_1001389_pt1 | contig 13592 bp, 13 predicted proteins | sample TroBogEpilimnion_44_FD_153030 | JGI IMG/M metagenome (GOLD analysis project Ga0214192, IMG submission 153030) | Freshwater microbial communities from Trout Bog Lake, WI - 29JUL2008 epilimnion | ecosystem: Environmental > Aquatic > Freshwater > Lake > Epilimnion/Euphotic zone | place: Trout Bog... | reverse complement strand
ATCGGTATATTTGTAGGCGCATCATACTTAGGAATGCCACGAAACTGAATGAACGCAGCAAAGCATCCTACAAAAGCCGCCACCAGCAGTAGTACTATACCCAGATAGCGTAAAGCTTTTTTCATAATTTGATTTTGTGACAATATACTCAAGTAGGGTATCTGAAAAAATTTATATTCATATCCATCAGTCTTATAGCCTATATTTTTACATGAAGTGTCATACTTTTTCAATAAAAAGAAAGTTTTTAGCTGCCTCCTTTTCTTTTACCATCTAAACAGTTTTAAATCAATTAGTTGTAATTATTTTCGGCATTTTAATTCTGCCAATTCTCAAATTTTGTAAATTCTGATTCATTTTTCCCTACCAATCGTTTGGTAAGTTCAAAAAACCTATTTAGCTTCGTTTTAGCGGATTCGAAGGACTGGCTGCACTTATGTCACCCGTCACCTCGTCACCCGCCACTTGGATTATGCCAAAGCAAAAAGTAGACGAACAATTCATCATCATACAGTCCCTGAAACTATTCAGGAAGCAGAGCTACTATCATACCTCTATGGCAGATATAGCGGCGGCTTGCGGCCTGCAGAAGGGATCCCTCTATCATTACTTCCCGAGCAAGGAGGATCTCATGAAAAAGGTCATCCGCTCTGTGCATGAATATTTCAAAAGCCGTGTCTTCGCCCTCGCCTATGACAAGAGCCTTAGCCCAAACGATAGGTTGGAAAAACTATTTGAATCGGCACAGGAGATTTTCCTCAATGAAGAAACAGGCTCACTCATGGGCAACGTAGGTGTCGAAAGCGCCCTGATGGTACCGGAATTCGCCGAACTGGTGCGCTATTTCTTCACCGATTTCTTCCACGCTGTCAAAACCATCTACCTGGACAAATATCCAGAGGAGATCGCCAACGAACTGGCAGAACGCAGTGTAGCTGAGATAGAGGGTAGCCTTATGTTCTCAAGGGTATTTAACGATCACTCGTATCTAAAGAACACCACTAAACGCATACTGAACCGCCTCGAAAAAGGCAACGTCAGCCGCAGGGTAGAAATGGAAACTAAAAATTGACCGACCGTTCGTTTTGTAGAATGTGACAATGTAGGGAATGTGCCGATGTGCCAATGAAATGAAAAATGGAAACAACCTCGAAAAATGTAATACTTGACAAAACGTTTCAATTCGCGTTAGACATTGTAGCGTTTGCGGAGAAGTTGGAGAGTGAAAGAAAATATGTTGTCGAGAGGCAACTACTAAAATCAGGAACGTCAGTCGGAGCAAATGTAAGAGAGGCACAGAGCGCAGAAAGCGCAAAAGACTTTCTGCATAAAATGAAAATAGCTGCGAAAGAAGCTGAGGAGACGGAATACTGGTTACTGATTTGCAAGCATTCGAAGAATTACCCTGATTGTGATTCTTTATTAAGCGGCGTAAAAGAGATAATCAAGATATTAAATAGTATAATTTATTCAACCAATAAAAAAGTAAAAATTCGATAAAGAATACGCGATAGCCATTGGCACATTGGCATATTCTCACATTAGCACATTCTTAAAAAATTCAAAACAACATGGAAGCAACTTTGCCAGAAAAAAAAGCGGTAAACATCATCCCCGCTAAGACAAGGAAGATCAAAAAGGTAGCCGTGCTCGGCTCTGGTGTCATGGGATCGCGTATCGCCATGCATTTCGCAAATATCGGCCTGCCGGTAGTCCTGCTCGACATCATTCCGCGCGATGCCAGCGAAGAGGATCTGAAGAAACCAGCCGTGCGCAATAAGATCGTCAATGACGCGCTCGCATTCGCGCTGAAGTCAAATCCGTCTCCCATATATGATAAGGCATTTGCCAATCGTATCACCACAGGCAACTTCACCGACAATATGAATCTCATCAAGGATGCCGACTGGATCATCGAGGTCGTAGTCGAAAACCTGAATATCAAGAAGAGTGTATTCGAACAGATAGAGAAGTTCCGCAAGCCGGGTACGCTCATTACATCAAATACTTCCGGTATCCCTATCCACCTGATGGACGAGGGCCGCTCGGACGACTTCAAGGCGCATTTCTGCGGTACGCACTTCTTTAACCCGCCGCGCTACCTCCGTCTGCTCGAGATCATCCCTACGCCGATGACCGATCCGGAAGTGACTAACTTCCTCCTGAACTACGGCGACGTATACCTGGGCAAACAAACTGTACTCTGCAAAGACACTCCGGCCTTCATCGCAAACCGTGTAGGTGTATTCAGCATCGCAGCCGTGATCAAACTGATGCAGGAGATGGACCTCACTATCGATGAGGTAGACGCTCTCACTGGCACCCTGATCGGCAAGCCTAAGTCTGCCACATTCCGTACGACTGACGTGGTAGGTCTCGACACCATGATCAAGGTAATGAATGGTGCCTACGACAACCTGCCAAACGACGAGCAGCGTGCAGTACTCCAGGTGCCAGAGTGGATCAAAACCATGGACACCAACAAATGGTGGGGCGATAAATCCGGCCAGGGCTTCTTTAAGAAAACCAAAGATGCTAGTGGTAAGAAATCATTCGCTACCCTCGACTGGAAGACACTTGAGTACAAGCCATCTGCGAAGATCAAATCAGCTACCACAGAGCTCAAGAGCATCGACGATACCAAGAAGCGCCTCGTGGCTGTCTCTAAGCAAACAGACAAACACGGCCAGTTTCTCAAGAGCCTGACCTACTATGTATCATCATATGTATCAAACCGTATCCCGGAGATCTCTGACGAACTGTATCGCCTCGACGATGCTATGCGCACAGGCTTCGGATGGGAACTAGGTCCATTCGAGCAGTGGGATGCTATCGGCGTAGAGACTATCGCTACAGGCCTGAAGGCAGCAGGATTTAAGCTCGCTGCATGGGTCGACGAGATGCTCGCTGGTGGCTTCAAGACTTTCTACAAAGTAGAAAATGGCGTACAGAAGTACTACGACATCAACTCTAAATCATACAAGGCCATCCCGGGCCGCGAGGCATTCATCATCATTGATAACTATGCTGCGAATAAGCCAGTTTGGAAAAATCAGGACGCACGTATCGACGATATCGGCGATGGCGTACTGAATATCTCATGGAGCACTAAAATGAACTCCCTCGGCGGCGGTGTACTCGAAGGCGTCAACAAGGCCATCGACATCGCAGAGGCACAAGGCTGGAAAGGTGTCGTACTCGGTCACGACTACCCTAACTTCTCCGCAGGTGCAAACCTCGCTATGATCTTCATGATGGCTATCGAGCAGGATTTTGATGAGCTTGATTTTGCAGTTCGCGCATTCCAGCAGACTACCGGTCGCTGCCGCTACTCTTCTATCCCTGTCGTAGCAGCGCCACACGGGCTGACACTTGGTGGTGGTTGCGAGTTTACGATGCACTCTGATGCAGCTGCCGTTTCTGCTGAGACATATATTGGCCTCGTAGAGGTCGGCGTGGGCCTGATCCCGGGCGGTGGTGGTACTAAGGAGCTCGCACTGCGCGCTTCTGATGCATACTTCGCTGGCGATCCGCAGATACCTACACTCGCTGAGAAATTTCAGACCATCGCTACCGCGAAAGTTGCTACATCAGCATATGAAGGTTTCGCAATCGGCGTACTCGACAAGAAGAAAGACTTCGTCGTAGTCAACCAGTCACGTGTCATCGCTGAAGCCAAAGCCAAGGTACTCGAACTCGACTCAGACGGCTATGTACAGAAGCCTATGCGCACAGATATCACCGTACTCGGACGTACCGGTCTCGCAGCGCTCTATGCAGGTGCAGCGGCATTCAATGTGGGTGGCTATGCCTCTGCACACGATATGCTCATCGCTAAAAAGATCGCCTACGTACTCTGCGGTGGTGACCTGACCAGCGAGTCTAAGGTGACTGAACAATACCTCCTCGATCTCGAAAGAGAGGCATTCCTTTCACTGTGTGGTGAGAAGAAAACCCTGGAGCGTATCCAGTCAATATTGACTTCAGGTAAACCGTTAAGAAACTAATTTGTATTCGTCTAAATACTTAATACTAACTACTAAATACTAAAAACATGCAAGAAGCATATATAGTGGCCGGTTCACGTACCGCCATCGGAAAATCAAAAAGAGGAGGATTCAGATTTACTACTCCTGTAGACCTCGCATACTATGCGATCACTGACCTTATGAAAAAAGTACCGGGCCTCGATCCTACACGTGTTGATGACGTGATAGTGGGCAACGCCGTACCGGAAGCAGAACAAGGTCTGCAAATGGGCCGCTGGGTAGCACTCCGCTCCCTGCCTCAGAATGTACCAGGTGTGACGGTCAACCGCTACTGCGGTTCTGGTATCGAGACCATCGCGCTCGCTACCGCTAAGATCCGTTCAGGCATGGCAGAATGTATCATCGCAGGTGGTACCGAATCAATGTCACTCGTACCAACAGTGGGCTATAAGACTGTACCAAATTTTGAGATCGCAAAAGACCATCCGGAGTACTACATAGGCATGGGCCTCACTGGCGAACTAGTAGCTGAGAAATACGGCATCACCCGCGAAGCGATGGATGAGTTCTCATATAACTCTCATGTCAAGGCGCTCGCTGCTATCGAAGCGGGCAAATTCAAAGATGAGATCGTACCGGTAGAAGTGGAAGAAGTATACTTCGAGGGCGGTAAGAAGAAATCACGCAAGACTACTGTATCAGCTGACGAAGGTCCGCGTAAAGACACCTCTGTAGCTGGCCTCGCTGCACTGAAGCCGGTATTCAAAGTAAACGGAACCATCACTGCGGGCAACTCCTCTCAGACATCTGACGGAGCAGCATTTGTCATAGTGATGAGCGAGAAGATGGTTAACGAACTCGGCCTCAAGCCTGTCGCCCGTCTGATCACCGCAGCATCTGTGGGTGTAGATCCTACCATCATGGGTATCGGCCCGGTAGCGGCTATACCAAAGGCGCTGAAACAAGCTGGCCTGAAACAAGACGACATCGATCTCATCGAGCTGAACGAGGCTTTCGCTTCGCAATCTCTCGCAGTGATCCAGGAGCTCGGCCTCAACACCGCTAAGCTCAACGTAAACGGTGGCGCCATTGCCCTCGGTCACCCACTGGGATGCACCGGCGCATGGCTCACTCAAAAGCTCTACAACGAAGCCCGCCGCACAGGCGCTAAATACGGTATGGCTACAGCATGTATCGGTGGCGGCCAGGGTATCGCAGGTATTTATGAATTCATTAAGTAAAGAATTGTATTAAAATAAAAAGATCATTTGCGAGGGGAATTCCCGTAAAAAATAAATATGGTAATTCCCCGAAGCAATCTTCCCCTTTGAAAACAGCAGCGCATGAGTCCTTACTACATGTACATTCTGACCAATAGCGGTAATAATGTTTTGTATGTAGGAAGTACAAATGATCTGTACAGAAGATGGCTGGAACATGTAACTAAAATCAGACCGGAAGCGTTTACAGCGAAGTACAATGTAAATAAGCTGGTCTACTATGAAGAGTTCCAGACGAGTGAAGATGCACTGGCGCGTGAGTATCAGATGAAAGGCGGATCAAGAAAGAAGAAAGTCGATTTGATAAAGGCGAAAAATCCTTTTTGGAATGATCTGGCGGAAAGAGAATTTGGATGGGAGATAAGTTTTAAATAATAGAAAAGATGATTTGCGAGAGAAATTCATCTTGAAAAAATGAAATTGATATTTCGCGAAGCAGTCTTTTTGTTCCGGTGTTCAAGATTAAAATGGAAGATTGCTTCAAATTATGGAACGTTTATTTTTAAGATGAATAATTATCGCAAATAACATTTTTAAAAATCGAAGCACATGAAAGCAAAGAACCTTTTAATGATGACGCTGTTTTTATTTCTCGGCATTGGCCTGATGGCACAGGAGAAGTATGAACAAGGAGTGATTATGCAATCGGGTAATATCGTAGCTATTTCAATAGAAGGAAAAGAATTTCAAGTTGTAAAATTATCTAAGCAAGAAGTAGGGGCAGTTGGAGTTGATTTTTCAGCAGTATTAAATCAAATTGCCAAGCTTCGAATTGAAGGATGGGAGGTTTGGAATTCAAATTCAACATGGAATTCAACCGGAGGTATAAACTCAATTACTTACTTCCTAAGAAGAAAACTAAAACAATAATTAATCTAAATACTTAATACTAACTACTTAATACTATGACAGAGACTACAACAAAAAATGACCTCAAAGGCGGTCAGTTCCTCGTGAAGGAATCCAATGCTGCTGATACCTACATCAGGGAGCAGATCACGGAAGAGCAAGCGATGATCGCACAGTCTACATCAGACTTTATCAATAATCGCGTGCATCCCAATGTCAAAGCAATCGACAAGCAGGAGCCGGGTCTCGTGATCGGCCTGCTGAAAGAGATCGCTGATCTCGGTCTCCTCGGTGCAGCTGTACCTGAGGAATACGGTGGCATGGGCGTCGACTTTGCGACTGACACTTTCATCAATATCGAGATGGGTCGCGGTCATTCGTTCTCTGCGGCATATGCAGCGCACACGGGTATCGGCACTCTGCCTATCCTCTACTTCGGTACAGAGGAGCAAAAGAAGAAATACCTGCCGGGCCTCGCAGACAGCAGTCTGAAGGCTTCTTACTGTCTGACTGAGCCAGGTTCCGGTTCTGATGCACTCGGTGCGAAGACAAAGGCTGTCCTCTCTGAAGATGGCAAACACTATATCATCAATGGCCAGAAGATGTGGATCACCAACGCGGGATTCGCAGACCTTTTCACAGTGTTCGCTAAGATCGATGGCGAGAAGTTCACAGGCTTCATCATCGATGCGAAGTCTGAAGGTATCTCCCTCGGCGCAGAAGAGGACAAACTCGGCATCAAAGGATCATCTACACGCCAGGTGTTTTTCAATAACGTAAAAGTGCCTGTAGAGAACGTCCTCGGCGAGATCGGCAAAGGCCACAAGATCGCGTTTAACGTACTCAATATCGGTCGCTACAAACTCGGTGTACTCGCACTCGGTGGCTCGAGGGAGACATGCACCACAGCGGTAAAGTACGCTAATGAGCGTATCCAGTTCAATGTGCCTATTTCCTCGTTTGGTGCGATCAAGCACAAACTGGCTGAGATGGCGATCAAGATATACACCCTTGACGCAGCTATTTTCCGTACAGCCGGCCTGATCCATGACTACATAGACGCCGCTGCCGCTAAAGGTACGGACAAGGTACAAGCGAAACTCCTCGCAGCAGAAGAGTTCTCTGTAGAGTGCGCTATCCTGAAAGTATTTGGCTCTGAGGTGCTCGACTATGTAGTGGACGAAGCCGTACAGGTATTCGGTGGTACAGGTTTCAGCGAGGAGTATCCGGTAGCACGCGCTTACCGCGACTCTCGTATCAACAGGATCTTTGAAGGTACTAACGAGATCAACCGCCTCCTCTCTGTAGGCATGCTGGTGAAGAAAGCCCTGAAGGGTGACATCGATATGTTTACACCGGCAATGGCTGTGCAGAAAGAACTGATGAGTGTGCCTGATTTCTCCTCTGTAGACTCTGATGACATCTTCGCAGCTGACAAGAAGGCCCTGCAGAATGCCAAGAAGGCTATCCTCATGGTAGCTGGTGCAGCCGTTCAGAAGTTCACCACCAATCTTGAAAAAGAGCAAGAGATCATGATGGATATCGCTGATATGCTTATTGAACTCTTCGCATGCGAGTCTACGCTCCTCAAAACTGAGAAACTAGTAGGCATCCGTGGCGAAGCCGCTTGCGCACTCCAGATCGACATCACGAGGACATATATCTCTGACTCCCTAGAGCGTATCAACCTCTCCGGCAAACATGCTATCGCTGCCTTCAATGACGGCGACGTGCTCCGCATCATGCTGATGGGCCTGAAGAGATTTACGAAGTATGATTCTTATAATACAGTCGCTTCACGCAGAAGGATCGCTGACGAATTGATTGCACAAGGTCAGTATTGCTTCTAAACGGTATTGAGTAGTGGGTATTGAGTATTGAGACGAAGACAAAAAGTATGCATAAATACAAAGAACTGAAAGTCTGGCAAAAATCACTGGATCTTGTAGTGGATGTTTACAAAGCTACTGCTGAATTTCCTCGTGATGAAAGGTTCGGACTTATATCTCAGACTCAACGAAGCGCAGTATCAATTCCTTCCAATATAGCCGAAGGAGCTGGCAGAAACTCCACCAAGGAGTTCTGCCAGTTTCTGGCTATATCAAATGGGTCCAGCTACGAATTGGAAACTCAAATATTAGTAGCCGAGAGGCTAAACTTTATATCAAAAGAAAACTCTGAACGTATTTGTAATCAACTGGATGAAATTCAAAAAATGAATTACAATTTGCAAAAGACATTATCAAATAAATCGTAATTGTATTTTCTCACTACTCAATACACACTACTCAATACTAAAACAAAAAACATGAGCACGTCAACAGACACGACAACCAAAAAAGCCCCACTGAAAGGCGGCGAATTCCTCATCAAAGAATCCAGCTGGGAGGATTGTTATATCCCTGAGCAGATCAATGAGGAACAACAGATGATGAGGGAAATGGTAAGAGACTTCATCAAGACTGAGATTGATCCGGAATTGGAAGCACTCGATCACGATCCGATGCTCACTGTCGGCAAGCTCGACAAAGCGGGTGCCCTCGGCCTCCTTGGTATCGCCGTACCGGAAGAATACGGTGGACTCGGAAAGGACCTCATCTCTATCTCTTATGTCACAGAGGTACTCGGTGGCGGACATGGTTTCTCTGTGTCGTACGGTGCTCATACAGGTATCGGTAGCTGCCCGATCATATACTATGGTACAGAGGCACAACGCCAGAAGTACCTGCCTAAGCTCGCTACAGGTGAGTTGAAAGCGGCCTACTGTTTGACTGAACCGGGTTCTGGTTCGGATGCACTCGGCGCGAAGACTAAGGCTGTCCTCTCCGAAGATGGCAAGCACTATATCCTCAATGGTCAGAAGATGTGGATCACTAACGCTGGCTTTGCAGACATCTTCATCGTATTCGCAAAGATCGATGGTGATGACAAGAAGTTCACCGGCTTTATCGTAGAGAAAGGCTTCGAAGGTCTCAGTCTCGGTGCGGAGGAAAAGAAGATGGGTATAAAATCATCCTCGACTCGTCAGGTGTTTTTCAATAACGTCAAAGTACCCGTGGAGAACCTCCTCGGAGAAGAAGGCAAGGGCTATAAGATCGCATTCCAGATCCTCAATATCGGTCGTTACAAACTTTGCAACGGTGTACTCGGTGGCGCTAAACGTGCCCTCAGCATTGGCGTGAAGTATGCTAACGAGCGTCAGCAATTCAAAACACCTATCGCTCAGTTTGGTGCGATCAAGCATAAGATCGGTGAGATGGGTATCCGTCTCTGGGTCGCTGAGTCTGCTTCATACCGCGTTTGCGGCCTGATCAATGACAAAGAACATGAGCTCAAAGCTGCAGGTGCATCTATGACTGAGTACCTCACAGGTGGTGCTGAGGAGTATCAGGTAGAGTGCGCCCTCCTGAAGGTGATCGGCTCTGAGGTCCTCGACTTCGTAGTAGATGAGTCGCTGCAGATCCACGGTGGCTACGGCTTCTCTGAGGAGTATCCAATGGCTCGTTCATACAGGGACAGCCGTATCAACAGGATCTTCGAAGGTACCAATGAGATCAATCGTATGCTCTCTATCGACGCGCTGCTGAAGTTCGCGATGAAGGGCAAGATCGACCTGATGACACCGGGTATGGCTATCCAGAAGGAATTGATCTCTGTGCCTGATTTCAGCTCGCCTGATCCGGACGACATCTTTGGCGCAGAACGTAAGGCGCTCAAGAATGCTAAGAAGGCATTCCTCCTCGTGGCAGGTGGTGCCGTACAGAAACTGATGATGAAGCTCGAACAAGAGCAGGAGATCCTCATGCATGCAGCAGATGTACTCATCGAGATCATCCAGATGGAATCAGCCCTGCTCCGCGCAGAGAAGCTGGTCAATCTCCATGGCCTCGAAGCATCACAGATCTATGTAGTCATGGTGAAGTGCTTCTACTTTGACGCACTCGACCGTATCAATGTAGCAGGCAAATCAGCACTCGCTGGTTTCGCAGAGGGTGATGAACTACCCATGATGGCTATGGGCCTGAAGCGTTTCACTAAGACTGAATTCATCAACACTACTAAGATCCGCCGCGCTGTCGCAGACAAATTCATCGCAGAAAACGGATACTGCTTCTGGGATTAATCTCAGCAAAGTATTCATAAAATTACAACCGCTGTTTCGAAAGAGGCAGCGGTTTTTTATTGATAAAATAGTTCGCTCATTTGTAATATTTAGAAAGGTCCTTTTGTCTAATAGAAGAAATGGAGCAGAGCGGCGATTTCACATTTGAAGATGTATTGGCTATGAATAGTGCCCGTATATGGCGTATATCCAAGGGCTATACGCATTCGGTAGCCGATGCAGAGGATCTCTATCAGGAGATCGTGATCCACATCTGGAAAGGCCTGCAATCCTATCAGGCAAGATCAGCCATGAGCACCTGGATATATAGGATAGCGATAAATACTGCGATCAACTACTCCATAAATAAAAAAAGCACACAGGCACACTTGCAGCTGTATGATGACATAGCTATAGTCCATCCCGGTGAAAATGAAAATCCAAGAGCTACCATGCTCTATCGCTATATCAGTAAATTGAATGAGGCAGATCGCTCAGTCATTACACTCTATCTGGAGGATTTTTCTAATGGTGAAATAGCGGAGATACTAGGAATAAGCGAAAACTACGTAGCTGTCAAACTCAGCCGTATCAGGGATAAACTGACTCAATATTTTTTAAATAAGTAAAATGAATGAACAAGAAATAAAAGCACTTTGGAAAACCGCCGATGTTCCTTCTATAGAGCTGCGATTGAAGCATGATATGGATAATTTCGAAAAGCGGTACAGGTTTTTATTGCGCAATACCAATCTGCTCTACGACAGAAAGTTTCAAATAGGCCTGACCATATTTCTTACTTTGCTTAGTATCTCATTGTTATTTACGGAGGCCAGGGTCTGGTATTCAGATATACTTTGCGCTATCGTAATCACATTGTGGTGGTACGTCTTCTATCTCACAGACCGGCTTAGACTGGTCATCAAAGCCATACGACAGGATATGCCCATAGTTGAACAAATGCGGCGCCGCAAAGGAGTACTAGATCATTTGTCTCACCTGAGGATGGTGCAATTGATTTCCGCCGCTCTAATGTTTATACTGATCTGGTCATTCAGGTCACCTGAGAGGCGCAGCGAGGGGACGGTCATCTTTGGGTTTGTGGCGGTTTTCAGTATGGTGATTGGCGCAATGATCATTACGAGAAGAAAACTCGCTAGCACTAGGCACTATCTTAGCAACATCGTAAAAATAATGGAGCAGGAAAACTGATTACGTCTTCAGTATCTTATCATACTTAGTACCATTGGCAGGATCGAGGCGCTTGAGCATATTGACGATCTTGGTCTTCTCGCTGGCGTCAGCGCCTGCAAATATACCGACAATCTCATCCCCCTTGGCCTGGAGGAAGAGGATGAGCAACACGTTGTTTGCATTATCCTTAAATGCCTTGTCGATCTTTTCCAGCGCGTCTGAGATCGCTACGCGGGCTGCCGCGGGGTCATCATAAAACTGGTCTATGCCCTGCATGTGGTACTGATACAGCGCCTGCTTGTAGCCTTCAAATTTACCGCCCATGAGGCTGGTGATGATATTGTAGCGGTTCTTGCCTTGTGTCAGCGGATTGCTGTCAAAGGCTTTCCAGCCCTTGGCATCCGGCGCTGTAGACGGCACCTGATTCATGATCTGCTCCGCCATGGCGAAATATTTGTCTCCACCCCCCTTGCTCATCGTAGCATAGTCAAAACCAATGATCAGGTAGGCGTAATAACCGAGCACAGATGTGAGGTTAGAGGTGTACTGGTTGATATTGAAATCTATCGGTGTATTCTGCGCATAGGTGAACTGAAAATCGAGATCACGGAAATTTAATAGCGGCGAGTTGTAAGTGCTGTTATATCCCGGGCGGGATGACTGGATGGTGATCGTGCCTGAGTACTGGTCCTGAGCCACGATACCCTCGAGAGTGATATAGAGTGCGCACTCTATGCGCTCCTCGGGAGCGAAGTTATCCTGCGTCCATGCACGCTGATTCATAAACTCGGTGATGGCATTTTTCAGCGCGGAGAATGTAGAGGGATCCACGCCGGATATCTTTTGCGTATTGAGATCGACCGTGCAGCGCAGCTCCTGCGCAGACAGATATGCAGCCGGCAGCAGTGTGAAGAGGATCGATACAAGGACAAATTTCAGCACTTTCATTTATGACAGCTTTTGGATATAATCGAGAATGTCGCCAGCCACGTCGGTCTTTGACTTCAGATCAAATTTAACCACATTTCCGCTTTTATCAACTATGGTTATTTTATTGGTGCTATGCTGGAATCCTGCCCCCGGATCCTGCAGCGAGTTGAGCACGATGAAATCCAGGTTTTTCTTAGCCAGCTTGCCTTTGGCATTCTCCAGTTCATTGTCCGTCTCGAGCGCGAAGCCGACCGTGAGTTGCTCCGGCTTTTTCAGCTTGCCCAGTTCGTAGGCTATGTCTTTGGTCTTGATGAGCTCGAGCATGAAGTCGTCTTCTTTCTTTTTGATCTTGGTATTCGCAGGATGCTTCGGCGTATAGTCAGCCACCGCCGCCGCGAATATGATAACATCACTTTCGCCGAAATATTGCGCACAGGCATCATACATTTCGGCAGCAGTCGTCACATTTACGACTTTTATACTGTCCCTGGGCTGGAGCTGCGTGGGGCCTTTGATGAGCCTCACCTCACCGCCTCTATCGGCGCACGCTTCGGCGAGGGCGATACCCATTTTGCCGGTCGAGAAATTGCTGATATAGCGCACCGGGTCGATCGGCTCGCGCGTAGGACCGGCAGTGATCAGTATTTTTTTTGAGCGTAAATCCACGTCAATGTTTTATCCGATATAAAGGGGCTCCTGCTCGTCCTGAGCGGGATAAATCTTTAGGCATAGATACATTTATCATCTTAAATAAACTAAATAATTCCGCAAATTGAAAAGGGCTATCTGCTATGCTCTATATTTAGTCTATGGATCCTGTCAAAAACTATATCCGCTCAGTTTGGTTGATAGCCTGCCTCGCTATCTGGCTGAGCAGCTGCGCCCATATCTATTTGATGCCTTTTGGAGGTCATACAGATGCCCTGTCTGTAGAGACCACGGGTGTGTCAAAGAAAGTGATTTGGCAGCGGCTTCTGAGGATGACATCAGAGCATGGATTGGCGATCGATACGCTGGACTATGATCGCGGGGTTTTCGTGAGTGGCAAGATAAGTTTCGCAGATTACTATTGCGCCAGCGACTCCCTGGCGGAGCGGGGAGATGCTATTTTTCAAAAGCAATACTACCGCGACAGACTGTATCCGCCAGCTGTCATCTCCGGCAATCTGCAAATAAATCTATCCGGCGAAAATCCCGTCAAGCTGATGATCACCTCCGAACATGTATCCGGCTATGAGACTGTCAGCA
>Ga0214192_1001388_pt1 | contig 13612 bp, 16 predicted proteins | sample TroBogEpilimnion_44_FD_153030 | JGI IMG/M metagenome (GOLD analysis project Ga0214192, IMG submission 153030) | Freshwater microbial communities from Trout Bog Lake, WI - 29JUL2008 epilimnion | ecosystem: Environmental > Aquatic > Freshwater > Lake > Epilimnion/Euphotic zone | place: Trout Bog... | reverse complement strand
GGCGAACTGCTGCAGCGACCCGTAGTTGGTCTTGACCTCGGGGTGAACCTTGTTGCAGCCGGCCATGGTGAACACGGAGCCGACGGTCACGGTGGCGCCTGCGGTCCAGCCGCTGGTGTTGATGATGTTACCGGTCTGGCCCGGGCCGTTGACCACGACGTTAGCGCTGCCGGCCATGGTACCGTTGGTGTGGGTCGGCATCAGCTCGTTCTCCAGGAAGTCGAAACCGGAGAGGTGGCCCATCTCGCCTTCAAGGAACTGGGCGCTGATGGATTTGGTCGGGTTGAACTGGTTCTGCAGACCGTTGACCAGACCTGCTGATGTCACACTGTCAAGCTGGACAAAGCGGTCCAGCCCCTTGGGCGCCAGCGACTGGTTGAGCAGGGTCTTGGCGTTCAAGAACGGCAGAATGGTAGCCGGGGTGACGCCAGCGGTCCCGACGAACTGGTACACGTCGGAATACAGACGACCCATGACCGCCGACTCGATGCTGGAGGTCAGGATCGACATGCAGGGGTCCAGGAAGCGTGCGCCGAAGTCGTCGATGTTCATGGTCAGGTCGATGGAGTTGATGTCGAGGTCGGCACCGACGACCGTGGACACGACCAGGGTGATCTGCTGCTCGTTGGTCGGCTGCGGGCTGGCAGTCAGACCCCAACGGGCCTGGTACTGGTTGGGCAGACGGATCTGCAGGCTCTGGCCGATCTTGGCACCGGAGTTTGCAAAATTGTCGTCGTACTGCCGGTTAATCGTACCAAGGAACGCCGGCTTGCTGTGGAGGATCGAAAGCGCCTTGCGGGTGATCTTTTTGTCGGTAAGAAATACGGACACGGGTTACTCTCCTGTGGCCCTGCTACCGCCGGGGCGGTCGGCTTGCGAGCCGTCGCTGCCGTTCCCGTGCAAAATACTCGCTGTCGGATACATCATCGTCGCTGGCGTCGAGATTACCCTGCTGACCGAGTGCTTTGACCGGTGCTGGCGCTTGTGACACATGCCGAGTGGGCGGCGTGGGCTTGTTGATGATGGTGGCTTCGATACGTCCGATCTCCCTGACCGCGGACATCGGACTCATGGTTTGCAATTTTGCCGCCTCGGCCTTGTTGTTGGCGAAGTAGCGCAGCAGTTGGGGGCCGACTTCGGATTCCCTGATGGCATCCTGCACCTCGCGGCTGGAGGCCAGAATGGGGATGAAGTTCGGATGACCCGGGATATGGAACGTGCTGGCGATGGTCACCAGATCGGGGTCAAGTTTGGCCTCTTCGGCCAACCGGTCCTGGAACTGCCGGGTCTGCTGTGCGACAGTCAGCTGCCGCTGTTCCTGCTGGCGCTCCTGCGCCGACTCCTGTTTGAGTTCCCACTTGGCCTGCGCGATGAGGTAGGCGCGATCCGCTTTGTTGAATTCGTCCAGATCCTCAAAGTCGTTGATGTCAGGCTCCACCGGCGCCTGCGGGGCTGCCGGTGCCGCGGGGGCGGCTGCTGCCGGTGCCTGGCGGTGTGTGGCTTCCATCTGGCCGCGCAGGTAGGCGTTGTCCTCACGCAGGCGAGCAGCATCAGCCTCGATGGCCTTGCGCTTGGTCCGCTCATCCTTAGCCCTCGCATACGCTGCGGGGGGTAGACCGTGCAAGTCGTCATCGGGGTCAGCCGGTGCCGGCGGGTCTACGGGATCGTCGTCATCGGGGTCAGCCGGTGCCGGCGGGTCTACGGGGGCGGCCACACCGCCGGGGGGTACACCATCAGCGTCATACACGGGTCTTACAAACAGTCGTCTTAACATGGTCTGCTCCCTCTCCTACACTCCCGTGGGCCGGAGGCGCCTTAGATTGTGCTGCTAACTCCCGTGGGCCGGAGGCGCCTTGCTACTCCATCATTGGTAATGATGCATCGGCGGCGTGATCGCCCGGGTGACTGTGCAATTCCGTCAGCACCTGGATGATCTGTTTTTTAATTTCCGTGTCCTGTTCCTTGCATTCCTTGTACAATTTCACAAGTGCTACTTTTTGTTCAACCATCCCTTTAGATTGGCGTATCCCTTCTGTTTTTATCTTCTCGATAGCCAACATCACCTGTGGTGGCGGGGGTGGCTGGAACGGTTTCTCACCTTCCCGCGGCTCGGCCAGACCAGGGGGCAGGGTCTTGCGTATCCGTGCGGCGACCCGCTCACCCTGTGTGTTGTCCATGATCCCTTCCACGATGATGTCGCCGGCAATTTTGCCGATCTGCGGGACACTGTTGACCAGTTGCATCATCTGTGCGCTCGCTTCCTGGCGGGCGGTGGCGTAGCTCGGACCGACGGTGACGACGACCTCATACTTGCCAACGGTGATGTCATTCAGCACGGCCTTGTCGTCCTGCTGGTACAGACGCGTCAGGTCCAACGCCTTGAGGCCGGGGTAGTTGTGGGGCGCTGCGCTCACACGCCGCACGGCGTCCTTGATCGGCGTGTTGACCGGCACCACGGACTCCGTGTCGTCGATGTTGCGCAGCCGCACGTCCCGGTCGGTGTCGTACAGCTCACCGATCATGGCGTTCATGACCTTGGCCGAATACTCGATGGCCCGGTTGAGTTTGTAGGCGTAGACGTAGGTGCTGATGTCGCCCGGCTTCTGCTTGGCCCACACCGCGGCCCCGGTGCGCTCGGGTCCGACTTCCCCCAGGTCGCCGCCGTACAGGCCGATGACTTTTTTGAGGTTGTCGGCGGCACGGTTGGCTTGGGTGAACAGCGCGGCGGGGGGATCAGCGGGCCGCTGGCGCATGGGCGGCGGGGCGGCCACACCGCTGTCCACGTCCATGTTGTAGAGCAGGAATGCCGAGTTCTTGACGTTGGCCGTCTTGTAGTCTTCCTCGTACCCCTCGACCTGGCGGGGGGTGAGCACCCACGGCGCCTTGGGAGCGAGGGCGATGGTCTCGGCAAGGGCCGACTCCCAGTAGTTGACGAGCCTCTGCGCGTCCTTGGCATCCTTGATGAGACCCTTGACGTAGGTCTTGCCCTCGATGTTCATGGTGATGCCGAGCACCTGGATGACCGGGATGTAGCTGCCGGGGATTGCCTCGCCGTCAAGCAGTTTGGTTTCCTGCTCCTTGTCTGACAGTTCCTTGGACTTGCCGGGGCCAAGAATCTCGGTGGCGGTGATCACATACCGCTTGACGCGGTTGACGGTGGCCTCGCGGCGGTCAACGATCTCGGGGATAGCCGACCCGGGGATGACGGGCATGGGGGCCGGCTGCATGGCCTGCGGTGGTAGCGCGGCGGGTCCAGCGCCTTGGGGTCCAGCGGCAGGGGGTGGTGGCTGCTGGCTGTTGGGGGCACCCGCCCCCGGTGGCGTCTGACCCGCCGCAACTGGTGGTAGCACTGGCGCGGGTTGCGGACCCTGCGGGGCCATCGGGGAGGGGGCCGTCGGACCCTCCAGGCTCAACGCATCCCGCACCAGTTCCTTATGGTCCTTGACCAGTTCTTTGGCTTCCTGCTCGGTGATGACCGTGCCGTCGGCCATCATGCACATCATAACCTTCTCGGGCTTGATGACGTAGTATTCGGCCACTGTGACGAAATCGCGGTCAAAGTACAGTTCATCCTTGAGGCCGAGACCTTCCTTGATGGTGTCCGACGGCCATTCGGCGTCGGGCCATTCGTCCTCAAACTCGCCGCGGGGGTATTTGGTGAGGATGAACCCGTACTTGGCATCGGCGCCCGATTCGTCCTTGCGAGTCGGGTCCAGGTACACCATGAACGGGTTGGGGATGGCCTCCAGGTAGAACTCCTGGATGAACGGGTTTTCCTCGGTGTAGCGGGTGAGCACACGCCATGCGCCATAACCACACGCCACCTGGCTCTTGCCGGCGGTCATGTAGATGTCCTCGCCGTTGGAGCGGTACTCGGCGTTGCTGATGATGCCTGAGCGGATTTTGGCTATATGCTGGCTGGACTTGTGGTCGCCGGGTTTGATCTTGGCACGGGCGCGGTTGTGCAGCATCTCACCGACAACCTGATTGACAAAGGTGGGGAACAGCGGAACTACCAGACAGGGGCGACCTTCCTGCTTGCGTCTTTTTGCTTCACCGACATCCCAGTGCAGGTCGCCGTTGAGCATTTTCAGACACTCAATGGCCTCACGGCGGTTATGGTCATCGGATTCCGTACATTTTTTCAGACGCTTCTTGACCTTAGACAAAAAGTCCTCAGTCTTAGTGGTGTGTGATACTGTCTGCTTTTTAGCCATGGGGTGCGGGGTCTCCATTGTGACGGCCCGTCTTTTGAGCCCACCGCCGAGCGGTGGGCCTTTTAATAGTCATGTGTTCCATACTACTAATTTAAACAACCGTCAATAAAAAAATAGCCCCGCTGGTTGGGCGGAGCTATTGTCTTATTAGGCAGTTAGGTTAGCGGCTCACGTGAGCCAGCAGCACTGTGAGAAATTTTGGCAAGTACCACAATACCTCACACAACAGTCCGTAGCAGAATAGTCGGGCCATACTACCCCCTTTTCGCCGCCAGAAAGAGCCGCTTGAAGACCCAGTAGAAGAACAGCATTTTGAGCGAAGTGGTGACAGGATGTTCTTCAAACTGATTGATCTGTCGGTCGATGAGTTGTTCAAGTTTTGCGATAAGTTGTTCCATTTATCGATCTCCCTTTTAGTAGCTTTTTCAATTTGTAGTTCATTCAACGCTCGCTGGCTGTCACTGACCCATCTCTGATACTGGCTCAAATCATCGTTTTTTGACTTAAGCGCCTTTGCTAGTGATTCATCAATAGCCGGGTTCTGGTTGTTGTCGATGGCTTTTTGAACCACTGACAACTCTCGCTGTGCTTCAACAACCAAACTCTCATAGTGGCTGAGTAGGTCTGGTCTCGGGCCACGCCCCCCCCCTCTCACTGCACGATCACGCCCATCGGCGTGCCTCCGTGCGACTCAGCCTCCAGGCTGGCCTGCCACCCCTCGACCAGCAGACCGGGTGTGACCGTCAGCACGACGGGCCGGCCCAGTTTGTCGGTGAGCCGGTTGCTGTGCAGGCCGTAGGACCGTGTGATGTGGATGGCGAAGTTGTACATCATCGCCAGCACTTCCTCGGCGGTATAGGTTGGGTCAGGCTGCTGAGTCATCACACACCCCCGCCGCTGCCGACCCGATGTTGGTGATCCTAACTGCACCCAGCAATTCGCCCCGACGGTCACGACTGATCATAAAACTGTCGGTCTTGTCAACGCCGTAGTCATCCGGTCCCTTGTACATCTCGTCAAAACTGACCGGGCGCACACCCTCTTCGCTGTAGACCAACGCCGCACACTTCGACAGGTCGGGCATGTTGCCGAACAGCCGCTGGTGCTCTGCCGCTTCGATCTGTCGTACCCGGTCGCCCATTGCGCGAACGGATTGACCGAGTGTTGGCTGGGGGCCATTCAGATCATCCAACCGGTCGGCCAGCGTCGGCTCACACACCCCCGCCACGTCCTCTTCCTTCATGATGCGCACGTCGTCGTCGCCCGGGACTCTGAACTCGCCGCAGCCGGCGGGGAACATCACCCGGTCACCCACCCGGCAGTCCTCGACCAGCGGGCCGACGGCCTCCACGATCCCGTAGAGCCAGGGGGTCGTGCGGTTGAGGTCCACCGCCGGCTGAATGAGGCCGGTCGGCAGCACCGTCTCTTCGCGGATCAGCAGCAGGTCGCGGACGGGCCGCAGGCTGCCGTCGATGGGCGTCGTGTCGTAGTTATAGCTGGTCTTCTTGGTCATCTGTGGCCCCCTTGATTGTGTACCTGTTGGGTAATCTGATTTGTAATGTGCTGCCGATTTTACCGGATGGGCGCTCCACACCGCAGGAGTCACGCAAATCATTGACACGCTGGATACCCGCCCAAACCGATTCCCGCTCGGCTTGCTTTTTGAGCAGGTTGGTCATGATTGTGCGAACACCCGGCCACATAACCGACGGGCCGCTGATCAGTTTGCCGTCAGGGCCGAGTAGTCTGCTCACTGGTTATCCCCCTCCGTGCGTAGGCTACCATCGCAGCCTGTCGTGTTGCCCCGCTCCCCATTCCCCCGCCCCAGCCCTTGCAGACCCACACCCCGCCCCACTGGCCGACGATCACACCGCAGCGGCGTCGGTGGACCCGCGCAGCGCCGGTGGCAACTGTTCGGGTTGGCGGCCTGGCCGGCGCACCGGTGGCAGTCCCGCGGACTGTCGGGCCAGTATCCTGTCGTGCTTCTGTTGGCACCTCTTGCATGTCACCCCCTCCATCGTTTCCTTGTTGCGTTTGCCGGTCCATATGTCCTCAATCCATCGACCGCACAGGCTGACCGTCTCGGCGGTCCCGTAGACCCGCTGGAGCACCCGACCCATCAGGTGCGTGGCACGCCCACCCCTCGGTGGCTTGAGAGGTGGCGGCTTGCGCTTGGGACGCCAGGGCCATGGCCGCTTGCCCTGACCCGGGCCTTTCTTCTTCTTGGCTTTCTTACGGCGCTTGGGTTTTTTCTTATAATAACTCTTGCGCTTCTTGACCCGCTTGCCCTTGGGAGCCGGCGGTGGCAGGCCGGGTGTCTCCCAGTCCACCAGCAGCGGCAAGTCGAACAGGTCGCTGTCGTCGGGCTGTTGGACCAGCGTGCCGGTGGCCCCCAGGGGGAGGTCTAGGCCGTCAGGCACCCCATTCGCCATGCAGCGGACCACCCGCTGCCAGCATTGCCGTCACACTCTGCACCTTACGCTTGGCGTACCGTGCAAACGGAAATTCTTTAAACATATCGTAGCTATACGCTAGCATATTGAGAGCATCTGGATGGTTGAACCCGAACTGGTCCATTTCCATCATCAGCTTCTGCAGGTACTCCTGGTCGATGGCCGTTGAATACCACAGGTGCCCGTTATTTAAAGGCCACTGGAGCGCCCCGCTCACCCGGTCCTCGGTCGAGCGGCCTGCGGGCCTCAGCAGGAACAGGTTCCCATGGGCCACGCTGAGTTTGCGGCCCTTGGGCGCCAGCGCGTCAACCACATGAATCTCAGTCGTGGACAGGCCGACCTTCTCGACGCCGAGTTGCATGATCAGGTGTCGCAGATACATGCGCACGATGCAGTCGATGGCCTGACTGTGGGTCATCTGGTCGCAGATCAGTTCCTCAAGACACACATCACTGATACCCATGTCATCGTCGGACCCCATGCTAGCCGGCACAATGCTGACCACACCTATGGACCACATGTCGCCCTTGGACTTGGTGAGGTTGGTGTCCTTGTCGCCCGCCTGGTCGATCACCATGAACTTGAAGCGGTCTTTCCAGTGGCCGACCCGCAGCGCCTCGGGGCTGATGGGTTTGAGCGCCGACTTGTCCAGCAGCACGTCGTCCACGGGACTGGGGTTGCAGAGGTACTGGCTGTCGAAGTGCTTGCCGGCCTTGTCGATGCACTTTTGCAGGTACTCAGGGCTGAACAGCACCGGGCGCCCCGACTTGGTGCCGTCGTGGGTGGCCGACTTGATGATTGTGCGGTACAGCGGCACCGGCTTGCCGTCGGCTGAGATCACACCCGCCTTGACCTTATCCCTGATGCGGGCCAGCGGGCCGTTGTGGTGGTAGTAGGTGCCGTGGATCAGTTCGGTGCCACCCTCCTTGCCGATGGAAAACGACATCTCAAAGGACGAAAAGCAGATGTTCATCTGGTCCACTGACTTGCTGATGTCCCAGGTCTCGATGTCGTCGTACATGCGATGCTCAAAGTGGCCGCCGATGGGCATACCCTCGATCAGACCGAACCCCTGGACCGTGTTCTCGCGGCGGCTGGCCGACTTGCGCTTGACGCATATGCCGTTCTGCACCGACCAGCTCGGGCTGCCGTTGTTGGGGTCGGCGTAGAAGATCTCAGGGAACGCCCAAATGATGAACGGGCGCTCGAACGTTTCCTTGATAGACCGCACGAAAGCGTTGGCGGCGTCCTTCTTGAAACTGAAAATTGCGGTGCAGCAGTCAGGGTTGTTGACGATCCGTTTGATGGTCAGGGCAAGAGTGCGCACGGTCGATTTGAAATGCTCCCTGGATTCGATGTCCAGGATGTCGGTGGCGCTCAACCCGCCATCGGGACTGCTGGCCTCCAGGTCGTTGCACGACTGCACCACATAAGGCTTGTTGCAAATGTCGATGGGCACTTCCATCACGAATGCAATGATGAAGAACAAGTCATGCTTGATCAACTCACGCATGACGCCCTTGCTGTAAGGCTCGCGGGTCTCCTTGGGGTGGTTGTTGATCTTGTGTTCGGCAAGCAGATAGTCGTGGGCGTACCAGGTCTCCCACGGTCGGTCAGGATGGTTGGCGAGTTCGGGATGTTGGCCGAAGTCAAGACCGAGAGACGCAGCAAACACGGCCATACTGGCCAGGTATGCCGACTTGCTGGGGGCAATAGCCGGATGGAGTTTGAAGTCAACGGCCATTAGAACCTCTGCCTGAACGGTATGGTTTGGATGACCTGATAAACCCACCCGTAGTCGGGTTGTGGTCGGTCCACGCCGATGATCACAGGGGTGGTGGTTGGCTGGTCGGTGCGATGTGACCGCCACCAGTGCTTGAGTTCCAGACAGCCGCGAATTGTCGGTTCGGCGTTCAGACCCGACACAGCCTTAGCGACGGCCCACTGGTCCTCAGTCCAACCACACCATGTGTACTCGCTGCTATCGGCCATGAGTCACCGGGCCTGTGGGGCAGGTATAGCCGCCGACGAATGGTGAATTAGGCGCAAGGGTGAGTTTGTCAGCCCACAGCGAGTACAGTTGATTGATCGTCCGCTGGCAGTCGGCCCGCTGGTCGGCGGTCAGGAACACGGGGTTGTAGGCCCGCTGGCGATGGCGGGTAAGGTAGCGGGGTCTGCGGCTCACAGTCTGACCTCCGGTCCGAATATCTGTCGGGCGATGGTGCCGATGACCTCTGCAATCTGATCCCGCAGCGCCTGGTCAGCGGCGGTGTAGTTGACAGTCATCTTGCCGTCAATCCAGGTGTAGCCGGACGGCACCATTGCCGCCAGCCGCTTGATCCACGGGCCGATGGCGGCGTAGTAGTCCTGCTGCATCTGCACCCACTGTCTGGCGGTGGGTGGTCGTCTGCTGATGCTGAGGGTTGTCTGCTGCACGGTCACACCTCCTGCGGGCCTGTCGGCCCCTTAACCACCGGTAGCAGCCCGCGCCGGGTGCGCTCCCTGACCCCCCAGCCACAGCCGTTTACCGGCACCTGCTCACCGGCGGCCCGGCGGTCCACCCGGTCGGCGGTGGCTGCGAGCTTCTTAAGACAGCGGCCACAGGTGACCAGCGCCAGGTCACGGGTCATGTGGCCGTCGCAGGGGCGCACGCGGTCCATGTCCTCAGTGATCCCGCAGCGGGCGACCCGCTGGCGGTGGGCGGTGTGGGTGTGGTAATGTCGGGCTTTACGGGCGGTCATATCAGTCTCCATAACCAGCAGATCAGTTGTACAAGGTGAGCAACCACTGAACCGGTGGCGCCGATGTCAGCGTTTACTGGTCCTAGTTTGTAGGCTTGGGCGGTCATTGGGTGGCCTCATGGTCGGTGAGTGCAGCCAACGCCGGGGCCAGAAACCGCTCGTTGAACTCGTCGGCGGGCGACGTCAGGTTGGCTGGCTTGAGCAACACGTCAACCCCGTGGCACGTCTGACGTTCTTCCGTGTAATGGCTGATGTGCAGACAGTAGTCGTTATCGTAGGACACGATGTCAACCGACACCTGTGAGCGGTCACACCCCAGCGAGTCGGCGGCGAACTGAACGGTACCGGCTACCCGGTCGTTTATGAACTGCTGGATCAGTGGGTCTCTCATGTCGTGCTCCGTGTGGGGTGCGTTGTGGCTGGCTGATGGGGTGTAGGCGTGTAGTGACGCCTCGTTTTTCGGTCTCCGGCTTCCCATACGCTTCCAGGGCAACTCAGGTTTGTCCGCACCAGACGTAAACCACTACGTCAACCGGGCAACCTCACCCCACCAGCCAGCCACACCTGTCATTTACCACGGCTGTGTGGGGCTGTCAAGTTTTAATGTGTGGCTGTCGGTGGTGGCTGTCGGTGGTGGTTGTCCACTGTCACATCTCCTGTCGAACCACCGCCCGTGCGGCCCGCTGAATGCGATACACGCTGGCGACTGACACGCCGGCCTGCTGTGCGGCGGTTTCCCGGGTGGCCCCGCCGTCCAGGGCTGCGAGCACCACGGTTGACTGTGCGCGGGCGGTGGGTGCGCGGCCCTTATAGCGACCCTCAGCCTTGGCGCGGGTGATGCCGTCCTTCTGGCGCTCCAGCATCAGTTTGCGCTCAAACGTGGCGATGGCGCCCAGCATGGTGATCATCAACTCACCGGTGGCGGTCGTGGTGTCGAATTCGGGCATGTTAAGCGCCCTGAACTTGATGCCCCGGTCAGCCAGTTGTTTCATGAGGTTGAGCAGGTCCATCGTGCTACGGGCGATCCTGTCGAGCTTCGCCGTGACGATCACATCCCCCGCGGTGGCAGCGGCTACCATCCTGTTGAACTCAGGGCGTACCGCCGCTGTGGCCTTGGTGCCGGTGGCGGTCTCCTGGTAGATTGTGGTACATCCGGCGATCTCCAAGGCGAACAGTTGCCCCTGGAGATGCTGGTCGTCGGTGCTCACTCTCGCGTAGCCTAGTAGTGTCATTATGGTGCCCCCTCTGTCTGTGTGATGACAGGACTGTACACCCGCTTGCCCGTCCTGTCAATAGACTCTTTACAGTGATAGCCCTGACGGGTTATAAAATTTTTGGGCGCGCTGTGTGACGGGTCCGACGCCGACGACGACACGCCACCAAAAATGGTAGGGCCGGGTGGGTCCAATTCATTAGGTGGTACAAATGAGAACAGAACTAATGAACCTCGGCCAATGAACCAATAACCATAGTGATTACAGATAGTTAGCTGCCAAACACAAGATGTAGTGAGCCGACGGCACTATCAGAGGGGTTGCCCTATTGACAGGTGGATAACAGCAAACCACCTAACTACCTGTTATTCCTCAGCTATCCGTCCACCAGGCTCCCACTGGGCCGCCGGTCTAACCCAGTTCATCAATCCTGAACGGCAAGAAGTCCTTGAGGTTCCCGTTGAGGTTGACATTCTGCCTGACAACCGGCTCAGCTCGATCCGCTACAATGTTGACAACGGCTACCTGGTTCGTGTGGGTCGGATAAACCTTGTCAATGATTTCCATAGGTTCGTTGGTTTCGGGGTCGAGATGCTGCAGCCCGGTGCGCTTGTCGATCATTGGCCGCGGCTGGATCATCGGCTTGCCCTTGAGTATATCAAAAGCTACCTGGTGGGCCATTTTTCGCATCGCAGGCTGTGCCAATGAGAAATCTCTAGCCTTCTGCGCTAGATCAGCGGCTGTTTGATTTGACGGCTGCCGACCATTGACAAGTTGATACGCGTCCCTGGCTGGCAAGTTGTACTGATTTATGTAATTTATCGCCGTTTTTGTCGTTCGGGACAACGAGCCTTTTGGCTTTCTGAGTACAAAAGGTACACTCTGCTGAGTTGTTTGCGTACTCACCGGCTCTACGGTCACACTGGGGCACTCCTGCTGGTCAATCGGTCCAAAGTCAAACGTCATTGTGGTGCCTCCTGGTGCTGACGGGGTTGATAGTGCGGTCACATTGTAGAGCCTAGCGGTGTTCGCTGTCAATGGTCCCTTTGTGAACGGGTTCAAATGTCCTTTGAACCCGTTGGTGGCCTTTACTTTGGAATGTCAACGGGGCCATACAAGTGTCTGTTATCATTACGGAATAGCTGAAAAAGGCCAGTTACCCGTTCATAACTGCCCTACCCTTGGATTTTATACTGTACCGATGACTATTACTTTTAATCTCTTCTCTTTTACTCTTCCTCTTATTCTCTCTTCTTTTCTATATAGCTTTAAAAAATGGAAGGGGATAATATAAAAGGAGTGCTAAAACGGCTGCTGCTGCGGGTTTACAGCCTCCCGGTCAGTTCGGGCCGCGTTCCGGGAGTAACGGGTATGGTGGTGTGACATTACAGGTAGTTAGGTTGGCCGGGGGTCTCGACGGTTCGGAATGATGAGTAAAAATCTATTGACATTGCTATTCACGAAGGGTATGGGTTTTAAGTAGAAAGTAAGTAAATTTGGAGAGAAAGGGGAGTAAATATGCAATTGGAAAGGAAAGAGTTTAAATGTCTGCTATGCTCGCATAAGTGGTATAGCCGTCTCGCACATCCCCAACAATGCCCGGGTTGCAAGCGGAAGGATTGGGATGGTAAGCATAACAGCCTGGGTCGTCCGTTGGCTGTTGCGATGGTGGAGCCGTCGGGCGTGGGCCCCGATGGCGGCGGCGGATCGGCTCCTGAATGCGAGTGCCGGTGGTGTAACCACACTTGGGTGGCGAGGGTTGGCCGTCCGCAACAATGCCCGGCGTGCAAGCGTCGCGGGTGGGATGAGACTGGCGAGCCGACGGTAACGCGGGGCGGCTTGGTGTCTGTTGTCTGTGAGTGGTGGTGTGGTCTGCCATTTAGAAACCGGGATGCAAACGTGTGCCCCCATTGCATGACTGATATGATAACGGGCCAGGTGGTTGACGGTAGGCGTCGCACCACGCGTGAAAAGCTGTGGAGTGATTTAAAGATCTCGGTGGTTGATCAGGCGGCGGCCATAAAGGCGGCGGTGCGCTATACCGAGATTCAAGAGGTGTTGGATTTTGTCGATGAACCGGATGGCGGGGTTAGGGGGCGGTTCCTGCGGCTGCTGGTCCGTCCGTCCGACGGTGCTATATTGGAGATTGACGGCGTGCCATATGACGGGCCAGGAAGCGCGGGGGCGTTGGCTGCTGCTCCGGTGCCGGTGGGCGGGTTTGACGACGGCGGGCTATTTGACTGAGGGGGTGGGAGATGAAAAACCGTGGCGGAGTTTAACCTGGGGTCGGGTGTCTAATTCATGCCAACGGTGCGGCCATATCTGGCTCACACGTTGGAAACAGCCGGTTGCCTGCGAGTCGTGCGGGCGGTTGGATTGGGATGATATGCACGACTCCGACGGGGTTTTAATACCTAAGTCGTTCCGTCAATGCATGCTCTGCGGGTGTCTGGTCCGTCAGGTTGGCAGTTACCCGCGTCACTGCATATTCTGCGGGAGGCTCAAATGGTACGCCGGAAGTACCGAGTATAAACAGATAGAATGGAAGCCTCGCAACAAATGGGATAAGTGGGGTCCTATAGAACGCCCGCCCGTTAAATAATGGTTTACAGCCTGTTGGTTTTGAGCAAGTAAAATCCCTGTAGAGCCGCGCCGGTTGGCCGTCTACAGGGATTTTTTGTGCGGATTTTGGAGGTCGGGACCGAAAGGATTTTAGGCGGCTGCGATTTGCTGACAAGCTTCCCTGAGTGTGCTGTTCGGTTACTTTCATGGCTGGTGTTCTCCTGTGGTCCGCGGAGCTGCCCGGCGGGTGTGACTGCCCGCCGGGCTAGTGGTGTGGGTGGCTAGGGGTTGGTGGTCCGCCGGTCCCGGTACGGTTCGGCTTCCTCTTCAAAGTGGTTGACTGCCTGGCGGGCTATCCGCTCGGCTGGCTGGCCGGTGCTGTGAAGCCAGATAAGTAAGTCGGCTATCAGGTCCGTAGCTTCGCT
>Ga0214192_1001385_pt1 | contig 13626 bp, 10 predicted proteins | sample TroBogEpilimnion_44_FD_153030 | JGI IMG/M metagenome (GOLD analysis project Ga0214192, IMG submission 153030) | Freshwater microbial communities from Trout Bog Lake, WI - 29JUL2008 epilimnion | ecosystem: Environmental > Aquatic > Freshwater > Lake > Epilimnion/Euphotic zone | place: Trout Bog... | reverse complement strand
GGATTGTTGTACAACATCGATCACTGGTACAATCTCTCTCTTTATATGGATTCGGTAAAAAATCCGGACATTTCCACTCAGCGGGACTATATTTATGATGAGAGGGCTCACTACCCAAACAAATTGCCTGCCAAACCATTCATTCAATGCGGACTGGAACCACTGAGCATTTACGGGGCTGCGGTCAACGAAATGCTGCTCCAAAGCAACGAAGATAAAATCAGAATCTTCCCTGCTATTCCTGATGACTGGGCGACAAGTTTCAAATTGCTGGCACGGGGCGCTTTCGTCGTATCGTCTGAAAAGCAAAAGGACGGTTCCATTCCCGGTATTTTCATTGAAAGCCTGAAGGGAAATAATTGCAGAGTGGTCAATCCCTGGCCAGATTCTGAAGTGGTGGTTTGGGGCATGGGCGGGATGAAAAATCGGGTCAGCCACCATATTCAGGAAAAGAATGTGGTCATGTTCAAGACATATCCTGGTCAGAATTATTTGATTGTGAAAAAAGGGATGGAGACAATTGCTGGGCAGAAGATTTATAAAGGAGTTCCGAATGATTCACCAAAATCATTTTTTGAGGCAACCCTGGGAAAAAAGCGTAATTTTTAATTTGTGGAGTCGAGGATAATATAAATCATTGGAAGAATATATTCAAAAGAGGTAAAAAAGTAGATTCGGTTAGAGTAAAATGCATTGCATGAGAAAGATTCTGAAGCTCAAACTTTAACAGGGCATTGAAATGGAAAGTATTACCGTCGAAATCCTTACATAGGAATTGGTTGTGGGATTGATGGTAATAACGGTTGTGAAATTGAAATGACCGAAGAAGTAAGTTCATTTTTCGTGGATTTTCTAACCCCCTTTTTTCCGGTATTTTTCAGGAGTATAAGTAGTGGTTTTTTTAAAAATACGTGAAAAATAGGACGTGGTTTTAAATCCGGTCTGCTCAATGATCTCTGACTGACTTAAATCTGTGGTGAGCAGCAGAAACTGAGCCCTTTCGATCCGTTTTCCGATAACGTAATCACATGGAGCCATCCCCGTAATTGATTTAAAGACTTTCGAAAAATGATCTTTCGATAAACAAGCCATACCCGCTAGTTCCGTAACCCGAATGTCATGTTCCAGATTATTCTGGATATGGACTAAAACGGGTTGTATATTGTATTTCAACATGCTGGTTATCATATGATCCTGTCCGGATTCCAAAAAGCGGGAGAAAAGCTGTTTCAAAATTCCAATCGTTTCAAGATAGTGACCAGCCGACTCGTAGGTAATTTTTTTATTGAGCCACAATTTAGTCTGATAGACATTGGGGTGATGATGGGGTAGTTGCAGGCTTGGATTGATTTGCACCATTCGCTGTAACAATTTGGTGTCGAGTTCGTGTGCTTCTACTTTATTAATGATTGAATACAGACTATACGGGTTCAATCCATTTGGCTGATCTATAATGAGATGGATATAGTAGTGTGATAACCCGGCTCCAAAATGATAGGTACACGACAAAAAACTTGGAATCAAATAAAGATTCCCGGCCTCAAGTGATATTTTATGATTCCCAATAATCAAAGATCCATTTCCTTCAGTAATCAGGTACATCCGGGTAAAAGGGCTAATGATATCCTGATAGTCAAAATCAGAATTAAAGCTCAAATATGCAGTATTTCGGAGATGAAAAGTCAGCGATTCGCTGATTTGTTCAGAATACATGGATTTTTAAATGAGTAGTTTAATTTAAAAACTTTCAAAAGTACGAAAAAATCAGAATGATTCAAATCGCGTAATTGTGCAACAAATTGCCTGAAAAGTTCAAGTTATAGTTATTCCGATCAGGTAAATTTGAAACAGGATTTTAATCAACCGACCGGAAGGGTGAAATCACATTAGATAAACCGATTCACTAAAAACTGAAACATATGGGTGCAAGTATCTTACTCGGAATTCTAATTATTGCCTTTGGCGCATTTTCCTCGGGGAGTTTCAGTATCCCGTTTGATAAAGTAACTAAATGGAAATGGGAGATTTCGTGGTTAACCTTTAGTGTTTTTGCCTATCTTATTGTACCACTGATTATATGTGTGATTGTTGCCCCCAATTTCATGAGAATATACCAAACAATTCCATCGGGCAACTTAATGTTTATTTTCATTCTGGGCTGTGTTTACGGTTTGGCAAACTTAACTTTTGGATTATCCTTGCGATATTTGGGTGTGGCCTTGGGCTTCTGTATTTCCTTAGGTTTGATGATGGTAATCGGAACCCTTCTGCCGCCACTGATCGATGGACAAATGAGCCGGATGTTTGAAGGAAACGGAGGTGTCCTGCTTATTTCGGGACTTATTGTATCGTGCATTGGTATTGGCATAACCGCTTTTGCCGGTATTTTAAAAAGCCGCAAACTCGAAACCCTGAAAGGAGAGAAAGCCAATGCCGGTTTCGATTTGCGCAAAGGACTTTTTGCTGCTTTGTTTGTAGGCGTCACAGGTTCATCAATGTCACTTGGTTTTGAACAAGGTAAAATGATTGCAGATGAGACCGTTAAAGCCGGAACACCCGAACTGTTTGCCAGGTGCCCGGTGTTTGTGCTCTTTTTTGCAGGGTCATTACTTTCGACCCTGATTTGGTGTATCTACCTGGGCATCAAAAACAATTCGCTGAGCGATTATTACAAAGGGGAATCGAAAACACTGATTGCCAATTATGCCATGTGTGCCTTTGCCAGCTTTCTGTGGTTTATAAACTACATTTTTTATGGAATGGGAACCAGCAAGCTGGGCGAATTTACGTTTGTCGCCTGGGGAATTCTGATGTCGCTGACTATTGTTTGTGCTACCATTTGGGGATTTTTCCGCGGCGAGTGGAAAGGGATTGAATTTAATATCAAACGATTAGTTTGGTTAGGATTAGCAGTGCTTATGACAGCTTCATTTATGATTGGCATCAGCGGACAAAAATAAAAAAGTTCAAAGTCTATCCCGAAAGGACTGTTTTTTTGACTTCTTAGATCAGGCTCAAACCTGGAACAACTTTAATACTTAAAATATGACCACCTCAAGAGAACGAATTTTAGCGGCTATCAATCATCAGGAACCGGATCGTGTACCAATTGATTTGAGCGCCACCCCAAGTTCTGGAATTTCGGCCATTGCCTACGGCAATCTGATGAAACACATGGGTCGGCCCGATTTGCCAGTCCAAATTTACGATGTTGTTCAGCAATTGGCCCAGCCTGATATGGCCGTTCTGGATCAGTTCGGAGTTGATGTGCTGGATATTGGCCGCACATTTAACGACCAGCCTTCCGATTGGAGCCCGGTTACTATGGCCAATGGGGGCGCTGCCTTTTATCCCAAATGGTTTAAGCCAATAGGAATGGAAGATGGTTCCTATCAAACCTATGATGATGACGGAAAACGGATGCTTTCCAGAATGCCTGTAGGAGCAACTTTTTTCGATCAAACCTATTTCCCTTATGTAGAAGGTTTTCCGGATTCATACCAAAATCTGGATGCAGAGATGGGACGGATCATGTGGGCCCGCGATTGCCACAGCCCATGGGACCATGCCGGAGAATCCGATTTCTGGCAAAAACTTCGAGAAAATACCCTGAAATTGCGCCAAAGTACCGATAAGGCTTTACTCGTGGTTTGCGGCTGCAACTTGTTTGAGTGGGGAACCTTCCTGCGCCGGATGGACAACTTCCTGATGGACCTGATGTGCGATCCGTATAACGTTGAAAAATTGCTCGATCAGCTTTTGATCCGCCACCTGGCCACTTTGGAAAAAGTGTGCAATGCTGTCGGTGACATTGTAGATATCATCCGTTTTGGCGATGATCTGGGCATGAGTTCCGGTCCATTTATGGATGTTGACACCTATAAAACATTGTTTAAACCGCGTCACAAAATTCTGTGTGATTATGTAAAGACACATAGTAAAATGCACACCTATATCCATTCATGCGGCTCCATTTCGATGCTGATGCCTGATTTAATTGAGGCTGGTATTGAAATTTTCAACCCTGTTCAGACCAATGCCTGGAATATGGCTCCCGACTTCCTCAAAAAAGAATTCGGACAGGATTGTACCTTCTGGGGTGGTGGTATCGAAACTGTGGGAACACTAAATGCGGGCACACCACAACAGGTTCGCGACCAGGTTTTCGAACGTCTTGAAATTTTCTCGAAGGGTGGCGGATTTGTATTCAATACAGTTCACAATATTCTGCCCGATGTTCCTCCGCAAAATATAATAGCCATGTACGATGCCGTGAAGGAGTTCAACAATAAATAATCAAAATTCCAACCCTTCCTAAAGATGAAGAAAACGAAAGGTTTTTTTGCTTTTATCCTGATTTTGTCTTTCTCTTTATCTGCCAATTCTCAAACGGAGGTAAAACTGAGGAACGATTTTTTGAAACTGAAATTCGGAATGTTCATCCATTTCAATATGGGTACTTTCCACGAAAAGGAATGGGTTGAACCGGGGCAAGACCCCAAATCATTTAACCCGGTTAAACTCGATTGCAACCAATGGGCCGATGCCGCCAAAAGCGCCCACATGAAATATGCTGTTCTGACTACCAAACATCACGATGGCTTTTGTTTGTGGGACAGCAAAACTACTACGTATGATGTCGCTTCGAGTGCGGTAGCCGGTCGTGATATCGTTCGTGAGTTTTGCGATGCTTTCAGAAGCCGGGGTATCGAACCTCATTTCTATTTTTCAATATGGGACAGGCAACTGGGTATCGAAGGCGATATAACGCCTGAAGAAATTGATATCATAAAAGCACAATTAAAAGAATTACTGACCAATTACGGAAAAATTGGTTCAATTACCTTCGATGGCTGGGGGAACTGCGGCACAAATTGGAAACAGGAGCAGCATGATGAAATTTATAACTTCATCAAGTCAATTCAGCCACAAATTCTCATTACCGATCATTATCAGTTGCGTCGCGGATTACCCTTAGATGATGTTTATAAGAACCTCGGTTTCTTCCATTACGAAGAACCCTGGAACGACGAATGGGCTCCTCCCGGAAATAAGTATGCCGCACAGCAAGGGCCGTGCATCCAAAGTCAGTGGTTTTGGAAACTGAAATTTCCACTGGAAAAACTGATGTCGGTTGATAATATTGTGAACCGCCACCTGGCCATCCTGAAAAACAGAAACTGCAATTTATTACTCAATTGTGCACCTAACCGGGATGGTCTGATGGACGACAATGTGGTAAAACGTTTGGCAGAAGTGGGTAAGGAGTATTGAATTTAAAATTTTAAATCGACAAAAAATGAAACGATTCGGACAAATTATCGGGGTTGACCCGCAAAGTTTTGAGAGGTACAAAGAATTTCATGCTGCGGTCTGGCCAGAAATTCTGGAGATGATCACAGCCTGTAATATCTGTAACTATTCCATTTTTCACAAAGATGGGTTGCTCTTTGCCTACATGGAATATACCGGTGACGATTTTGGGGCCGATATGGAAAAAATGGCGGCCGATCCCAAAACCAGGGAGTGGTGGGATATTATGATGCCTATGCAACGACCTGTTGAAAATCGAGCTGAGAGTGAATGGTGGGCCAATATGGAAGAGGTTTTTCATCTCGATTAAAAAATGGTTATGGAAAGAACCACAAATTGTTTGGCAAAGCTTGAACGGATGAATAAGGCTTTGCGCCATGAGGAACCGGACCGCGTGCCCATCAGTGATTTTTTCTGGGGGAGCTTTATAAAGCGCTGGTGCAAGGAGCTCAACCTTCCCGCTAGCGCTGAGCCTTATGCTTATTATGACCTCGACTGGATTGTCACAAATCCCAATCTGGATCCGACAATCCGCTCTTTTGAAACCATCCGTGAGGACGAAATTGAAGTAGTTGTGAAGACAGGTTTTGGTGCGACAATGCGCAAACGATTCGATTTTCAGATGCCTGAATTTATGTCATTTGATATTGACTCAATTGAGAAACTACAGACTTTTAGGTTTGATGATGCGTTTGATCGACGGCGCTATTTTGAAGCTGGCGATAACCAGATTGCGGGGGTGGGCGATGGCTTTGAACGCAACACACCTGCATGGATCGAAACGGTTAAAAAATTACATCCCGATTTCCCTGTTTATGGCAGCGTTATAGAGTGTTCCGAATGTTTGACCCGGCTGATTGGTCAGGAAAACGCGTTATTCTGGATGGGTATGTATCCCGATGAGCTGGGTGAACAAATTAATCGGATCGGGCAGTTTTATCTCGATTGTACAAAAGCCCAAATCTCCGCCGCTGACGGATTGCTGGATGGCTTTGTGATTTGGGGTGACGTGGCTTTTAAGCAAACCATGCTTTTTGATCCTGAATACTGGCGCGAATATTTTAAACCCTGGGTTAAACTGATGATTGAAGAATGCCACAAACACAACCTGCCGGTAATTTATCACGGTTGCGGAAATGTGAGTCTGATTTTTGATGATTTCATCGAAATGGGACTGGATGCCTACAATCCGCTGGAAGTAAAAGCCAATATGGATGCTGTTCGCCTGAAGAAGCTTTATGGCGATAAAATTGGTTATTGCGGGAATAACAACATCCAGATTTGGGAAACAGGGGATTTGGACCTGATTAAACGTGAGATACTTAAAAAACTGAATGCAGCCAAACGGGGAGGCTTTATATTCCAGTCCGACCATTCGGTATCAAGCGCAGTATCGGGTCAAACCTATGATTACATCGTTAAATTGGTTCGGGAATATGGAAAATATCCGTTGAATTTGGGTGAATTTGACATCGATATTTAAAAATTGAATCATGGTTTCCGGGATTTGGTAACCTGCTTAAACATTTGGAATAATTGGCCGTCGGCCATAAATAGGAGATAAGCATGAGAATAATTTTTGTGTTCCTGTTCACCATATTTTGTATAAATGGGAAGATATATGGTAAAGACTTTTTTCTTCTGGTAGGTACAAATAGCCCAACTATGCATGTTTACAGGTTTAATTCCGGTACGGGGAAACTGTACCCGGTCAGTTCTCTCAGTTTGAATGGCTCGCAGTATCTTGCAATCGCCAAAGATCAAAAATATGTGTATGTTGCAAATAATAAAAGTGATAAAAAAGGTGGTCAAATCACAACGTTCTCTTTTGATAACGAAAAGGGAATCCTTAGTCCCTTAAACTCAACAGGCACAGGTTCAGAGCCTTGTTGTTTTGTGGATATTAGTTTGGACGGCAAATATGTATTGGCGGCAAACTATCGATTGGGAAATTTATGCATTTTTAAAACCAATTGTGACGGTAGTATTCAACCCTTTCAGCAAATGATTGATCACATGAAGATCGGGCCTGCGGGAACAATACCCCATGTTCATTGCACCCTTTTTTCGCCTGATGGCAAATATGTTGTTGCTACCGATCTGGGACGGGATAAGTTATTTTGTTATCCATTTTCACGGCAAACCAAACAGCCATTGTCTGAAGCAAATGCGTTGATTTCTGAAATGCCCGCTGGTTATGGACCCCGGCACCTGGTATTTCATCCGAATGGAAAATTTCTCTATTTGATTGCTGAAAAGTCGGGGCATCTGATCAGTTATCGGTACAAAGAAGGGAAATTGACTCAGATCCAGGATCAGCTTTCTGATACTACAAACCACGACGGGAAAGGGGGAAGTGCGGATATACATATCACACCTGATGGCAAGTTCTTATACGTGACCCACAGAGTAAATGCAAATGATATTGTTGGCTATAAAATCTCACATTCAGGGAAGTTGACTGAATTGTTTCATCAATCTTCACTTGGAATCCAACCCCGCAATTTTGTGATTGATCCAACCGGCTCATTTTTGCTGGTAGCAAATGCCGACTCCGGTAATATAGTGGTCTTTAAAATTAATAAGAAAACGGGGGGACTCTCCCCAACCGGTGAAGAGATAAAAACAGAGAAACCTTTTTGCCTGAAAATGATAGAATAAGCCCTTAATTATAAGGAATCTTGCAATCAAATCTGGTAGGATAGCACAAACTGCTCAAAAATGCGCTGTTTATGGAACCATTTGTGATTTGTTTGGCAAGAAAGTATTGCCAAAACTAAAGGGCTAAGGTAGAATGTAATAGAGCGGGTTTGGATCAGGAAACCCGAAACATGAGATACGGAAAATCTTCCTCTCTTTTAAACAGATGGAACCTATTACTGGAATCGTTTCCGAAAATTAAAACGTTTCCGAAAACGTTTCCGAAAATTATTCAGCGGATTGTGGATTGTTTTCATGATTATGGTATTAAATTTAAGTAGTTAACAACCAAACAACCCATTTTAAGATCTGATATGAGTAACAAATTTGTTCTTTTTTGCCTGGCTGCTATCCTGGCAAACGCTTCAATGGCACAAAACGGTGGAGGTTCTGCGGCATCAAATCAAAATGACCTCAGGATGCAATGGTGGAAAGATGCCAAGTTCGGCATGTTTATTCATTGGGGAATCTATTCCGTTCCTGCAGGGAAATGGGGAGATAATACCAATTACGGCGAGTGGATTATGCACCAGGCAAAAATTCCAAGGGTTGAATATTCAGCCTTGGCCAAAAAGTTTAATCCGACACAATTTAATGCAGATGAATGGGTTAAACTGGCCAAAGATGCGGGTCAGAAATACATCGTCATCACATCAAAACACCACGACGGATTCGCGATGTTTGGCTCCAAAGCCGATCCTTACAACATTGTGGATGCTACACCATTCAAGAGAGATATTCTGAAAGAATTGGCAGAGGCATGTCGCAAACAGGGCATGAAGCTGGGGTTTTATTATTCTCAGGCACAAGACTGGTACCACCCTGGTGGCGCCGTATCCGGTAACGTGGAGTGGGATTCGACCCATGTGGCCGATATGAACACCTATGTCGACAGGATCGCCGTTCCCCAGGTAAAAGAGATTCTTGCCAACTATGGTGATGTGGCGGTTCTTTGGTGGGATACCCCAACCAACATGACACCGGGAATGACACGTAAACTTGCCGATCTGCTTAAACCTTATCCCAATATTATTACCAATAACCGACTTGGAGCAGGGATGGGCGGTGACCTGGAAACACCGGAGCAGTTTGTTCCCGCGACGGGATTTCCCGGAAGGAACTGGGAGGTCTGTATGACCATGAACGGTCACTGGGGTTACAATGCCTGGGATGATCGATGGAAATGTACTACCGAACTGTTGCAGAAATTGATAGACATTGTCAGCAAGGGCGGAAATTTTCTGCTGAATGTCGGGCCGAATGGGTATGGTATAATTCCCGAAGTATGTCAGCAGAACCTCCGCGAAATGGGTCAGTGGCTAATACTGAACGGGGAAGCCATCTACGGAACCAAAGGCAGTCCTTTCCCTTATCTCTCCTGGGGCCGTGCTACCCGAAAAGGTCAGACACTTTATCTGCATGTTTTCGAGTGGCCTGAAGATGGCCGGTTGGTTGTTCCCTTCTCCAACAAAATTTACAAGGCCTACTTATTGGCCGATAGGAAAACAAAACTTAAAATAACTTCAGAAAAAGAAAAAACTACCCTGCAATTACCTGCTTATGCCCCGGATAAGATCGCTTCGGTAATAGCGGTTGAATTTGAAGGCGAACCTGTGATTCTGCCAATTCCTTCTCAGGGAGCTAAAGTGACTGCCTCATCTACCGGTGCAGGTGTAAATACATTTGCGATTACCGATGGTGATCCAAAAACTAAGTGGCAGGCTGCCAAAGGGGAGAAATCGGCAACTGTTGAAATGGATCTTGGAAAACCAATCGCCATTCAATGCATTGCGCTGGTCGAACCATGGCATCCATGGAGTGGTATCCATCAAAATCAAGAACTTCAATATCTTAAAGGTACAAAATGGAATACCCTATTCAAAACTGAAACTGACGGAACGGGATTGACGAAAAATTTTCCATCGGTTACGGCTCAGAAATTCAGATTACTGATCCAAAACGAGAAAGAAGCTCCGGCATTGCTCGAGATGCTGTTGTTCAGGGCGGATTGAGTATATGCGGGAAGCTAAAATTATTGGAATTAAATAGAAATTAAGTCACTGTTTACTCTACTCAATTTATTCCTAAATTATCTCAAGATATTTCTATTTTATTAGCTAAAAGTATGAAAAAAAAACTTTTGCTCGTACTTCTCCTTTTCCCTCCATTTCTGACGAATGCGGCTCCTGTAAAGAGGCTACTGGTTGAGGCGGAAAGTTTCCAAAAAACGGGCGGATGGGTTATTGATCCACAGTATGTCTTCCAGATGGGTTCCCCCTATCTGCTTGCTCACGGCATGGGCAAGCCTGTCGAAAATGCCAGTACGACTGTTCAGTTCCCGGGAACCGGAACTTACCACATCTGGGTTCGCACCAAAAACTGGGCTCCCGGAAACTGGGAGGCACCTGGTCGCTTTCAGTTAATTGTCAATGGAATATTGATCGAAACAATCCTGGGTACAAAGTCTGGTTGGAACTGGCAGTATGCTGGTGAACTCCCGGTGGAAAAAATTCAATCCACCCTCGAACTAAAGGATTTGACCGGATTCGATGGACGCTGTGATGCCATATATTTCAGTACCCTGAAAACTGAACCTCCAACGGACCCCGTCAAATTGGACTCATGGCGCAAAAAGATGAACGGTCAACCGGATAAACCCGCATCAACCTCAGACTACGATCTGGTTATTGTCGGAGGTGGCCTGGCGGGTTGCGGTGCTGCCATTGCAGCTGCTGAACAAGGACTCAATGTGGCATTAATACATGACCGGCCGGTTCTGGGTGGAAATGCCAGCCAGGAAGTCAGGGTTCACCCCGAAGGGATTACGGGATATACAGACCGTATCGTATCCCAGCTGAATGGTAGCAGCAAATGGGTCAACGGGTCTCCGGAAGCTCTCAGGGATGATGACAGAAGAATGGCCAACGTTCAGAAATACAAAAATATAACACTCTTCCTGAACTTTAAGGCCTATGGTGCACATGCGGTTCATAACCGGATACAATGGGTTGATGCCAAACAAAACGCCACCGGTGAGACCCGGCGCTTCACAGCCCCTTTTTTTGTGGATTGTACAGGTGACGGATGGATCGGTTACTGGGCCGGGGCAGAATACATGTATGGCCGGGAGGACTCCACCAAATTTGGAGAGAGCTGGCCAAAATATGGTGAATTGTGGAGTAGTGCAAAATCAGATAACCGCGTCATGGGTGCATCAGTGCTTTGGAGATCCCGGAAAGCGAATGAAAAAACAACCTTTCCTGAAGTACCCTGGGCGCTGGAAGTTGCAAAAGGTTTTTCAGCTGTCAACGGAACCTGGGAATGGGAATATTCTGACAACAACATGAATCAGATAGATGACGCCGAGCAAATCCGTGATCATCTTTTGCAGGCTGTGTACGGCTCTTTCTACAACGCCAAAAAAGAGACAGCCAATAGTAATCTTGAACTCGAATGGGTGGCATACATTGGTGGTAAACGGGAATCCCGAAGGCTGGTGGGTGATTACATCTACACCTTCAACGACGAAAAATACATGCGTAAATTTCGTGATGCAGTGGTGGTTGAGAAAAGGGATGTGGACGTCCATTAACAGGAAGTGATAAAAAATCCTGCAAGTCCCGATTTCCTTTCTGCGGCCATGTTCTATAAAGTGGATAGATATTACATTCCTTTCCGTTCACTCTATTCCAAAAATATCAACAATCTATTGATGGCCGGCCGTTGTTTCAGCTGTTCACACCTTGGCCTGGGCGGACCCAGAGTGATGAATACTACTGGCCAGATGGGTGTTGCAGTAGGATATGCCGCTTCTCTGTGTAAAAAATATAAAACTGTCCCACGCGGAGTGTACAATGATCACCTCGAGGAGCTACGTAAACTGATTCAAATAAAAGAGTAATAAATTTTGAAGATGCGGATAAATTATTTTGATAAAATTTTCGATTTTAGAAATTCGATAAGGGAATCGTTTAATGAGTTTATCGAAGGGTGGATTTTGAATTCAGTTCCTGAACGTGGTCCAAGGCTTCGGTTTTGCGCTATGCTCCCATGGGTTCTGAGCGAAATCAAAGGATTACGGCGGCTAATTCGGCATACCATCCTGATTTCGGGCATCATTGTTTTTCTAATTGGCTTCCAGTCACATGCACAAACAAATTTATCAAAAAATCCTGGTGCATTATCTTTCTCAAACCATGAAGTGAAACTGACCAACTCCCGGACCAAACAACGCGAAAATATAAATACTGCCTTCCTGTTAAGTCTCGACCCCGATAGGTTATTGCATAATTTCAGGGTTAATGCAGGAATAAAATCAGATGCAAAACCACTTGAGGGATGGGAAAGCCCTCAATGCGGGTTGAGGGGCCACTTTGTCGGTCATTACTTATCTGCATGCGCCGAAATGATTGAGAAAAATGGGGATGCTTTGCTTGATAAACGAATTATATATATCGTCAACGCACTTGCCGAATGTCAGCAAAAATTGGGAGGCAAGTACTTAAGCGCTTTTCCTGAATCTGAATTTGATACACTTGAAAAAAAAATTGGCGGAGTCTGGGCACCATACTATACCTATCACAAAATCATGCAGGGTTTGCTCGATGTTTACACCCTAACGGGAAACCATAAGGCCTATCAGATTGTCCAAAACATGGCTGACTATGTGAAGTCCAGAATGGATAAATTACCTGAAGCCGAAATTGAAAAAATTCTGTATTCGGCGGAAGCCAATCCAACCAACGAAGCCGGTGGTATGAACGAAGTCTTGCACAACCTGTATGCAGTTTCAAAAGAACCAAAATACCTGAAACTGGCCGCAGTTTTCGACCGGATATGGTTTTACCAGCCATTGATGGATGGCAAAGACATTCTTTCCGGGCTACACTCCAATACCCATATTGTTTTGGTGAACGGGTATGCCCGTCGATTTGAAAATACCGGAGAAACAGGCTTCCAAAAGGCGGCGGAGAATTTCTGGAATATGCTGGTAAATCATCATGCCTACGCAAATGGTTCGAGCAGCGGGCCCCGGCCAATCGCGACCACTCCAACTTCACGTACTGCCGAACATTGGGGTGATGCCGGTCATCTGAGCGCTACCCTTACCGGTGAGATTGCCGAGTCGTGCGTTACGCATAATACCCAAAAATTAACAGCTAATCTTTTCAGTTGGACGGCTGCACCTGAATATGCCGATGCATACATGAATACCTTTTACAATGCAGTGTTGCCGACACAAAACTGCGAAAATGGGGCAGTAGTTTATCACCTGCCACTGGGTTCACCCCGGACAAAAAACTTCCTGAAGGAGAATGACTTCAAATGTTGCAACGGTTCAGGCATTGAGGCCTTTGCACACCTGAATTCGAACATTTATTTTCACAACCAGAATAACTTGTGGGTTAACCTTTTTATTTCATCGGATTTAAACTGGAAAGAAAAAGGGATCAAACTGGAACAAAACTCTAATTTCCCGGAGGAACCAAAAACTCAATTTCGGATTTATGCCAAAAAACCAATCCAGTTCAACCTTAAGCTGCTTATTCCTTCATGGGCCAATGCACAAACAAAGGTTTTTGTGAATGGACAGCCATTTAAAACCAAAGTCAA
>Ga0214192_1001381_pt1 | contig 13653 bp, 13 predicted proteins | sample TroBogEpilimnion_44_FD_153030 | JGI IMG/M metagenome (GOLD analysis project Ga0214192, IMG submission 153030) | Freshwater microbial communities from Trout Bog Lake, WI - 29JUL2008 epilimnion | ecosystem: Environmental > Aquatic > Freshwater > Lake > Epilimnion/Euphotic zone | place: Trout Bog... | reverse complement strand
ATTCTCGACATGTTCCCCTACCCGAGTGGCGCAGGCCTTCATGTCGGGCATCCGGAAGGTTACACGGCCACCGATATTCTGGCGCGCTACCGTCGGTCCAAGGGCTTCAATGTGCTCCATCCCATGGGCTGGGATGCATTCGGACTGCCAGCAGAACAATACGCCATCAAGACCGGACAACATCCGAGGAAGACCACCGAGGCGAACGTCTCCAATTTTAAGAGGCAGATCAAATCCCTGGGCTTCAGTTACGATTGGAGCCGTGAGATTTCCACCACCGACGTCGAGTATTTCAAGTGGACTCAATGGATATTTCTGAAGCTTTACCAATCCTGGTTTGACCCGAAAACCAAAAAAGCCAAGCCGATTGAAACCCTGGAGATACCCTATGGCCTGAATGCGGATGCCACGAGGGCTTTCCAGGATTCGCACAGGCTGGCTTATGTCTCCGAAGCACCCGTCAACTGGTGCCCGGAACTAGGCACGGTCCTGGCCAATGAAGAAGTCATCGACGGCAAGAGTGAAGTGGGCGGTTTTCCGGTGATCCGCAAGCCCATGCGCCAATGGATGCTTCGCATTACCGCCTATGCGGGAAGGCTCCTGGAAGATCTGGCAATCATTGATTGGACCGATTCTCTCAAGGAAATGCAGCGCAATTGGATCGGGCGCAGCGAAGGTGCTGAAGTGGATTTTCAAATCCAAGGCTCTGATCTCAAAATCCGTGTCTTCACCACACGCCCGGACACCTTGTTTGGTGCCACCTATATGGTGCTTTCACCAGAACACGCACTGCTGGCAACCATCACCACACCCGAACAGCAACCGGCGGTTACCCAATATCAGGCTTTTGCAGCAGGCAAATCCGACTTGGAACGCACCGAACTTGCCAAGGATAAGACCGGCGTATTCACCGGTGCCTACGCGATCAACCCGGTCAATGGCGAGAAAATTCCCATCTGGATTGCAGATTATGTTCTGGCTTCCTATGGCACAGGAGCCATCATGGCGGTGCCGGCCCATGACACCCGCGACTTCGATTTCGCCAAGAAATTTAATCTGCCGGTGGTTCAAGTGGTTCAACCTCCCGCTGGAAAAGAATGGCAGGGTTTTGTGGACGATGGAATCTCAGTGAACTCCGGTTTCTTGAACGGGCTCACCACGCCGGAAGCCAAGACACGCATTGCTGAGTGGCTTGAGACTGAAAAGAAAGGCAAGAAAACCATCAATTACAAATTGCGCGATTGGTTGTTTTCCCGTCAGCGCTACTGGGGCGAGCCCTTCCCGATCATTTGGAAAAAAGATGCCTCGGGAAATAGTTACCACGAAGCTTTGGCGGAAAATGAGCTTCCGTTACTTCCACCCACGCTTGAAGACTACAAACCGACCACAGACGGACAACCGCCTTTGGCTCGAGCCGCAGAATGGGTGAATTTGCCGGATGGTTCGGTCCGCGAGACAAACACCATGCCGCAATGGGCGGGATCCTGCTGGTATTACCTGCGTTATCAGGAGTCCGGAAACGCTCATCAATTTGTTTCTTCGGCCGTGGAAAAATATTGGATGGGCACGGACAAAACCGCGAGCGCGTCCAAACCCACTCCCGGTGTGGATTTGTATGTGGGTGGAACTGAACACGCCGTTCTTCACCTTTTGTACGCCCGTTTCTGGCACAAAGTTCTTTTCGATCTGGGTCAGGTATCGACCCCGGAACCGTTTTTCAAATTGGTCAACCAAGGTCTCATTTTGGGCGAGGACGGTCAAAAGATGTCCAAGTCACGCGGAAACGTCGTCAACCCCGATGATGTTCTTCAGGAATACGGCGCTGATGCCTTTCGTCTTTATGAAATGTTCATGGGCCCCTTGGAAATGGTGAAACCTTGGAATACCAAAGGCGTAGAAGGTGTTTATCGGTTCCTAGGTCGTGTCTGGCGATTGATGGTGGATGAAAACAGCGAAACCGAGTTTGAGCAGGCTTTGACAGTTGGAGAGACCTCCTACGACGGCCTGATGTGCAAAATTCGGATATCTTCCGCCATTCAGGATATTCCTGCCACGCCAGCCCAGTTGAAAACTCTCCATTACACCATCAAAAAGGTGACGGAAGATCTGGACGGCATGCGGTTTAACACCGCGATTTCAGCATTGATGGTCTTTGTGAACGAAGCCATGACCTGGGAAATCAAACCCAAGTCGGCCATGGCCGACTTCCTCACCCTGCTCCAGCCCTTCTCCCCCCATTTGGCAGAAGAACTGTATTCCAGGTTGTTTCCTGAAAATAAATTTGGGGGAACCCTGGCTTATGTTCCCTGGCCCGCATTTAACCCTGCCTTCCTGGTGGAAGACACGCGGGAGATTCCGGTGCAAGTCAGTGGTAAGCTGAGGGATAAGCTGGTGGTGCCGGTGGAAATCAGCCAATCCGATCTGGAGGCCTTGGCGCTCGCCAGCGAGAAGGTCAAACCTTTTATGGAAGGCAAGACGGTTAAAAAAATAATCGTTGTGCCGAAGAGATTAGTAAATATTGTCGTTAGTTAAGACACAGGCTAGTGTAACGACATGGTGCGGTGGACAAAGCAGGAACAATGGGTGATAGCCCTGATGGTATCCCTCTTGATGGTGGGTTTGGCAGTGCGGTATGCCCGAACGACCCATTCCGTGCCGCCATCCGTGGTGCAACAGAATTGACTCATGCAAAAATCGACTTTTGAAGAAGCGGTCGACAATCTCCTCCAAGAGGAGAAGCGGTATCACCGTGATTCCTACCTTTTTTTGTGCGAAGCGCTGGAGCACACCCGCAAGATGCTCGAAAAAGAGGGTAAACTGGAAAAAACCCGGCGTTCATCCGAAACCGCCCCCCAGGAACAACACGTTTCGGGTCAACAATTGCTTGAAGGCATTCGGGAACTCGCGCTTCAAAGCTATGGTCCCATGGCCAGAACCGTCTTTGCCGAGTGGGGTATCGCGCAATGCCAGGATTTTGGCGAACTGGTTTTCATCATGGTAGAGAATGGGCTGTTGCGCAAAACAGATCGGGATTCCAAAGCCGACTTTGCAGATGGATATGATTTTTTTGAGGCCTTTGGCCTTCCTTTCCTCCCCAAAGCCAAGCTTCCAGAGGCATACAAGGCGTCCAAACTGCCTCAGAACTGAAGTGGCATTCAAACGGTTTAACAAGATTTTCTCCCGAACGGGTGGATCTGGCATCGGGATTCAACCGATTTGATGGATTGCAAAAGGTGGGTCATTTTGATCAAGATAACGATTCTATTAACATGAACAGCATTCACGAACTGTCTCCTAAAGGAGCGACCGCGAGCGAAATAGCCGCGTTGCCGGAAGGCACCACCCTCCGTGTCCTGGAGAATGGGCTCACCATTATTGTGCGCGAAGATCACAGCGCGCCGGTGGTTTCTGCCCAGGCGTGGGCGATGACCGGCAGCATTCACGAAGGCAAGTGGCTTGGCTCTGGAATGTCTCATGTTCTCGAACACATGTTGTTCAAAGGAACCACCACCCGGGGTGCCGGCCGGATTGATCAGGAAGTTCAGGATGCTGGAGGGTATATGAATGCCTATACCAGCTTTGACCGGACGGTTTATCATATCGAGGTCCCCAACACGGGCGCCATGACGGCCATCGATATCCTTTGCGACATCATGCAGCATGCCACTTTGCCAGCGGACGAAATGGCCAAGGAGAAGCAGGTTATTTTACGCGAAATGGATATGAACCAGGACGATCCGGGAAGGCGCTCCGGACGTCGCCTGTTCGAGACAGCGTACACAAAAAGTCCCTATCGCTTCACGATCATCGGTTATCCTGATATCTACAACGAACTCCAAGCTCCTGACATTGAAGCCTATTACCGGGAACGTTACGCCCCGAACAATGTCTTCTACGTCGTGACCGGGGACATCCAAGCTGACATCGTTGTCGATGCGATTCAGAAAGCTTATTCCAAGTCAAAAGCCAAAGCCATTTTACCGCCTTTGATCCAGGATGAGCCGCGTCAAACCGCGCCTCGTGAAACCATCGAAGAAGCGGAGATTCAAATGGCTCACATTCATTTCAGCTGGCATATCCCCAGTCTTCGTGATCCCGATGTACCGATTCTTGATGTGCTATCCACCATACTTGGCTCGGGGCGCAGTTCCCGGTTATACAGCGAGATTAGGGAGACCCGCAAATTGGTTCACTCCATTGATGCGTGGACCTATTCTCCCGGCTGTCCGGGACTGTTTGGTGCCAGCGCCCTTTTGGATGCGGAGAATTATTCAGCCACAAAATCAGCCATTCTCAAAGAGGTGGAGAGAGTCAAGGAGAAGCTGATCTCGCCGGAAGAAATTGCCAAAGCGGTGAAACAGTTTATTGCCGGAACACTTTCCTCGCGCAAGACCATGCAGGGCCAGGCCCAGGATCTGGGAGGAAGCTGGATCGCGGCAAACGATCTCAACTTTTCTGAACGTTATCTGGCTGCTGTCCGGAAAGTCACTGCGGCAGACTTGCAGCGCGTGGCGAAGGAATATCTTACGGAAAATAATAGAACCATATTTGCACTGCTGCCCAAGGGAACATCACCCTCCATCTCCAATTCCGTGGTGGAGAATCACGATCAAGCCATCGTTAAATTTGAACTCTCCAATGGACTGAAGGTGTTGGTGAAAGAGAATCATCGCCTGCCGTTCGTGCAGATTCGGGCCGTGTTCAAAGGCGGTGCCCTGGCCGAAACGGCTGAAAACAATGGCATCACTCATTTGACCTCCAAACTCATGGTCAAGGGCACGAAGACTCGCAGCGCATCGCAGATCGCACATGAGATTGAATCGGTGGGAGGAAGCCTTGAAGGATTTGGTGGAAACAACAGCTTCGGAATTAGTTCAGAGGTCATGAGTGGCGACCTTTTACTGGGGCTGGATTTGCTCAAGGATGTTCTGTTGAACCCCACTTTCGAACCGGAAATTTTGGAAAGGGAACGGGAAGTTCAACTCGCATCCATCAAAGCGCAAGCAGATCAACTCCTCAGAACAGCCAGTGTCAACATGCGACGTGAACTTTTCGCCGGACTCGGCTATGGTCTGGATTCATTGGGAACAGAACAAAGTGTTTCCCGTTTATCACGCAAACAAATCCAGGCTTATCACTGCCAATTCACCGTGCCTTCCAATGGTGTTCTGGCGGTTTATGGAGATGTGCGCATCCCGGAGCTGAAAAAACTGCTGGAAAATCATCTCGGCTCCTGGAAAACGGATCGGAATGAACCCGCGAATCTGCCTGTGGTGCAGCGGTTGGTGGATGTCCGTCGGGTATTGGAGACGGTGCCGAAGAAACAAGCTGTGCTGGTGATTGGTTTTCGTGGATCAAGAATTTATGATGCCGACCGCTATGCGTTGGAGCTTTTGCAGGAATCCTGCAGCGACCTCGGTTCAAGACTTTTCATGCGGATTCGCGATCAACTCGGCTTGGCGTACTATGTGGGCGCGCAGAATTTTCTGGGATTGATCCAAGGCTATTTCACATTTTATGTGGGAACGGCCCCGGAGAAACTGGAGTTGGTGGAGAAGGAAATCCTCAACGAGGTGGATCTACTCCGTCGCGAAGGTTTGACGCCGGAGGAATTGAAGCGATGCAAGGCCAAGATTGTCGGTCAACGTAAGATATCCCGTCAGGACCTGGGCGGCCTGGCTTTGACCACGGCCTTGGATGAATTGTTCGGGCTGGGATATTCACACAGTCTCAGCGATGACGCGAAATATGAAGCCGTGACCCTGGAGGATATCAAGGCTGTTGCCAATCAATATCTGACGCCAGACCGCATGGTTGTTTCGGCAGTCGCCCCCGAAGCTAAGGAATAAGCTGGAAAATCAATTCAGGCTTCTATTCACGATTTAATATCGCGCGCCTGAAACGCCATCGATCCAATTAAGAAGGCGGTGGCACTCACGGCGGAGAGTATGATTTCGGACTCCCAAATGGCGGGCCATGGGATTGGGGTTTGAAATATCATCAGCCAGCATTTGAAGTGATGCGTGATGAAGAAATTCTCGTAAGACTCAAAAAACGGGATGTTTTCCATCACCATGCTGACGAACAGAAAGGATAGGGCCAGAATCGTCGCAGCCGAGGGCTTCATGTTGAAACAGGAAAACATGAATGCCACGGACACCATGACACTCGCATTCATAGCGAGGAAAAGATGGGAAATTGCAAATCGAATTAATCCATCATGGGCCGAGAGAATGCTGAACGCCTGACCGGGAGCAAACACAAACATTTTGCCCCAAGGAAATAGCAGGCTGGCAAAAGCCATTGCGGTGAATCCCAGCATTACGACGAGTAGAACTGCAAAAATAACCCCGGCACTCCACTTCACAAACAGCAATCGAAAGCGCGATATAGGGCGGCAAAGAATCATCCGAAGGGTGCCATCCTCTGCCTCCTTGGCCACCAGGTCTCCTCCCACAAGGGTGGCGTAAAGCGGCATCAAAAGGGCAATCTGCGGGATGAGCATCACCACCGAAACCGTCAGGGTGGAAATATACTCGGAGGCATCATATCCATTTCCATTCAAAAGGCGCTCCAAACTTGACTGCCAGCGGGTATATTTGAAAGCGAGAAGCATTGCGGTTTGCGCCAGCAGAAATGCACCAAACCCGATGTAGGTTCGTTTTTTGCCGAACAATTTAAACAGCTCGTTTTTGAGTTGGGCAAAAAACATGTTTTATTGATCTCCCTCTGCTGCGGGCGGTTTGATGAGACTGAGGTAAAAATCTTCCACGGTCTGTTCGTGTTGCCAGATGCCCTCCACGGGTATGCGCGCGGCAACCATCGCTTGGATCACATCCGCCGTGTTTCTTCCTGCCGCGAGAGAAATGTACCGATTTTCCGCAGTGTCCGTGATGAGTCCCTGTTCAATTAGATACTTTGAAGCCAGTTCGAAGTTAGAAGTCTTCAGCGCAACCCTGCCCAGTCCTGCCCTCACATCAGCCACATTGCCCTCAAAGACTTTGCGACCTTTTTGCATTACGGCGATTCGATTGCACAATTGCTCCACTTCATTGAGGAGATGCGAAGACAGCAGAATGGTAAGCCCCAATTCCTTCCGCAGACGGAGAATGGTCTGGCGCATTTCATGAATGCCCTCGGGATCCAAGCCGTCGCTTGGCTCGTCCAGAATCAACAGTTCGGGCTTGGGCAACAACGCCTGGGCCAAAGCCAGTCGCGAGCGCATTCCATGGGAATAAGTGCGCACCTTGGATTGTTCTCGACCGGTCAAGCCCACCCAATCGATGACTTCCCGAAGTCGGGCGTTCGAGGTGGGAGCGGTATAAGTGCTGAGGATTTGCAGGTTCCTCCATCCGCTGAGATAGTCGTAAAACACGGGCGCCTCAAAAATGGCACCTACTTTCATCAAGGCTTCGCGACGATTCAAGGTCACATCATGACCGCATATCCTGATTTCCCCGCGGGTTGGCCAGACTTGGCCCAGCATCATGCCGATCGCTGTGCTTTTCCCGGCTCCATTATGTCCGAGCAAACCAAATATCTCGCCTTTGGAGACGCTGAAAGAGACATCGTCGACGGCGAGTCTTCCGGCAAACTTCTTCACCACTTGACGCAACTCGATCATTTGGTTCCCGCCAGAGTTAGCAAGTTTTTGATGTGCCCATCGGCATAAAGATAATTCACCGCCTTATCCGCCCCGCGCTCTTTGTGAAAATCTTCTTTGTCATAAACCACGGGAATCTGGTCTGAATTGAAACGTATGTTAAAAACCACGAGTTGATCGGCGTCTTCACCGTTCAGCAGGCTATTCCAGGAATAACTGGAACCTGTCATCTCGAAAAATTGCTGCGAATCACCGGGGCAACGCAGGACATTAGTGTTTCCAAGCTGCGGGGCGAGAACCTTCTGTATCACGGGAGTGGTGTTGGTGGCGGCTGCCGCAGGATCCGTGGGAGCATCCCGCATCACCGGGAGTTTATTGTTGTTATCCATGACTTAAACCTGCAATGCGATTCCGATTTGGTGAAGATTGCTCAGGCAGGCGGTGCCCCGGGCATTTGCCTTGGCACGACCGAAAACAGGAAGCAGAATACCGGCGAGGACGGCGATAATGGCGATAACAACCAGCATCTCGATCAGGGTAAACGCCGGACGACCATGATGGGCTTTATAAGAATTCATTCGGGACGCTGGCCGCGCATCAATCGACCGCTCTCCATCGAGCGCTGCATTTCTTCCAGCAAAGGCGCCATCTCAGCCTTGGTTTCGGCTGAACTTTGGCTGTAAAAGCTTTGCAGGCCGATTTTCGTGACCTGATCCTGAAGTTCCTTGCTCAACGGCGGCGCGTTCGTGCCTCCTCCTGGGGGCTTAAAACCTCCAGCCGCCATTTTCTGGTTCGCCTCCTTCATCTGCTTCATGGCCTGGTCAACCACCTTGTGGCGTTTGTCCGGAGGCATTTCTTCAAAGGCAGAAAGCATTTGCTTGAACCCCGTCGGCATGGTGGCTTCCAGAAATTGGCTTTTCTCGGATTCCGTCATTTTTTCGAACCACTCATAAGCAGTACGATCCATCCGCAGCCCCTGCCTCTCTTCCAGCGAAAGGGCATTGAGCATGGCTGCGAGTTTTTGTATTGCAGCCGCCCTTTCAGCTGCAGACATTCCTGCAAAATCCACTGACTCCACAAATGCCCGCACTTTTTCGGGCGTTACTTTCGAATTCTTTGCGAACTCATAACCGGCAAAGGCCACCGCCCAAATCAAAACAAGAACCGCAACGGCTCTGACTATGGGACGATTTCGCGCGTTCAGCATGCAATGAGTATACTGGATATTCCATAATAGACCAACCCAAATTAAACCCGCTGGCTGCGTCACCTTAATCTTGGCGATGAATAAACTTGAAGGTCACCCCCATGTGAGGCAAGTTTTCCTTTGCCAGGGCCCATGGAATGTGGACTTACGAATCCCGCCAGGGCAGGAATGCAGCAACGGCAGTTTGCTCTGCATCCGCCGTGGTCACCCTGGCATCGTTTTACTTTTATCCGGGCCAAATTGAGCGAGTCAAAAATGTCATATCAGGTCATCGCCAGGAAATATCGTCCGCAGCGTTTCTCGGACGTGGTGGGCCAGGAGCACGTCACTCAGACGCTTGCCAATGCCATTAATCAAAAGCGGATCGCCCATGCCTACCTTTTTGTAGGGCCTCGCGGAACCGGGAAGACCACCATTGCCCGTATCTTTGCCAAATGCCTGAATTGCACGGACGGCCCCAAGGCAGAGTTTTCCGATACGGATCCCAAATGTATTGAGATCACCGAGGGACGTTCCATGGACGTTCTGGAAATTGACGGCGCGAGCAATCGTGGTATTGAAGACATTCGCGATCTGCGCGATACGGTTCGGTATGCGCCGGCCTCCAGCAAATTCAAGATCTACATCATCGACGAAGTACACATGTTGACAAAGGAGGCGTTTAACGCCCTTTTGAAGACCCTCGAGGAACCGCCTGAGCATGTGAAATTCATGTTTGCAACGACGGAACCCGAGAAGGTGCTACCCACGATTTTATCCCGTTGTCAGCGCTTTGATCTTCGCCGGATCCCATCTTCATTAATCGTAAAACATCTGGCCCAGATTGCCGGACTGGAAAAGGTGAAGATCGACCCCGCCGCCTTGGAAGCGATCGCCCGCGGGGCGGAAGGCGGAATGCGTGACGCCGAATCGACGCTGGACCAGTTGATCAGCTTTTGTGGCGATAACATTGAGGAAAGCGATGTGCTTTCCATGTTTGGTTTGGCCGCACAAGGCAGGCTCATTGACCTTGCGGCGCACGTCCTGAGTGGAGACGCCGAGGCTTGCCTCAATGAACTCAACGACATGGCCAGGCAAGGCAAGGATTTAACGCGATTGCTCACGGATTTGCTGGGACATTTCCGGAACCTTTTGGTCTTCAAAGTTTCAAAAGGAGACCTTCGTCTGCTTGAAGTTTCAGAAGCTGAGGCAGCGTCTCTTAAGGACCAATCCCAGAATGCCACTGCCGAAACACTCACCCGCATTCTTGAGGTGTTCACCGAGTGCGAAATGCGCCTGCGCGATGCGGCATCCAAAAAGACATTAATTGAAGTGGCGCTTCTGAAGGCCATCGAAGCCCGGCGAACCATGTCCCTGGATGATGTTCTCCAGCAATTGCGCGCTCTTAGAGCAGGATCAACTCCTGCATCGAATTTTTCACTTCCCATCGCTCCCGCATCCCCGGCAGCTAATCCCCCACCCTTAACCTCAGCCACGAAAACGGTGGCGGCAAAACCTGCTGCTACCACGACGTATGCACCAGCGGTTCCGGCAATGGCGGTCGAGCCGATCATTGAGGAGGCACCTACATCGGGCGTGGATGCGGGTTCGATGGATCTTCTAACCCTCTGGCCCAAACTCCTTGAGGCAATCGGGCGGGTGAGCCAGTTCACCAAATCTTATTTGGTGGAAGCCCATCCGGTTTCCATGACCAAGAAACTTTTGACAATTGGATTCGATTCGACATTTGCGGATCACATAGCCTTGGTGGATCACTCAAAAAACCACGATCTCATCCATACCAAACTCAATGAAATGGGTTATCCCGGGGTGCAGATCAAGTTTGTTAAGGCGGATCGCCCGACGGACTTTCACCTCTATACAGTTGGCACACCCACGACTGTTGTTCCGGAGCAAAAACCCGAACCGGTCAAGAATGGCAAGCCCGTGACCGTGGCAACACAAGCAGCGCCACCCAAGCAATCCGCCGCGCCGGCCATGGAAATCCCAGCCGTGGTTGCATTCAATAAAGACGATTTCAAGAACGATCCGCTGATTCAAAAAGCTTTGGAAATATTTAAAGGGCACATCGTGGAGGTGCGCTCTTGATTCGTTGGAAACACTCAATCATTCTGATAAAAAGAAAATAAGATTATGTCGAGCATGGGAAAATTGATGAAGCAGGCGCAACGCATGCAACAACAAATGGAAGAGGTTCAGGCCAGACTGGCCGTCCAGACTGTTGAAGCCACCAGCGGCGGCGGGGCCGTGAAGGTTGTTGCGAAATGCGATGGCAATCTTGTTTCCATCAAAATCGATCCCCAGGCACTGAACCCATCTGACGCCCAAATTGTCGAGGACATGATTTTGACTGCGGCCAACCAGGCATTGACCAAGGCGCGTGAAATTTCCAACACGGAAATGGGCAAGGTGACCTCCGGATTCAGCCTGCCCGGAATGGGTTGACCCCTCAATTGCCCACCTCATGGCCTCATTGCCCGAGCCGATTTTGCATCTGACTGCCGCCTTGGGCAAATTGCCGGGAATCGGTCCCCGCTCTGCGGAAAGGTTGGCTCTCTATCTCGTTCAAGCAGATAAGGAGGAGGTTAGACAATTGGCGGAAGTCATTGTTTCAGCCAAGGAAAAGATTTTACATTGCGAGCGATGCGGGATTCTGACGGAAACCGCCTTATGTAGTATTTGCAATGATTCGCGTCGAGATGAATCCCTCGTCTGTGTGGTGGAACGCCCCACGGATATTCTTTCCCTGGAGAAATCAGGCAGTTTCAGAGGTAAATACCATGTGCTGGGTGGAAAAATTTCTCCGCTCAATGGTGTCGAACCGGAAGATCTCCGAATCGAGCAACTCGAAAAAAGATTACTCCACGAACCCATCAAGGAAGTTATCGTTGCCCTGGCCACGGATGTGGAAGGCGATGCCACAAGCCTTTATCTTGCAAAACGGCTAGCCAGGGAGGGGGTGGTCATTTCGAGGATTGCCCATGGCTTGCCCGCAGGAAGCAGCATGGAATACGCTGATGAACTCACCTTGGGTCATGCCTTGAGCGGACGTCGAGCCATTTAGCCCCATGAGGAACCATCCTTTCGCCGAGCCACAATTTTTGCATTCAACCCATTCCCCATGAACAAACCCAAAGCAGTCATTTTCGATCTGGGCAAAGTCTTGCTGGATTTTGATTACTCCCTAGCCATCCACAAAATCGCCGCCCGCGGAAAAGCAACTGCTCAAGATATCCACCGGCATATCAATCAGTCCCCCCTATTGCATCGCTATGAAACCGGGTTGATGTCCACGATGGAATTTTATGAAGAAGTTCGGACCGTAACTTCATTCCACGGCGATTTTGCCGAGTTCAGGGAAATCTTCGGCAATATTTTCCATCCCATCCCGGAAATGATCACCCTCCAATCACGGGTGCGACAAGCCGGACTGCCCTGCTATATTTTTTCCAATACCAACGAAATCGCCGTACAACACATTCAGGAGAAGTATCCGTTTTTTGTGAATTTTGATGGTTATATCTATTCCTACGAACATGGTTCCATGAAACCTCATCATCGTCTGTATGAGGTGGTGGAAGAAAAGAGCGGATTTAAGGGGCTGGATTTGGTCTACATCGATGACCGCGTCGAGAATATTCAAGCGGGCGCTTCCCGCGGATGGCAGGTGGTGTTGCAGGAAGACCCCGCCAAGACGATTGCGGCACTCAAGAACTTGGGATTGGAGTAACCCTCCGGGATACCAAGGAGACTCTGAGTCCAAAAGTCATATGGCCCAATTATCCGCGTGTTCTGAGCCGCCGAGCAAATGGTGCGCTGAATAATTAAAATCCTCCATGGATACCAACCGCGCCGCGAGATCGTTTAGTGCCTTGCGGGTGGCATGAAATCGTTCAGCCAGGGTGCACAGAACGGAATCCAGCCGATGTTTTTGCGCCAGGCGATGCTCCCCCGCAAGTCGGAACTGGGTCATTCCCATCGTTTCATAATAGCGCAAGTCTGGAAACCCCCTTCGCTCGGTTCGATGTCGAATTCGATCGGGGAAAAGTCCTGCCAGGAATAGGGAGTAATTACCCACATGCAGCCGCAGTTCGAAACATTCCCGCTCCGATGCATTTTGCAGGGCCAGGATCATTTCATAAAAATAGTTGAGTGGCGTTTTTTGACCAGAAAGCACACATTCCGTCCGCATGGAACTCGAGAATTCAGCAAGTACCTCAGCCACATAATCCGCCAGAACACGATCCTCCAGATCGGATTTCCGAAGAACATTGCGAACCAGAATGTAGAAGTAAAAATGGGTGGATACCTCCAGGCAGCCGCGGTATTCCAATAGAGCTTTAAAGAGCCTCTCGTCATCCAGGATGGCGTCGCGGGATTCTTCATCTGCAAGAAGTTGCACCAGGCAATCCTTGTCTCCCACCTTCGCGCCCAGAATCCTGATGACAAAATCAACATCCCTGGCGGTGAATTGCAAACGGCAGTTTGGCTGAATCAGTTTCATGCGTTTTGACGATGATGCTTTGATCCGCCCCGGGTGCAACCCCGTGCTGCCCCTCGCAGCGGTTGAATAATGAACAGCATATTCGGTTCCAAGATCCAAAGAATGCGACATGAAGACGATTTGGTTGTATACTAACACTGACGAATGACTCGCTCAGACGAACCATCCTCGATCCTCGCGCCACAGCCTCCCGGCACTGTGCGGATAGTGGCGCGATCTCTCCCCATTGCCAAGGACTGGGCATTGGTTCTCATCAGCCAGGGCATCGAAAGCACGCTGCTGGCGGGCGAAATCAACGGCACCTGGCTTCTCCAGATATCGTCCCATCAATCCACCCAG
>Ga0214192_1001377_pt1 | contig 13663 bp, 13 predicted proteins | sample TroBogEpilimnion_44_FD_153030 | JGI IMG/M metagenome (GOLD analysis project Ga0214192, IMG submission 153030) | Freshwater microbial communities from Trout Bog Lake, WI - 29JUL2008 epilimnion | ecosystem: Environmental > Aquatic > Freshwater > Lake > Epilimnion/Euphotic zone | place: Trout Bog... | reverse complement strand
GTCAGACTTACAAGACTTGCAGCCATCACAATCGCATCCGGCGGTTGTGTCAGGCTCTTTTACCGTGTCAGCCGCAGCAGACAACTCGATTGATTCTGGCATTGTTTCTCCCTCTTGTTGTTCTCCCTCGTACCAAGCCATAAGGTGATTAGCCACCTCGACCAGTTGTCCGAGAGAATAGGTTTCATCTTCTCCATCGCCCATTTCGCCAGCCTCAACCTGAATAAGTTGAGCAATAGCTCGGCGGGCAACTTCAAAGGCATCTTGGTCGAACTTCACGCTATCTGGGGTAATTCCCTTGAGCGCCTTGCCGACATTCCATTCCTCAGGCAAAACATCAAGCGCGTGTAGTGCGCGAGCGCGACGGATGATGTGCTTCTTAACTGCGGCAGGATTCTTGGCACGACCAAAGGCTTGAATAGCGTTCTTAAGGTCGCTGACATTTGCGATTGGGTATGAGCCATCTGGCATCGCTGCACCGCGAGCTGCAAGGGCTTGGCGTTCCTTATCGGAAACATCGCGCTTGACAATGCTTGCTGACTTTCCTCGAATAGCGCTTGCTGCTGAACGAGCCTCGCTTGCTGCTTCCGCAAAAGCAGGGTGTTCATCTAGCACATTTGCCGCGTTGCTAAAAGAACGAGCAGCAGCTCTAGTGTTTCCGGAAGCAATATGATCTCTGGCATCATCTAAATGTCCATAAGCATCTTCTCGTACTTGAGCGGCATCTAATCTATCGCCCACATCACCGCTTGACAATGCGTTGGCATAACCGCTTTCAATTTTAGAAGTTACGCTTGAAGCATCTGCTTTTCCATCTCCGCTACCGCCACCATCGCCAGACGAGAAACGACCTCGCTCATCGTGGTTTTCGTTGTATTTGAAAACTTCGCTTGGAAGTGGTGCTGAGTATTCGTGCAACTCTTCAACCTGAACGAGTGTGGACTCGCCATCTACGCTCTTAGCCATGATGAGCTTGGCAGATGGGTTAGCAGGGCGATCTACGAGTGAAACCTCGATGATCTGACCGTCAATGATGCGACCATTAGCAGCCTTCTGATCGCGTACAACGCGAGGGGCTTTGATGCCTATTGAGAAGCCTTTAAGAACGCCCGCTTCGACCTTCTTAACGCTATCACGATCAACAACATGAGCGCGGATATAATGACCATCTTCCTTAGCTTCATATTCTTTGGCTACTCCTGCCGCGATTGATGAGTGCATTTCGCGGATGTTTCCGCCGGACTTGAACCATTGAGGCATAGCGGTTGAGAGCCATGCGGCATCGCAGATTTGATTGTCAAGGTCTAGGGTTTCATCCGTTGCCTTGCCGTAAACCATAAGTGAGCCGTCATCTTGCTTTTCAGCCTTGATGATTGCTGCATACGAGGTTGCGAAATCGTTGTTCATTAGTTACCTGCTGCCCATAGGAAAGAAACTGAAGTTGAAGAACCTGAGGCGATTACAGAAATGACTGTTCCTGATGTGAACTCAAGTGACTGAGTTGTGTTTGCAGGGATTGGCAAGCCTTGTGTTGCTCCGCTTGCGGTAACTGTTCCATCGCCAATATAGATAACTTTTGATGAGTCGTTGTTGCGAACTGTGACGAGCGCACGGCGTACACCAGTTGGAACCACAAACAGAGTTTGCGCGGTTGTTCCTACGGTTACTGTGCCGTGTTGAAGTGGTGCGGCCATTTATTCTCCTAGGGTTGATGTATCTATATAAGGTGCAAGACTGCACATACAGTTTGGGTGAGCTGGTGGCTCGGTATCCCCTGTGGGGAATGTTTCGTCAATGCCGATAGGTGAGGCATTTGCGTTCTCTTGGCAATCCTCGCAACCTTCTGCGACTAGCCATTCAACCTGCTCAACACCTGAATCTTGATAGAGGTTACGAGAGGCAACAGATACGGCGCGTGACATCTCGGTCTGCGCGATTGTGAGCGCCTGTTGTGGGTCATTGATGACCTGATCTACCAAAATAGAAACCTTGCTTGGCGTGATGCCTTGTGCGAGCGCATCGCCAAGAACTGTGCCGATACGATCAATCTTGGTCTGGGCTATGCCGTCAATGACGATTCCTCGGCGATCTAGCAAACCTTGAAGCGCGTTCTTTGGCTTAATAAGAGCAGCAGCAGCTTGGTTGCCCGGTGTCCAAGTGTTCCAGTCCACCACGCCCACGCTAGGAGCCTTCTGTACGCCTTTAAGGGCTTCTTGAGCAGCAGTTGTACCTAATACCCAACCATCGGCATAAAGAGGCTTGAGAGCATCAAGCAAAGCCTTTTTATCCGGGGTAATGCTTGATCTTGCCCAATCTCGCGCCTGTCGAGTTGTTGTAGATTGCGAACCAATGTGTGCGTGAAACCAACGCTCCACGATATCATCGGCGTTAAACGCTTTCTGAAATCCCTTGCGGATTTGATCTGCATGACGAGAGGCTAAACGAACTGCCGCGCCATGAGAAGGCCAATGCATTACAACCCCAAATAGCGTTCGGCGTACCAGCGAGCGCCGTCAATGTCTTTCGCCTCAATAAACTTGTTGAGAGTTTCGGCGTAAGCATGATCTAGGTGTTCAAAGTTAAATGGGCGGGTTGGTGTTCCGCGATTTGCCCAACGGATGAACTTCTTAACCTCGGTGCGCTCAGGTGTGTCTGGTGTTTCTTCCTTTGGCGCTTCTGTGGCAGATGGCTCGTTGTCTTGGATGCCGTTCTCGTCAAGAGAGGTTCCAGCAGCAACGATTCCATCTGGGGTAAAGAGATAAACCGATTGACCTGCTACAAGGATAGGCATATCTGCTTCTGGTGTATCAAGAAGTGGCAAGCCGTTCTCAGCGCGGTGTTCATTGATAGTCAAGCCACCATTGCGAACCTCGGTATCATCGCGGTCTGCTTGCTCCTTGGTGTCATTGCGGGTTGAAGCCATGAACTTGAATTCAAGCTCGCGTGGCATACCTAGGAATGAGTAGGAAAGGTTTGTGAGAACCTTGGCAAGCCATTGTTGTAGTGGCTCAAGTCCAAGTTGTTGCGCTGCCTCAGCCTCACCCTTTTGGTGACCGCTTGCGCCAATGCCACCCTTAGATGAGAAACCGATTTCGGTAGGCAATACGCCAAAGTGACCGCAGATAGAGGTGACGAGGTATTCATCAAAGACATCTGAGAACTTCTCGCCGTATCCTTCAAGCTGAACTGCCTTGATACCTGCTGGTAGTAGGCGAGCGCGCTTGCGTTGTTCTGTCTGTCCTGCAAGGTCATCATTAAAGATGTTCTCATAAGCGCGAAGCAACTCTGGGTTGTTACCAAAGGTCGCATCTGTTTCAAATAGCATCTCTGGCACAACGCCATCGGTGTATTCAGCGCGAATCCATTGCTGACGGCGAAGGTAAATGTCGGCGATCATCAAAGAACGCTCAACAGGTGAGTAACCGTACACAGTCCATGTTCGGCGGTTCATAATGTTGTAAACGAGCTGATCTGATGTGAACTCGCCATCGGCATCAGGTGAATCATTGGTGATGTCGAACTCTGAGCGAGGGAAGCCGTAGAGAATCTGTTGGTAGGCAGGGCCTTGTTCTGGGGTTGGTCGGAAGCCTAGGTCATTGATAAGTGGCTTGATTGTTGAGCCATCTAAAACCTTGAAGCCCATAAGATCGCCACCGACAGTCTTTTGAGGCCAGATAGCCCACGCATCAAGAACGAGAACTTCCTCAAGGCAGAGGCGAATCCAATCGGCAAAAGTTAGACCTTCTGCGACATCTGGCATCTTCCAGAAATCAACGAGGCGATCAATCTCGCCTGAGAACTGCTGGCGAGCCTTGTCCATAGCTTGTAGGTGATTGCCACCTGACTCGGCAATGATCTTTTCTGAGGCATCGTCTGAGATGACGATATCCCAGTCAAGAGCAGCGACTTTGTTCTTTAATACTTCAATGCAACGGCGCAGGATGTCAATTTGATCGGCAGCAGCGCGTAGGGTTGCAAAAGGTACAAGGCGAGTTTCCGTGATGTTGATGTTCTGAGCAACAAGGAACTCGTAACGGCGAGGGTCTGGGCGACCATCTTGACGAAGTGGGTTAATCGCGCCGGGTACAAGAGGAACGCCGGGTGTGAAAGGTACATTGGCGATGTTAGGGTCGCGTGGTAGCGGAACCTGTGTGCCGTAACCCTGTTGCTGAGCAAGCGCATTGTTACGCATTTGAGATTCGGTCATGGCAACTGAACCTGTTGGGAGAGTTGGGGCTTTGTTAATCTCTGCCGCTACGCGAGCTGCAATCCTGTCTAGGATGCCCATGTATTCTCCTTATTGTATTCGTGCGAGATTGCCTTCAATGGCGGTTTGATATTCAGGGGATAGGTCTTTGGTTAGTAAGTTGGTAAAGATTTCAACGGATTCATCTTTGCGACCAACCCACCAAGCAGATACGGCTTTCTCAAACTGCAAGCAGTAATCATTGAAGCCAAGGTCTGCGGGTAGTTCTGGCATCTTGTTGAGATGAAGTCCAACGCAAGCCCATGTGTAGGATTCTTGCCATTTAGCCGAACGCTCGTAAAAGCGCGACAAGAAAAAGTAAGCCTCTTGGCGATAAGGCAGGTAGGCAATCGCTTTGTAGATCAAGTTCTCCACCGTCGCTTGGCGGTTCTGCTGGCTCTCAAAACAGATCGAGGCTTTAAGAAGCGAGGCGTAGGCGTAGGAAGGTCTTGACTCGTAGCCATACTCGGCAGTTCGCAGATAGAACGAGATTGCGCTCGCCGTCTGCCCTATGCGCTCGTACTCCTGAGCAATCTCAAAGTTGAGTTTAGGGTTGAACGGGTCACGCGATAGGTCTGTGATTAAGGTTTCTATAAGCACTCTGCCACCATCTCATCTACAAGGCTGCCTGATACTTGTAACATGAAAGCGGCATTGTCCTGAAAGCCAAAGCCAATAAGTAGATCGCCGTTGTGGTTGGCGATTCCGGCGCAGAACTCAATCTGCCCATCTAGGAATGACCAGTTCTCAGGTGAGAAGCCGATCAGCTCAAAATCTTGATTCCAGACACAAAGCCTGTGGCGATAAGTGCCGTTCTTCTGCCCCATGTAGTTCTTGAACAGTACGACTTCATGCGTTACGGCGATGTAATACTCACCCCAGCGAATAACCTGAGAACCACCGCGTTGATCTGTCGGCGGTTGCTTGCCCTGCTTGAGAGCTACAACAGAAGCGGGGTTAGTCATCGCGCTAACGATCTCAGTAGGCGCAGTCCACTTCACATAACAGAACGCGCTATCTTGAATAGGCATCCAGTTCTTTTCGCAGTACGAGAAACTGTCAGTTACCTCAATGCGCTTGCGGGAAATCTCTTTGCAAGTCCAGTCGGTCTTGTTAATCTCGATCTGGCACAACTCCATGCGACCTTGACCATTGACTGTGGTATCTCGGCGCACTCCTGAGATGAAGTATTTGCCATCCCATTTAGATAGGCGAGCATCCTCTAAGCCGACAAACTCCCAGATAGGGGTGTGAAGGTTGAGCATCTCGATCTCGCAGAATTGAGCAATCGTGAGATCGTCATTGAGTCTGCAAAGATAGTTAGTCGTGCGAAGGTGCTGATCTTGCTCTGGGTGCAGATAAGCAAGCGGCCCCCAAATGCTAGGAAAGCGCTGATCGTTCTCGGCGTGATAAAGCGAGTAGTTAATGTGGCGAACAATGCAGAGAATGTCGCCGCCATCGTCTATAAAGACTGACGGGTTCATCAAGCCTGTGCCGCCTGTGATGTCAGACGGGATAATCAAAGGTGAGAGCTTGCCACCTTGTCCAACCGCCTTTTGGACTAAGTTCATTCGCCGATCTTAGCAGATTATGCTATCCACTTAACTTGCCAATTAGGAAGCCATTTCACGCCTTTTACTCTAAAAGCCGCTTCTAGTTCTTTACGCTTTTCTAAGCCAAAGACTCTTTCGACAATCTGCAATTCGGCGGCAGCAAACTTCTTTTCATGGTTTTGCGCACCGAGGATATGAGCAAGTTCGTGGGCAAGGTAACGCTTGTTTCTGGCTCTTGGCGGGATAACAAGTATTGCTTTTTTTCCTCTTAATTCAGCAGAAGCATATTTAGTTTCTTTATCTTTGAACTTGTAAACGGGAAAATCAAAACCTGCTGGAAGTAATAACCCATTGACAAAGTTTTCAATTTCGTGGTTGGTCATTTCGTTGGAGTGCCAATTCCAATCGCACATCCATTCAGCAGTATATATATTCCAACCTTGGTCGTGTTTACTCATTATTAACCTTCTTTACGCCATCGCTTGATATTTTTTATATAAACAATTATATAGGAAAAGCAAAATATGATTAACCCATATTGTTTTGCAAAAACTGAATAGGCAATCCATAAACATTCATTGGCAATAAGAATAAAAAAAGCCCAAGGTTTTTTATGCCCTACATAAAAATTGCCTAAAGTTCCTAATGTGCCTAAACACCATCCCCATAACTGGTTCATTCGCCGATCTTAGCAGGTACGACTGCTCGCCGCGGCAACGGCGAGTCAGATTCGTAGAGCTCGTTGAGAGCGAGCTTATTCTACCCTAACTCTCTGTGGAGTGTGCTACCTCAACCTGATAAGACGATAGCCTTTTTTTACTTTACGGCGTTTTGCTTCAAAGGCTGCGGCTTCCTTGCGGTTGTAAATTGTAAATATGCAAAGAATTACAACGCTAATAGCCAAACCGCAAAAACATCCTATTAGCCCCTGTATTGGGTTTGGGTTTATTGGCATACTTTTACTTTACACCTTTGACCATCTCTTGAGCATCTACGCCAGAGCCGTAATAGTCCTTGAGAATCTGGGTTGGTATAAAACCGCGCTTGCCGTACATATCTTGAATGATCTGATTATCTGTTCGAGTCTGTAGAACTATCGTCTTTTTGCCTATCCAAGCCTCAAGGATTTCCCAAAACTCAGTTGCCATTCCTTGCTTGCGATAGTCAGGAAGGGTTGTAATCATCAGCAGTTCTGCAACGCCGTCTGTTATTCCGGCAGCCGCATAGCCAACGATTGCGCCTTTATCTGTGGCTACTAAATAACAACGATCAGACTCGGCAAAATCCTCTTGAAATTGTTCTAACGGCCAACCGCCTTCGATGGGGTAAAGCTCTTCATCTAGGGCTGCAAGTGTTGGCAGATCATCTGCTGTTGCTAAACGCATTGTCCACACAGCCTCAGCCTACCTTAACTCTCTGTGGAGTTAGCCAAAGATGGAATAAAACTTTGCTGGCTCTGGCTCTTTGGCAATATAGCCGTCATCCGTTTTAATCAACTGAAATTCCCAGTCAGCATCAACTTTGATGCCTGATAGAACTTTGGTTGGGAAATAGATTGTGGTTTTGCCAATTTGAATTGGTGTGTGATTGTCCATGCCCCCACCTTATACCCTACTGAGCAGTAGGCGCAGAGTTGGCTGCAAGTGTGGCATCGTAAGCGGCTTTGGTCATTACCGTTGCGTTGCCCTGCTCATCGTCTATTTCTACCATTTCGATAGATATGTTGTCAGGATTGATGAATGTGAAATTTTTGATTGACATTACAACTCCGCACTAAATCCGAGGTAAGGTGTTGTTGATGGTGCGCCATAGGTTCTTAGATTGTAAGCGTAATAGGAAGTGACTCCGCTTGTGTCTGTATAAAACGCCGAATAGTTGGTTGAGCAACTTGCAGTATCAATTCCAATAGCAGAAACGGATACATCGTTGGCGTAGTTTGTTGCTCTGTAATCTCCAGCGCTTATTGAAGCAGAGGAATAATCCAAAGATGCTGCCGATACTCTCATTGGAACTGGGTTTGCAACCGCGTAATAGACTCGGGTTGAGTTGAAAGCGATACCACCATTTGCCAAAGTTTTGTAACCACCTGTTGAGGATACGCGCCAGTAATACCGTTGGCACAAGGCTAACTCTCCTTGGAGTGTGCCTGATGCGGTAGTGAAAGGTGTGGCTACGCTTCCGGCTTCAACCTGTACGCCCCAAATGCTGAAGGTATTGTTCTGTGTTCCGATTGAACTGGCGCGAGTGTTAAAAGTTGAGCCAGCACTTACCCATAAATTTACAGCAATAGTTGAACTTGTACCAACAGTTGCTCCGCTAAGTGACGGAACTGCAAAAGTTACTGAATATCTTGCCCAAGATGTTGAAATTGTTACCGCACCAGCAGGCGTTGATGTTGTTCCACCAGAACCACCAATACCTATACCCAAATAAGTTTCAACTGCAATTTTGGGAGTACCGCTTGCTGCCTTTGCCCAAAAAGAAATTGTTACTGTTTGACCTGCAAAAGTACGAGCATCTTCAATGTTTTGAATAAATAGGCCGTAATCACCAGCACTACCGTATCCAGATGTAACAATCTGAGCATAAGTTTGTGCTTCGTAACCAGTTACAGGTGCAGCGCCAGCAGTAAATGTTTGTGGTGTTACAGTCATAGTTCCACCGCTTGCGGCAATTGTCCAACGGTCAAAACAATACCCGCTAGTTGCTGAAGTGAAGTTTCTCTGATTGATGCGGAAGTCACCATTGATGATCTTATTCTTACCAGCCAAGAAAGGCGCTACTGCCCCACCCGTATTCTGCTCAACTGTTGAAGTTTGTTGTGCGCGACTCATTTATGCACCTGCCTGTGGTGTAGAAGAGTTGGATGGGAGTTTGTCGTAAGCCTCTTGGGTCATAACTGTAAAAGAGCCGTCAGGATAAGCGATTTGATACTGCTGACTTGTTGAACCATCCATGTTGGTAACTGTCAAGATTGTTATATTGTTCATTACAACTCCGCACTAAATCCGATATAGGCCGAAGCCGAATTGTCGCCGTAAATGTAGTAATACTGCCCATAAGTCAAACCAGATGAAACGCCAGCAGTTACAGACATACATAAGGTATGAGAAGTGTCTGATTGAATTGAAAGGCTTGTGATAGATGAGTTAAATCCACCACCATCAGATAATCTGAGAGTTGAATAATCCATGCTTGATGGCAAAACTCTCATCTGAACTGGTAGAGGAACTGTTGAGCGAGAACTTGTGCTTGATTGAGCAGGGCCGCCACCAAAGATTGAGAAATTGTTGATGCCAGTTTTGCGAACATAGTACCTCTGGCAAGCCGCTAACTCCCCCTGAAGTGTGCCAGTAGCAGTTGTGAATGGGGTGGCTACTGAGCCAGCCTCAAGTTGTACGCCCCAAATGCCAATTGTGCTTGTCGCATTGAGAGTGTTGTTGTTCAATGTCCAAGCCAAGTACGAACCAGCACCAACAGTTTTTCCAGCAAGGCTGGCGATTGAAACTGTTGCGGTATATCTAGCCCAAGATGTTGTTAGGGTAAAAGCGCCTGTTGAGCTTTGTGCATATTCAGTAGATGAGCCACCGCTACCATAGTTACGGTCAAATGAAACGCTTACAGTGCGAGTGGCATCAGCTTTTGCCCAAAATGAAATAGTTACGGTTTGACCTGCAAAGGTACGGACATCTTCAATTCTTTGCTGGATAACTGAATAAGTTGCTCCGCTTCCTGCAACGGTTTGAGCATACTGCAAAAAGTAAGCGGATTCATAACCTGCAACTGGAGCAGTTCCTACTGTAAATGCTTGTTGAGTGATTGTTTTGGTGAATCCTGAACCATCACCACGAACAACCCAACGGTCGGCAGTAAAAACATCTGTATTGGCAACACCTGTAAAACTTGTTCCTCTTTGCCAAACACCAAAGTCGCCGTTGATGATCTTGTTCTTACCAGCAGCGAAGGTCGGCCCTGCCCAACTTACCCCACCACCAGCAGAAGAGTTTGCCACGAGTGTTGACCCGTCAGCGCCTACGCCGAGGTTAGTGACTGTTGAAGCTCCTGTGCCGACAACGAGATCGCCCTTAGCGGTGACTGTTGAAAGCGGAATAGCGTTGGCAACTGTGAAACTGCTAGGTGAAGCTACAACGGCAGAATCTCCTGCAACAAGAGCAGTAAGTCCGGTAATCGAAGTACCTGTCGAGGCGGTGTAATCAGTTCCTCGAACTAGGCGAACGCCGTTGATATAAACTTCTTCTGCGCCGACTGTATAGCTTAATGATGTTGAGAAGCCATCTGTACCGCTTAGGGTTGTTTCGCCACCTGTTGCGGTGTAGCGCCAAGCAGAGATAGCAACTGTTGGCTGAGTTCCCTGCAAGCCCTGAACGCCTTGAGTTCCCTGTGTACCTGTCGAGCCTTGAAGTCCTTGAGTGCCTTGTAAACCTTGTGTGCCTTGCGCGCCGTTAGAACCGTTAGCTCCCTGCGCTCCTTGAGTTCCGTTTGAGCCGTTAGCACCCTGCGCGCCTTGTGTTCCGTTAGAACCGTTGGCTCCTTGCAAACCTTGTGTGCCTTGAGAACCTGTTAAGCCTTGCGTTCCCTGTGTACCCTGTGCGCCGTTAGACCCGTTAGCGCCTTGTGTGCCCTGAGTACCGTTAGCACCCTGAGAACCTGTAGTTCCTTGCGAACCAGTTATTCCTTGAATACCTTGAGTTCCCTGCGAGCCAGTTGAACCTGTCGCGCCAGTAGTTCCTTGTGAACCCGTAGAGCCTGTTGCGCCCTGAGAACCAGTAATGCCTTGAGTTCCTTGAGCGCCAGTTGTTCCCTGCGTTCCTGTTGAACCAGTAGAGCCTTGCGCGCCAGTAGCACCCTGAGTACCCGTTGCGCCAGTCGTACCTTGCGAGCCAGTAGTTCCCTGAGCGCCTGTTGCTCCTTGCGCTCCCGCAGTTCCTTGTGTTCCAGTAGTTCCCTGAGAGCCAGTAGCTCCTTGAAGTCCCTGTGTGCCTTGAGCGCCAGTTGCGCCCTGCAAGCCCTGAGTACCTTGAGAGCCTACGCCAGATGTTGCGGTGAAAAGGATTGAGTCTGTGCCGATTTGTAGAGAGCCGTCAGCGTTAGAACCCATGCCGTACTGAATCCACGAAGTAGCTGCGTTAGCGTTTCCTGATGTTACATAAAGATAATCGCCGGGTTCAACCTGAGCCAAAACTGAGTTGTTGTAGTCAGTAGCGCGAGTCAATACCCATGGTCTGCCAGCAGGGTTGTTCTTACCTGCATCGGTGACGGTGTAAATACCGTTCTGGGTTTGAGTGGTTTGGTTCTTAACAAGCACGCGATCATTGAGAGCAAGGTTTACGACATCAATAGTGATAATGCCGTTAGCCGAAGCGGTGATCTTTGCACCAATACCTGTGCCGCCTTCGGCATCGGTAGTTCCTGCGGTGTAAGTAGCAGCGAGGTTAGCCGTTGTCGCAACGCGGGCAGAAGCGTGAGCGTTAGCAGAGCTGATACCGCCCTGAATACCCTGTGTGCCTTGCGCGCCTTGTGTGCCGAATGCGCCCTGTGTTCCTGTTGCGCCTTGACTACCTGTCGTGCCTTGCAATCCTTGAATACCCTGAGCGCCAGTTAAACCCTGTGTGCCAGTAGCACCTTGCGTTCCAGTTGTACCCTGAGAACCTGTAACACCTTGCGCACCTGTTGTGCCTTGAGTTCCCTGAGAACCCGTGTTACCCGTGATGCCTTGAGTACCTGTTGCACCCTGAGAGCCAGTTGCGCCTTGTGTACCTTGAGAACCCGTGTTGCCAATTGCCCCTTGTAAACCTTGAAGCCCTTGAATACCTTGAATACCTTGAACACCCTGAGTGCCAGTTGCACCCTGCGAGCCCGTGTTACCAGTTAGACCTTGAATACCCTGAACGCCTTGGCTGCCAGTAATACCTTGAACGCCTTGTGAGCCAGTAATGCCTTGGATACCCTGCGCGCCTGTAGAGCCTTGCGCTCCAGTTATGCCCTGAACGCCCTGAGCGCCAATCGTTCCTTGGATGCCTTGGATGCCTTGTGTTCCCTGTACGCCCTGAATACCTTGAACACCTTGAGTGCCTTGAACGCCTTGAACGCCGGGAATACCAGCAGCAGCTACGGTGATGATTGGGGTTACGGCTTGAACATTGATGATGTCGCTCATCGAGAAACCACCGCCTCTACCTCAACTACGCCAGCTCCGAGAACGATGTTGCCTGTTGAATTAGTCAATACGCAATCCCATTGATACTTGCCGGGTGCAACATTGACAATGGTGCTTACTTGAACCTGTGGGCTACCTGTTGGGTTAAAGGTGATGCCGTTTCCTGCGCTTAAAGCAAGAACAGTTGTCTTGGCAAGCGCAGATGTACGGAACTGTAACAAAGGTGTATAGCCCGTGACATTGATGGTTGTTCCATTTGGGTTTGTGTAATTAAATCCAATTGCCCAAAGTTGATTCTGCGTAAGTACGAGGTTGAGTGGGTCAGGAGTCTGGCTGAGTGATTGAGCCGTCATTGATTTCTCCTAAAGTGTTGAACCGCATTTCATACATACGAAAGCAGATTTGATATTGGGGAAGGAACAAGCAGGACAGAGTTTGCCGAGAGCCGACAGACTTGTTAGTGATGCTGAGCCTTCACTCAATTCAGTTAGCGCCCAAACCAACGCATCCATACGGTCTGGCGAATCTTTACTTACACCCGGCTCCCACTCGCACATCTGTTCCTCAAGGTCTGAGAAATAGCCAACATGGTGAACGCGACCTTGCTCGTAAAGAGCAGAAATAGGTTCGGCGCGAACCGCTTTACCCCGCGAAGCAGTAACTTTTTTGACGGGTATGTTTGGTCGAACCGAAGAGAGAAGGTGCAGAACCAGATCGCCGCCGTTATTGACCTCGGCAACTATTCTGTCTGCTTTCCACGCATCAAAGGCAGTAGCAGCTTTAGTAGCCCATTCCTGCGGTGATGCTTTGATTGTTTCGTCTGCTAAAACATAAAAATTGTTGTTGGCGGCAATGCCAGCCACGATAATACCTGTTGAGTCTGAATCATCACCTGAAGTAACGGCGGGGTCAATGCCTACAACTACACGGCTAAGAGCAGGTAGTTCCTCGGACTTGATACGGGCTGACTCAATCATCGCCCTGTTCCATAGCGCGCCGGGGTTATCATCAAGAACTTCCCCGTATAACTCTTGCCTTCCCAACCGCGTGTTAGCGTAGCGGTTCTGCATCTCAAGCAAAGCAGTCTTAGAGAGGTTCTCGGCGTTGTCAAAGCTAGAGCCGCGAGTGACTACTGTTGAAGGATTGTTGAGCAAAGACTTAATGAGTTTTGTCGGGCGAGGCGTTGTCGTGATGACAGTTCTAGGGTGATCGCCTAAGCGCAAGCCGAACTGAAACTGGTTCCAAGTGTCCTCATACTGCCAAGCTGCTAACTCATCGCACCAGCTAAAGTGAAACTGTGGGCCACGCAAGGAGTCAGGTGTATCAGCCGAGAAGGTCTGAATGATACTGCCGTTCTTGAGCGTGATAATGCCGTTGGCTTTGTTCCAATCTTTCAGGGCATCGTACTCACGCAGAATACCTAAGATGCCAGATACGCCTTCAACGCAGACATTTCGTACATCTGAGAAGGTTCTGGCGATAATGGCGCAACGAACATTCTCGTTACGAATCGCTTGAGCTGCTAGCCACTCCGCTCCTAGTCGAGTCTTGCCAAATCCCCGACCCGCCATCACTAACCAGTTCGACCAGTTCCCCTGTGGTGGTTTCTGGTTCGCTCTCGCTAGCCCCGCTTGTGGATGATTCCACTTCAAGTACCGTGTTGCGATTAATGCGGAGTTCAAGCTC
>Ga0214192_1001376_pt1 | contig 13673 bp, 7 predicted proteins | sample TroBogEpilimnion_44_FD_153030 | JGI IMG/M metagenome (GOLD analysis project Ga0214192, IMG submission 153030) | Freshwater microbial communities from Trout Bog Lake, WI - 29JUL2008 epilimnion | ecosystem: Environmental > Aquatic > Freshwater > Lake > Epilimnion/Euphotic zone | place: Trout Bog... | reverse complement strand
GTGTGGGAAATCAAGATTTTCAAGGAGATCGTATGCCTAAAAATTATAACGAAAGAACATTGCCATATTTCTTCAAAAACGATGATAGTGCTGAAGCCCGCGGATTCATTGAAGGTTCTTTCTTAAATGGATTAAACCTAAGTGAGTTTATTTTTCACCATGTCACTGGTAGAGAAGGCCTCATAGACCAAGCATTAAAATCAGTAACTCCTGATACCACTATTATGATTATGGAAAATTTAAAAACCAAGATAGTAAAAATAGGTGATTGGATTGATGAACATTTGAAAAATGGATATAAAAATACTCCAAATTTGATAGAAACAAAGAAAACAATGAATTTTGAATTATTAAATGTTACAGACATGTATATTCCAACCGTTGACGAAGATGGAAAAGTTACATGGGGTGAAGTAACAGCATTGACAAAACATGATTCTGGAAATTGTATTTATGAAATTATCACGCAATCGGGAAGAATAGTCAAAGTACCTGAATCAAAATCATTATTAGTTTGGAAAGATGATAAATTTGTTCCACTTTTGACTCCAGAAGTTAAAGTAGGTGATAAAGTACCAGTTACAATGAAATTATCAGTACCACCCGAAATAATAAATGAAATTGATATGTCAAAGTATTTTTCGAAGAAAGAATATATTTATGGAACTGAGTTTATGAAAGCAAAACAAGAAATGGAAAACGTTATGAATGGTAAATACAGAATACCTGCTGGTTGGTGGAATCAAAACAATGGCACTAAATTTACTCTTCCATATAACAAAAAAGCAAGATTTCAAAGAGTTCTAAGTGGAAGAACAGACGTGGCAAATATTAAGGAAGATTATTTTTACAGTTATTCAACTAATAGAGATTCATTAATACCGGATAAATTCAAATTGACTCGTGAAAATGGTCAATTTATTGGATTATATATAGCGGATGGTAATGTTTATTGTGCAGGAAGTGGTTATATCCAAATAACCAAAAGTAATGAAGCTGTATTAAATTTTGCAGAGAAATATTTTGATAAATTACAAATTAATCATGCAAGACAAAGTAAAACTACGGCTGTTGGTACAAGTATAGATGTGAGAGGATTTTCAAAAATATTGGCACAATTTATGGAAATGATTGTGGGTAGTGGTTCTGCAAATAAACGAATTCCTGATTTTGCGTTAAATGCTCCGGAAGAATTTATAATTGGTCTATTGGATGGTTATTTTTCAGGTGATGGTTCAGTTGATCGTAACAGCATAGATGCTTCTTCAAGTTCAGAAATTTTAATTGATGGTATTAATATGTTATTGACTAGAATAGGCATATTTGCTAAAAAAGCTATAGTTAAAGTTAATGCCAATAATAATTTCAAAGCAAATTATGATTCATATACAATTTCGATTAGAGGGCAATGGGCTAAACAATTTAAAACGAAAATTGGAACTTTGATAAATTCTGATAAAAATATCAAATTAATATCAATGATACCAAGTGAAAATCACAAATATTATCAAGAAATAGAGGATGTTATTTTGGATAGTATAGTGTCAATTAATAAATTGGATTCCAAAGATTATCCAAAATTATACGATTTAACAGTTCCAAGCACCTTAAATTTCATGTTGGCAAATGGTCTAGGAGTAAGAGATACCGCATCATCCGGATATCTGCAACGTAAATTCATTAAAGCTACAGAAGATTTCATGGTAAAATACGATGGTACAGTGAGAAATGCAGTTGAACGTATTCAGCAATTCATTTATGGAGATTCCGGTATAGATACAGTGAAACAATATGATTATAAATTTAAAATAATGGAAATGAATAATGCGGAAGTGGCAGATAAGTTCAAATTCACAAAAGAGGAACTTAAAAATGTTAAGAACTTCACTGAGGCAAATAATGAAGCATTTTACAAGGAAATATTATCAATGAGAGATAATTTGAGACAAAGTCAAATGAAAGCCACAATGAATTACCTAGCATTAAACACAAATTATATGTTACCAGTCAACATAAATCGTATAGTTGACAATGCAAAAAATTCAAATAATAAAGATCCTGTGTTGAACGAACCAGAATATATTATTAAATTAATTGATAACATTTTATTGCCGAACAAATGCAGACTATACAGCATGACAGAAGAAGAAATGAAAAACGAAAAATCACCAAAATTTATTGATGATAAATTATCCAAAACTGCATTTAGATATGCGCTATACGAAACACTTGCTCCCAAAAAATGTATTAATGTATACAAATTAAGTAAAAAACAATTGGACAATATTTCAGAACAAATAATAAGCAGTTTTAACCGTTCTGTCGTTGAACCCGGTGAGATGGTTGGTATTTTAGGAGCACAAAGTTTAGGAGAACCAGTGACGCAAATGGTGTTAAATAGTGTAGATTGGAAAGAAGAAATATTAGTAAGAGACACTAAAACAAATGAAGATTTAGTAATTCCGATAGGAAAATTCATTGATGAACAGATTGAGAATGAAAAAGATAAAGTAGTTTCCGTGGGCGACAATTTAGAAAACAACATGAAAGGTATTTATTATTTAGATACAAAATCTAAAAATTATTATATACAGTCTGTCAATGAAGACGGTAAAATTTCTTGGAAGAAAATTGAGGCAATAACCAAACATTTGCCAATTAATAAAGACGGTTCAAATACTTTAATTAAGGTTACTACAAGAATGGGTAAATCTGTAATAGCAACTAAAGGTAAATCTTTTCTCACACAAAGGGATAATAAAGTAGTTCCGATAAGAGGTGATGAAATTAAAGTTGGAGATTATTTACCAATAATGAAAAATTATTGTAATGATTATGCATTTGACGAGTTGGATATCACAGGATATTTTCCCAAAGATGAATACATTTATGGAAGTGAAATAGCTAAGGCAAAAGCATTACGAAATAAAAATTTGGCTGAAGGAAATCGTGAATGGTTTAAACGTTACATTGGTAAAGATTTTACAGTACCTTACGCAAGACAAGATTCACTTAAAAATGTTATAGATAAAAACTTTGATTATAGGGTGAACTGTATATATCCGAAACAATCACATGTGGATACACATATACCAGAAAAAATCAAACTTGACAATGATTTTGGATTTTTAATTGGTGCTTATTTGGCGGAGGGCTGTATTACAAAAACACAGATATGTATATCAAACAATAACAAAGCATATAGAGACAGAATAGCAAAATTGTGTGATCGATACAATGTGGGTCATCATGAAGTACGTAGAGACAAAGAGACTAATAAATTAGCTACCCAAGACACGTACGAAATACGAATTCATTCAATGATGTTGGTGGAAGTTATCGAAAATATTTGTAGCAAATATTCTTATGGCAAATATGTACCTAGTTTTGCGTTTAATTCAAATCTGGAATTTATTAAAGGTTTATTGGACGGATATATTAGTGGTGATGGAACAGTTAGACACGTGGGTAGAGCCAAATATATTTCAATGACATCAGTGTCTAAAAAATTACTTGTCGGTATAAGCACATTATTAACAAAATTTGGAATAGTATCAAAACTATCCACAAATAAGTTACAAGAGAGCAATAATTTAAATTCAAAGGTTATTCATCAGTCTTATTCCCTTATGATTAGAAATAACAACATTCTTAAATTTGGGAAAAATATCGAGTTGACAGAAAGTAACAAGAACAACCTAGTCAAGGATATATGTAAAACAGAGTTTAAATTTGACAATGGATATTATGACATTTATCCATCTGTTAAATTAGAATCAGACAAAAATACAAATTTTAGAAGAGATAAGCTTGTAGATTTGTTGGACACTGACATAACAGACAATGATGAACGGACTATCAATACAATAATTAATAATGATGTATTTTTTGACGAAATAATGTCAATTGAAGAGGTAAAACCATCAAATACTTATGTATATGATTTTACAATTGAAGAAACTCAAAACTTTATAATGGCAGATGGATTGTGTATGAGAGATTCGTTCCATAACACTGGAATTGGAGGCCTTGGAGGTGCGAATTTAGGTGTGCCTCGTATGCAGGAAGTATTCTCATTATCAAAAAATATGAAAGCGCCGTTTATGATGGTATATTTGGATAAAGAACATCGTGAAAAGAAAGATTTTGCAAATAAAATAGCATCATATATAAAATTCACGACAATACAAGACTTGAGAACGAATATAGAGATATATTATGATCCAAAGCCATACGATAAAGGTGGTTTTATGGAAAAAGATAACGTATATAATATTTTCTATGCATTTCAGCAATCTAAATCTTGTTGTTTAAACAAAGTGGATGGATTACCATGGTTAATGAGAATTGAATTTGACAAAGAAAAATTAATGAATAAAGAAGTATCCTTATTAGACATTAAAAGTAGATTTTGTGTCGAATGGGAAAAACGCTTTCAAGACGTTAAAAGTATGAAAAGAGAAAAACGTCAAATATTAGAAAAAATTACTCAATTGGCAGTTTTGACCAACACAGATAATGATTCTGTACCAACGATGCACATTCGTTTTGACATGACAAATTTCAATTCGTCAACACTAATTGATTTTATGGACATGTTCGTCGATGAGTTTAAATTAAAAGGTATGCCGGACATTGAAGATATTGCTGGAGGAAGTGCAACTGAAGAACGTATAATATCGTTTGATGGTGGTGATGGCGTATTTGAAAAGAACAAAAATGAATACATAATTTACACAAAAGGTATAAACATGACAGCAATTAGAGATATCATTGGTGTTGATTTGACAAGAACCTATTGTAATGATATAATTACAACTTATGAAATGTTTGGAATAGAAGCTGCCAGAAATTTAATTATTAGAGAAGTCACCGCAGTATTCGCGGCAAATGGTTCAGCCGTAAATCATCAACATGTATCTATATTTGGAGACTTAATGACAAATGTGGGAAGTTTAACGTCAATTGACAGACATGGTTTAAATAAACTGGATACTGATCCGCTGGCAAGAGCCTCATTTGAAAAGACTGTGGAACAATTGATTACTGCAGCAGTATTTAACGAAGTGGACCATATGAATTCAGTTTCTTCCAGAATCATGGCTGGGTTATGTATTAAAGGCGGAACTGGGTTATGTAATTTAGTGCTTGACAGAGAGTTATTAGAAAACTCTGAATACACAATTGATATTGGTCAGTTATACAAGAAAACATACGATGATATTATTCCTACTCAGGCAAAACAAGAAATTGATGCGGATGTATTCATACCAGATTTTTAATATTTTTTAATAATTTTTATATCCAATTTTTAATTATTGTTGGTCATTATTATATTTGTGTTAGTACGATAAGGTTTTTATAAATTTTATTTTTATAAAAAATAGTTTATGAACATAATTTTTAAACATATTTTATTGTAGTTTTACTAATTTATCTACAAAACTTCTATTATATTTTTCAATGAGTTCTTTGTCGGGTAATTCCGGATTTGTTTTTTTAAGTTCTGTTATATCCGGCGAGTTATTTAACGCTTCGTCATAATATTCTTTTAGTATTTTCAAACTTGCTTTATTTTTTCGATGGTTACTAGTCAGCATATCTATTTTATTAATGTCATCGTTACTTAAGATCGGACCCATTGTAATAATAGAGTGATTGTGTGATTTTTTGAGATAGCAATCTATTATTGGTAATCTGTATAAATATTTTTCTGGACACGGTCTTGCATTGACCATCATATCTTTTCCACAACCTAACAAATCGCCGTAATATCCTTGAAATTGTTGAACTGGAGGATACCAAAGTCCATTGTGTCTATTTGAAAAATAATATTGATATAGACTCCATGCGTTAAAACACAACGAACCCATCTCATCTATTTCTTTACGTTGTCCAGTAATGGGATCCCATTTATGTTTAAACTCAAAAATTAGATCTTTAGGTATTTCTTCGTTTGTTATTGGGTCAATTTTATACAATCGCATAGTTCTATATAATTCAGTAGTTGTTTCATCACAATCATCCAAATCTGCAGTTTTTTCATATATTGTTGATTTTTTTATACTATCATCAGTAAAATTAACATAATCAAAATCATATTCGCTATTACTCATTTTATAGTTAGACAATATTTATTTATAATAAGATTTAATATTATTATAAATAATCAATTTTTATTATGTTAAAACACAACGTCACTTAAAAACATTAATTTGATATATTATTTATTTCTTGGAACTCTTTTTAGAACCTTTTTTGGATGTGTTGGAACCTTTTTTTGAACTCTTTTTTGAACTCTTTTTGGCAGTTTTTTTAGGAGCAGCACGTTTTACCTTTTTAGCACCACCAACAGCTTTCTTAGAAGATTTCTTAGAAGATTTTTTGGAAGATTTTTTAGCTTTCTTTTTACCTCCACCCATCATACTTTCTTCCGCGGTAGGTACGGTTGTGGGTGCACTAAGTACAGAACCAGGCATAGAGCTTGGAGTGGGTTGAAGCACTACTCTTATATATCCTTGATTATTTCCATTTACTGCGGCCGAAGTAATCATTCTTTTAACATCTTCTCCAGTTTTTAATGCATTACCCATGACAATAACGCGTGAAACTGGGCTAGGAGTTTTAGACGATAGTATTTCCAATAATTTAGCAAGAGCCAAATCTCCCTCCAATGATTGTAATTCATTTAAATCTGCTTCTACAGTGTAGACTTTTCCGGCAATATCTTGAAAACGAGTTGTTGTTTTTGACATTTCTTATATTATTTAATAAACATAAAATTTTTTATATATAAAATAAATATTTAAATTGGTTTATATATAAAAAATTGATTTTCAAAATAAATCACGATAATTAAACCTATATAAAATCATACTACGTAATATACAATATACATAATATGTCTGAAGCTAAAGAACTTGTTTTTACACCAATTAATTTTGAAGAACAAAAAAAACAGCAACCTGAATCGTTGAATTATGAAACTACTGTTATGGAAATGCAAGATGGCAAACCAGTCCCTACAGATGACGAAACTGGTTTTATGTTACATCAATATTCGCAATTAGCACCGAAAGAAATCAAAAAAGGTGATAAAATTATTGCGTCTTATAAATCATCACAACGTAACTATATCAAAGTTCCAATTTTTCCAGAACAACAAGCGTGTTTGGAATTAGAAGAACAAATTAATATGTACGATGATACCCTTGATGCAAATCGTCCTGCTGTATTTGCAAAATTCGATAAACTATACACGCATGTTCGTTCAGTGAAAGAACCCAAAGAAGCGGACGATCTTGATGGAGTTGATCCGGATGCACCAACAAAACCTAAATTTAAAAGTGTTAAAATGCGATTGGAAATGGGATGGAATTACTATTTAGACGGTGTATTGCTGGATGAGGCTAATTCTGCAACTGCTCGTAATGCCTTTTTCAATGCTAGAAAAAATAAAATTGATTCTAAGAGCATATCAGTTAAACTCACTTTTACTGACGAAGATGGTAACGAAACCACAAAAGATGTTAAATTTGCTGATAAAGATTCAGCGGATAAAACTGGTAAACTTGTGCAGGAAAAAGACAAAATTTTAACAATGGTAATGCATCGTCGTCCAGAATCTATTCCTGCCGATGCAAAACCTGTTGAGAAATGTAACGAAAAAGAACTTGTCAAATACTACGGACATGGTGAAGTCGTTAAAATTAATACTCCTGACGATTTGGATAAATATTACAAAGGCGGTTGTTATGTTCGTCTTGTGTATAAACCTCTCAAAGTTTATGCTCAACGAAATAAAAATGGAGAAGGGAAACGTAACTGCAGTTATATTTTCGAACTAAAACTCATTGATATTATTAACACAAAACAACAAACAGCTTCAAGTGGTGCAAATAAACAATACGAAAATTATAAATTTGGACGCCGAAGTGGTAAATCTGCACACGATGATGAAAATAATGAACATGATGAACAACATGAAACTCACACTTCTCAAACTACTCACGCTGTTCCTAAAGAACAACCTAAAGAACAACCTAAATCAACTTCTAACAAAGCTAAACAAGTTGTAGTTGAAGTTGAACAAGAAGATGAAGTAGATGGCGAAGAACAAGAAGCAACGGAAGAAGCAGAAGCAGAAGCGGAAGTAGAAGTAGAAGCGGAAGAAGCAGAAGCAGAAGCAGAAGAAGCGGAAGAAGTTGAAGAAGAACCGGTCGTAGTTACAAAACCAGTTAAAGGACGTACTGTTACGAAAGTAGTGGTAGAAGAAGCTCCTGTTAAACCGGTAAAACCGGCCGCTCGTAAAACGGTGAAGTAATAAAAAGGTAAAAATGTTAGTAAGTAAATTTTTATATAGTACAATATTTTTTTAATAAAAGTATGGAATATTTTTTATAAAATAGTAAAGTTTTATAAAATGAAGAATTTATGTATAGGTGAAAAAATTTTATAAATTTTATAAGTCAGAATTATAAAATTATTTAGAGTTTAAGAACGTATATTATAATATAAATATTTAATATATGGAAAACGACAACTATATTTTCGTAATCGGAAAAAATGACACCAATACAATATCAACAGGATTAAAAATATCAGACGTATTTGACGTAAGAGATAAATCTAAAAAAAGATTGATACTTTCAAAGTTGTCTTTTGAATCAAACTATAAATTTTTTATAGAAAGTAACTTTTTAAAAGTAGAAAGTATAGACTGTGGAAAAAATAAAATAATATTGGAGCTCGACGAAAATTCTAATAAAATATTTAGATTGATTGATAATAAAGCAATTGATTTACTTGACGATTTATTAGATAATAATGCAAAACTAGAAAATATAGAAATTGATTTAGAAGGAGATTTAACATATATTCCTTTAGTTTCTGACGATAAAGATAATATGAATACATTGAGATTATGTTTAGACACAAAAACTACCATAATGCACAACAAGAACAAAATAAATTTGAATCAAATCAAGGCGGGAGATATGTTTAGGTTTTTGGTGGGAATTGAAAGTATTAATTTATATTCAAGCGAATCGATATGTTTTATAAGAACGTATTGTCATACCGGAGAAATTTATCGTACAAATATCGATAAATTAACTAAACGAACACCAATGACTAACTATGTGTTTTCCACCGATATTGAAAGTGTATTTCAAAAAGTTATATTAGATGATCAGGACATTAGTCTGATTAAAACTGAAGTAGAAAATAATTTTAGTGATGAAGAAAAAGAACAAAATGTCACCAATAATCAAAATAAGTTAAATGTAATATCAGAAACTGAACAAGAAGAAACATCAGATGATTCAAACACGTCAGACTCACATATTTCAAATAATGTACACAAAAATATATTCTCAAAACAACATTCTGATAAAATACAAATAGAAAAAAATAAAAACATAGAACATGAAAATGAAGTAGAACATGAAAATGAAGTAGAACATGAAAATGAAGTAGAACATGAAAATGAAGTAGAACATAAAAATGAAAATGAAGTAGAACATGAAAATGAAGTAGAAAATGAAAATGAAAATGAAAATGAAAATGAAAATGAAAATGAAAATGAAGAAAAAAATTTAAATTTGGTGGTAAATGATACTGGTGTAAAACCCAAAAGAGCTTATACAAGAAAAAATTCAACAAATAATTCTGAAAAGAGCATTAAAAAAGGTACTATGTCATCAGTTGTTTCAAAGAGGGGTAGAAAAAAAAAATTGTAAAAATGCTAGAAGACATTAAATTTTGCCGGGATAGATTAAATTTTGATGGTGTTGATTATAGATCTAGCGGATATATTATTACTGCCGGTACTTAGAAACGAACTCCATCCCCCCGGCGCGATGGAATCACCAAATGTTATGAGTAGAATTAGTAATACGAGGGTTATAACTAAACAAAAAAATTCAAAATTCATTATATATTTTTCGATATATAATAAATATACAAAATTATAATTCTATATAAATATTTCTTGACACGCGTGGCATTTTAAATGTTGATTTATTTTTTACTTGAGTTTCTACTAGAAGATTATTATTATGTACAGAATATATGTCATTTTTAATGCTATTTGAATCCAGCGAATCAGATTTAGTGTTTAAACTATTATTAGACATCGATTGATTTGTAAAATTTGTAGATTGAGTAGAGTTTGTGGAATTACTGGAATTACTAGAATTATGTTTTTTAAAAAAAGAATTTACATAATCGTATTTAAGGACAATAGTTCTGTAATTTGTCTCCGTGTAATTTATAATGTCATGAGTCATTGCCCATCTAAAAAAATTTAATTGTCCAAGTGTGGTTAAAAAAGATATTTTATATTTGTCAAGAGTAAATATGAATTTTTTTTTGCGTTTAAAAGGATCAAAATATTTTTTTGTAAATGACTTTAACTGTGCTTTGTAGCTTATATTAATGTTAAAATTATTCTGCACACAAAATAGATTTGCAATATTTATAGTTGTTTTATATAAATAACAGAATCTCGTTACAAACCAGTCCATAAATCTTAAAGAAATTATATGATTACCATTTATTATATCTACCATTCTCTGAATTTGTGATAATTCGCAAGCTGAAAAAAATTTATCCAACATGCTATAGTGCCATATTTCTTTACCTTTTAATTGACTTATTTCAATAATATCATCTTCATTTGAAATTGTTTCATTATTTGTCTCTATTTTTTTATTATCATTATTTGACACAGATGATGATTCGGATATCTTTTTTGTTGTAATAGAAGTATTTTCAGATAGACAAGTAGAGTCGGAAATATTTTTTATTTTTTTCCTAGGCATTATAAGTTATATATGAGTAAATTATTTATATAGCTTTATTTAAAAATAAAATGAAAAAAACACGACAATATAATAAAAAGATTTTACAATAAAAAGTAATTTATAAATATTTAACCACTTATATAAAAGTTATTTTGTTAATGATATTTTTTAACATATGTACAAATGAGATTATATTAGATTATTTTTAAAAATTTCTTCTTCAATTGAGTCCTTAATGAGCAATCTCAGTACTTTAATTTCTTTAAATTTATTACCCAAACGTCTCACACGACCAATCGCTTGATTTTCTGTATTAAGTCTATATTGTTTGTCTCCATACACTGGATCTAAGAATATTACTTCTTCTGCGTTATTTAAGTTTGAACCCGAAACCGTGCTGTCGGACGATAACATAATAATTCTATACTCATTATTTACTGTGTCTTTACTGTTAAATAATCGTAAAACTTTGTCTTTTTGATAAACATTTCCCTGACAATACAAATGTTTAATGTTATTTTGTTCCAACACTTTACCGACTTCTTTTAAAAGATAATCCCATTGTGAAAATATAATTCTATATTTTGTTGGAGTTGATTTTATATAATTTATAATATATGCCAATTTAGTTCCCAATCCATCCACATCTTTGGATTGATTCTGACTAATTAAAAATATATTATCAAGTTGTATATTTTTATTACAATTTGGGCATTTGCTTGGAGTTCCAGAAGATTTAGATTCTTTAATAATAGTACTAATACAGCTATAACAGTATATGTGTCCACAAATGGTAATACCCAAATCAAATTCTTTAATTGAATCGAGACAAATTGGACATTCTTGTTGTACTACTTTATTCATGTCTGAAATAAGTTCCAAAAATGTTTTGTAATACAAAAGTGTTTTTTCTTTTCCGTCTTTAATTTTTTTTAGTTCAGGAAGTTTTTCTTTAGCTTTAATTAAATCTTCTTTTAAATTTTGATATCCAATTAAATTAACTTTTCCTTCGTGTTCCATTTCGTCCATGTCTTCAATAATCCTTTCTATACGTTCATTGCAATCATTATAATTTTCCGAAGCTTTATCAAAATCTTTAAAATACATTTTTTTAATATGATCTTTCATATCCGATAAACTTTCCAATTTATTTGACATATTTTCTCTAAGTTTTTCTGATAATAGAGGGTGACAACACAATTGTCTTAAGAATACATCATATGCTGTGTTATTCGGGTCTGCCAAATAAGCGTTATAAATCATTCGCTCAGTTTCTGTAAAATTCAACCAAACTGTTTCTTCTTTGATGTTTGGCAGTTTAAGAATAGAAATATTTCTATTGTGAGTATTCCTGCTAAAATGATTTTTAATGTAGTTATAATTATCAAAATTTGTCAGATCTACTGTATTTATTATATTTGATTTCCAGCTCAAGTAGTCCGTAATTTTTGACAGTGAGGTGGTTTGTAGTTTTGGTGCCAAATCAATACAATGTTCTTTAAAAGGAGTTCCTGATATAATCCATCTGTAATCAGATTCAATAAATTTTAGTTTTTCGAACAATGCTGAATCTTCTATTTCATGATATTCATCTATGACCACTCTATGCCAGTATAAATTAAACAAATTTACATCCTTATTAAATAAATTAATAAAATTAAATAATGGATCAAATTCTTCATGTTGATTTATTTTACAATTGAAAAAGAAATTTGCAGAAACGATAATTACGTCAGCTTTAATAAAGTCATAATGTGTATATTTATTATAATGTTTTTTCGTCAATAAATTTATTATGTTTAGTGATTTTTTTAAATGAATATCGAATTCTCTCAACCACTGGCCACATAAATGATTTGGTGCAATAATTAGGGTGGCTTTTGTGTAAATTTTATTATTTTTTACTTTAGATATATATTTACTCATATTATGATTAACTAATGTTATAATTTGTAATGTTTTGCCCATACCAACCTCATCGAATAAACCACCACCTTTAAATATTAAGTTTTTTCTTATATTGTCATATTCTTCTGTATAATTCGAATTTTCTATATTTAGCATCCAGTTAACATTATTCACTTGATAAGGATACAGAGTAGTTTTGATATTTGTAAATTCTGTCACTGTAATATCAGATTTTGGAGTATTTTCTAATATTTCAGATATCAATGTATTTATTATATTTAACTCCAGTTTTACAAAATACAAATATGCTTGATATTTATCATTGTCCAATACAATGTCTGATATATTATTTATTATTGTCGAGTGATCCAGTAATATATTAAAAGTTTTTGAATTTTTATTGCTAATGTAGTTTTTATTGGTCGAACTCATTTTTTTACTATTATCAACTGAATCATCATCATCTAAATCGTCAATACTATCTAATAAATTATCTAATTGATTATCATCATTATTAAAATTTGTTTTTTTAGAATTTTTCCTTGTTTTAACCGTAACTGCAGTATTCTCTTTAATATTTTTGTTTTCCCCCAACAAAGAGTTTATTTCATCTTGAGTGTTTTTGTAACTCGTATATATAAGATTATAAGTCTCCAATATTTTTAATAGTTTGTTAATTATTACAGAACTATTACCATTAGAAATTTCACGAACATTGTCCGATACCTTGGATTTCTGTTGTATATTCATTATATGAAGTTATTATTATCATGTATTTATGCGTATTTATGATATATAATTCAACATTTTATTATATATGATATATAATACATATGATGAAAATTGCTCGATAAAAAATTAATCCCTGAGAAATAAGCATTTTTAGACCTATTTACATATATAATATATTTTTAATTTTAAATATATTATTTTTCCTTTATTTAAAATTATTTATGTTTT
>Ga0214192_1001374_pt1 | contig 13675 bp, 17 predicted proteins | sample TroBogEpilimnion_44_FD_153030 | JGI IMG/M metagenome (GOLD analysis project Ga0214192, IMG submission 153030) | Freshwater microbial communities from Trout Bog Lake, WI - 29JUL2008 epilimnion | ecosystem: Environmental > Aquatic > Freshwater > Lake > Epilimnion/Euphotic zone | place: Trout Bog... | reverse complement strand
GTTTTAAGAACAGGATTCTCTGGAAGATATGAAAACTGGTGTAGACTAAAGGTTGCTGTTCCAGGTGCTTCCTTTTGCGATTTCAAAAAAGTGTTAAATCCACCAATCGTATCAGTAGTCAATGATGCCATTGAACCAGAATTATCTAAAACGAATGTGATGTGTGTATAATTATCTTTCATGTAATTTCCTTTAATTATGAGAAAAATCCCTCTAGTGAGGATCTTTTCTCGGCTTGCCAATTGATTGCGTTGAGAATTGGTTCCAACGGCTTAATAAATGTTTTCTCAAACATAGAATCATAATCTATATACTTCTCCAAGTCAAATTCTTTTGGTAAAGAACTCATGAATGATATTACATCAGAACGAATTGGATTTGGTTCCTTAAGATAAACAAACTTGATTCTTTCGCCTTCTTTAATCTGTTGATACTTCTTCTCCAGATTATTTTGTTTTACAAGATGATTGTAGAACAAAGAACCTTTTACATGAGGTGGAGTCTTAAATCCATATACTGTCTTTGGATCACTATACTTCTCAATACCATTTACGCCTCTTGGAAACGCAATCTGATCAAGAGGAAGATCCTTGAATTCCTGCTTGAACTGCTGAACGAAATCATACAGTTCATTCTGGCTCTTGTTGATAATGATATTAAAAGCCTTCTTGATATTCTTACGACACACGGATGGAGTTGAAGACTTTATCGCCTCCAGACCCATGATCTTAAGATATGGTTCCTTGTACTCAACACCTTCGTTGTTGTAGATGTTGATAATGTAATGCTTCTTGCCAGTCCAAATTGCCTTATCAGCCAAAGCTTCACGCTTCATCTTCATCTTTTGAGCATACGCATTTACATAGTCAGCGAGTTCCTGATATGAACTATCAATGAATGGCTGAATCTTTTCTTCACAAAACTTATCAAGAATACGAATGGTCTTGAGACGATCAGACGTATCTGGAATGAACTTACTGACAAGTGTACCAAGATTCATATAAATCGAATCAGTATCAGAAGCGATAATATAATCGACGCCACTGGTCTTACAAAGCTTATTGATATGAGCATTAAGCTTGTTTTCAATCCAGCGAATAGCAAGCTGCCCAGACTTTGTAATTGCTTCTGCTATACGAATATCGAAGAATCTGAAATACTGATTACCAATAGCACCGTAAGCTGAGTTGAGAGATACCTTCATCGCTAGCTGCATGTTGTTGTAATTAGCGATCTGCTTTTCAATCTCACGTTTCTCTTGCTCGCTTACTGTTTTCTCAAGACGCTTCTTTGCGTCAATCGCCTTGTTCTTATACATGGAACGATCTTCATACATCATTTCCATAATTTCGGAAAGAAAACCCTGCTTTGTTATGTCAAACAACTGAGCGTTTGGAGTAAGAGCTACTTTACTTTTCTTTAAAATATCAGTTGGAATAGACTTAGTTAACATGCTGTCAACATTGATCTGCGATCCATACTGAGTGATAAACTTACGAAGATTTTCGTCAAGTTCATAATTTTCACACAACATTTCTGGCGATAGGTTATACTGCATAATAAGATGGGGATATAGCGAGTTTAGGTCGAACGATACAACGTAACGATGAAGACCGATGATCGGATCCTTGACATAAGCACCAACATACTGATTGTCCTTTCTGGATGCCTTATTTGGAGGCACAACAATATGCTTCGCCTTCAGATAATTGTAAATAAACGTATCCCACATGCGAACCTGTGAGAACGCATCTTCATAATTACCCTTGACATAGTATGCCAAAGTCACAGCAATCTTAATGAAGTTAAGCTTATCTTCAAGCTTGAAAATCAGTTCAACGTCACGAACGTTATACTCAATGAACTTCTGGTAGTTCATATTATACAACTGAGAAAGATTGTCGTACTCAGAATGGTCCAGTTTGGTTTCTTTCAAAACAACATTAGCAATATGATCTAGTTTGTAGGATTCCTGACTTGCCATAGAAGGATTCAGAGAAGTGTTACGAAACAGTTCGTAGTAATCTAGGTGTTGAATACCCAGAATCTCAAAACACTGTTGAGTCTTTCCTTTGAAAGTAATTTCACGGCAATTCAACTTACTCCAAGGAGAAAGCTTGAGAGCTTTGTCTTCACCGAACAAACGATTCATTCGATTTACGAGATAAGGAATATCAAAGAACTTGGTATTCCAACCAGTTACGATATCGGGATAATGAAGAGTCCAAAGGTCAAGAAACTTCTCAATAAGCTCAAACTCATCTTGACATTTCAGATAGGAGACACCAGGACGATGAACACTAAAGTCGCGAGTACCAAATACATAGTAAGTACCTCCAATCATCAATGTGATAGCAGTGACTGCTTCGTTGGCTAGGTTTGGCTCTGGAAATCCATTCTCAGAGCCAACCTCGATATCCAGATATGCGACACAAATCTGATATAGATCCCATTCAATGCTTTCTGGAAAAGCATCGGAGAGAAAAGTGTATTCGTAACGAGTGTTACCGTAAATACTGAAATTAGAAACGCCTTCGTATTGTTTTACGAAATTCCTTGCGTCTCTCATGGAGTCAAAGACAATCTCTTCGACTGGTTCTTTATGAAGAGTAGTCCACTTTGTAGCTTTCTCACTCTTTACAAAGAGCTTGGGCTTATATTTAATCTTTTGGCGAACTCTTTTTCCATTCTTTACACCACGATAAAGAATGTTATCACCAACCACCTCAGCATTAGTATAAAACACGCAAGCTCCTTGAATCAACAACTCTCAATAGTATACTCCAAAATGGAGTTTAAATCAAGTGAGAATTTGCTTAGGAGGTGTTACAATTCCACCGAACATAGAAGCATAATTGTTCTGTAGATCACTGTTTGGTGTGCCAGTGTAAACAGTCTTATCAAGAGAGATTGTCTTATCCCCATCAACAAGTTGACCCCAAGGCATAAAACCATAGGCAATCCCGTCGCGCGTTTGGTGAACCATAATACCAATTACATTTTTAAGAGTTACCGTGTTGTCATCTGATGTAACAACCTCACCAACAATCTCTTCGCCCGAAACCAACTTTAAAATCTTAAGATTCATCATGTTTCTCCACATCTAATATTTCATGTTTTTTAAACGAAACCGCATCTTCATCCAGATCTGATTTAGTCATGAGTCTTGAACTAGCATCAGTTAATAGAATGATAGCCAAAGGATCAAATACAAAAACCAAAAGCAGAATGATAAATCTCACTGCGTTATCTAGGTGATCTTTAGCTCCTTCACCATAAATTAATTCAGCGACATATTTCAACGGACCAACTTCAACCTCAACTTTTTGAACAGCCAAGTTAGCCTGAGCCAGCTTCTTGTTGTTCTCTCTTAAACGTACAGTAGCTTCTTTCTTGTCTTGGGCTAACTGGTGTCTAAGTTTATTTTGTTTCGACAATATAGTATAGTCGTCTTTTACTGTAGAGTCAAGTGTTAATAACTGTTTATCTATATCCGCAATGATCTTTGTGTCAGTATCGACTTCAGATTTTACAGAAGCATAATCTGCTGTAACATCTGCGCTTTTATTTGCGGCATTGTCCAAATGAGCCTTTGACAAAAAGCCAAAGATACCCATTGATGTAATGAACATTAATACAAACACAGAAAGTGTCATGTACATTCTGCGAGGAATCGAAATTGCTTTCCAATCTCTGTGAAGTCTAGATGCTGTTACGATCTTAGCAAATTCCAGAGAAGATCCCATCACAATAATAGGAATGACTGCTCCAGCAAAAAGAGCAGTCAAACCAATGATGGAATAATAAGCAGCAGTGAGGGATAGAATAGTTCCAGCCAGAAACAGTAGAAATCTCATTTTGTCCTTGAGGCGTTTATCTTTTTAGCTTTAAACTTCGCCTCCACTGACGCTTCAATTGTTTTCGTCTTAATGGTGGATAGCAAATCCTTTCTTTTAATTATCACACCATTGACATAGTATTCATTATCTAATATAGTATAAGAATTTTTACCGACAATTAGTCGCCACCCTTCCCAGTGATTTATCTTATGACCATGTTCTTCGAATACTTTTTTTAATTCTACCAAAGTATACATATTATTTATCTAAAATGGTATAGCGGGGAACTCAACGCAGGATGCTGCTTTCCACTTGGGCACTTGCTGTGCGCCTTGGCGCAGGACCTGCGCAGCCTGCACCACCAAAGTCAATCTGACTCTTTAGGCTGTTCGCTTCTAATACAGTGGATACCAAAATATGACTGGCTCTAATCTTCATTATTGTTTTCCTTGTTGTGAGTAATTCTTTCGGCCTTTAGCCCATCCATCCATAAGTGGACTGGTTTTAATGACCAATTTAGTTTGTCGTAGCGTATCGTTATGTACCCAATGCTTTCCAAAGTTAGAATTCTTTTCGCCCTGCTGGTGTCCTATTTTCTCGAACGTATCTTTTCGTTTTGCCCGCGAGGACTTTGACAATGCTGCGTGTTGTCCCTTTGCTTGTGTCGCGGGATCAAATACTCCGAGCTTATACTTACGTAGTGCCTCGATGCCCTTAGCACTACCAAGATTTGCCAGAATTGATCTCCAATCTTCGCCATACTTTTCTTTTAGTTTAGCGTTGGTGATTTTCCTGCCGAGCCTTCGAGAAAGAATTAGCGCCTCTTTCTTTGAGATCTGTCCTGATAATGCTAACCAAGCTATACGATCTTCTTCTTTGCCGTGCTGCTCGTATAATGCTTTATGAGCTTCGGCGTGTTGTTCAATCGTGATCTCTATCAAATTAGACGGATCGTTTGTTCCGCCCATATGTTTGGGAACGACGTGATGTATGTTTTTCATACATCTATTTATGATCCAGCGGGGAGTGGATTCGAACCACTGACCTACGGATTATGAGTCCGTCGCTCTGCCACTGAGCTACCGCCGCTATTGAAACTGGAGCGGAAGACGAGATTCGAACTCGCGACACTCTGCTTGGAAGGCAGAAACTCTACCACTGAGTTACTTCCGCAAAACAATCAAACTTTTTCTAAAACCGCGACATAAAAACCATTATGCCATTGTTCCTTATCTCCATTATAGGCAGAAGGAAGTTCCCACTGACTATGTATCTTCAATCTATTATTTAGTATACCTTTATATGTTCCAATTTGAACATCCTGCCAGTTCCAGTCATCGACTATGAAGATGAATTCTTTACTCAAGCTATTTATATAGTAATCCAAAGCTAATTGCTGGTCATATTCCTTATGATCTCCATCATAAAAATATACATCAATGTCTTGAATATATTGCTTTGCTTCATCTGTTAAATTGAAGCAATCCATGTTACAGCATTTGAAGTTACTGATTTCATTTTCATTACAGGCATTTAGAAAAATATCCTCGTCGCCTTTAAATTGACTGAAATTATCAATCGCTATTGCCATCTTAGGATTGTTTCTATACATAGCAGAAACAAATGTTGATCCCTTCCATACTCCGATTTCCAGATAGCGAGTATCTGGAAAAATAATCTCGTTCAAGAAGATTCTGTTTTTATTCGAAGACATACCTTCAAGAGCAAGCTGCTTTTCGGTAAGCTTTGTAATACCGAAATAGGCTTTTTCAATAGCAGATTCGACTCTTCGAATATACTTCTGAATATTACTCATTCCTCAGTATCCTCTGCTTCAATTCTACCCTGCTTTTTATTCTTGAAATCCCTGTGAATCGCATGAGCAGCTCTGAAATCACGCTTCCACTCACCAGCTTCATGAGCATTTTCGTGTTTTGTCATAATCCAAAGTCTCTTTAGATAACGAGGAAAATCTGATTGGAAGTCACTTCTATTTGCCATAATACACCTTTAATTAGTTAAAATCGACTCACACTTCTTCCAGAAAAGTTCTTGATTTCCTGGCATACGAATTTGAAATTGATGATAAAACAAGTCACCCAACTCAGCACTACCGTAAGTGGTTCCACATCCGTAGTTAGGCATACCATCCTTTAATCTCCAGAAGGGTTCTTTATTCTTCTCCCATTCATAACGAGTCACATCCTTATCATACCTTAATGGCATGTATGAGTCAAGAGGAATTCCAACTTTTTCTGCCTGATATGTATACTCTTCCAAAACATCCCCTCTTGGCGTTTCCACCGCTGATGGTCTACCTAAATCCATAAACTTATCGGCACGAATTGCTGCTGCCGAAGGTGCCGCAAAAACATGATGTCCGTTATCAAGATGACCAGTTCTTTGAATGTTGCCTACAAGATAACCTTCTGCGGCACGATTAATATAATGATCAATCGCAATTGGACTTAATGGAACACAGTCAATGTCAAGAATTAAAACAATATCATATTCACATATTTTGTCTGTAAGAATCATGTTCCAAAAATGGTCAATACTAGAACCATGACTCATTATTGTTTTAATTTGAAAATGATCACACTTGGATGTGTTGAATTTTTCAACAACAGACTTCTGTAATCCTATGGTCTTCATGTCAATGTTGTCCATGAAGAAGGACACTATACATGCTTTATTCATTGTTTAATACCTCAACACACTTGTTCGCAAACATCTGCTGATTCTTGATATCGTTTGTTTGGAAATTATGAAAGATAAATGGCTTCTTATTGAACTCATAAGATACGCCAATTCCATGTATAACTGGATTTCCTTGATAAGAACCAAAGTCTAACATCTGACCATCCGCATATTTCCAACGATCAAAATCTTTAGGTTTTGGCTGACCAGCAATAGAATGGTAAGGATAAGCATATTCTACTGGAATTCCTTCCTTTTCAGCCGCATAGGTAAGTTCTTCAATTGTATCACCTCTGGATGTTGGTGTACAAATAGGCTTGCCCATCTTCTCGTAAGTATCCATAGAAAAAGCACCACAGAAAGCACTTACGCGAAAGTGATCTGCCTTATTGAAGGTATGCTTCTGAATACATCCAACAAGACTTCCAGCTTTTGCTATGCTAGCAAGAATATCAAAAGTATCATTGCTAAGAGGAATAGCATCAATATCCAACATAATTACTACATCGTGTCTTTTAAGATCCTTGTAAGACCAACCCATCAAATATTCATAAATGCTATGACCATGAAGAAACCACAGAGGATATTCATCATCGACCATCTGAAGAACATGATGTGGATAGTTACTTGGGTTATACTTCTGAACAACCGCTTTCTGTAACTGAATTACATTTGGGTGAATTGAAGGATAGTGAATAAAAGTTAGAATACATGCGTCTATTTTTTCCAAGGCAAATCTCCATTATATTTTTTCATGCTGGCTTCATTACCAGTTTCAAAGAAGTCTTTCTTGACTGAACCAGGATTACCGTCCAATCTATAACACATGGTATACTCACCAGTTGTTTCATATTGAGTATAGTTGCGTGCTAAATTGTAGAAAAACTGACGATCAGCTCCCCACTGTCCATACCAAGCGTGTCCTATTTTGGTAGCAACACTCTGTCTAACTGCGAAGCATGAAGTATCTATATGGTGTGTATTGGGGTCAAAATACACGGGCCAACTTCCCAAGCTTTCACAGTTGTCATCGCAGATAAAATTACCATCCTTATCGTAAATCTTACGAAGAGAAAAAGCCCACTGTAAATGTTTTTCTTTGATTCTATTAACAAGAGTTTCAATATGATTTGGTTCGAACCAATTATCTTCATCAAGATAACATATAAGTTCAGCATTTACCAAAAATGAGCAGGAGGCATAAACTCTATGTCCATACCACCCTTTGCCAACATTCTCTTGAAGTTCAATATGCTTTACGTTGAAGTCTTTGGTGACGCTTTTAACACTGGAATTATACTGATCTCCGTCAACAAAAACATAGTGAGTCATATTTTTATAGGTTTGATTCTCCACAGAACTTAAACACTGCTGTAGATATTTCGAACCAATTGTCGGTGTTACAACTGCTACTTTCATTCATATATCCTTGCGAACAGAGGAAGACTTCCTAATATATCTCTATTACATGATCCGTAGTTGGATTGATCTTTTTTATCCAAAACCTCATAGGTTATAAGACCCCTATAGGTTGTCTTTTTAAGAGTTTCTGAAAATTTCTTATGAAAGTCAATGTTTTTATTGATGGGATTTAGTTCAGGTTCCGAAACATGAATATGACTAATGTATTTAAAATTGTTAATCAAATCAGCAGAAGGATCATTTCCTTCCAATAAGGAGTTGTGTGTATCAACCATTGTTTTAATAAACTTTAGATTAAGACCAACAATAAAGTCTTTGATTTCAGAAGTTGAATGGAAATATTCACCACCGTAAATACTAGCGTTAGGTTCAATTACAATATTAATTGGACTCGAAATTTTTTCAAGCATTTTATCAACTTTAATAAAAGTTTCCTGTAGTTGTTTTTCCCAACCAGGAAACTTCTTTCTCATTGATGGCGATCCAAAAACAAGAGTCTTTATTCCACCAGCAGCAGCCAGAACAATCAATTTTTCAAAGTGTTTTAACGTTGAAGTACCAACTACATTATATTCTGTCTGATAAAAAATTGACTGAGCAGATTCACAATTCATTCCCTCATTACGAAGAAATTTCATGTAATCTTTGACTTCATTTGCCGTCAAATGATTCCAATGAGCAATCTTTGTGAACACCAATTCAACCCAGTAAATTTTTTCCATCTTCATGTATTGGAAAAAATTTCTGTCTACTCTATTGTCCCATGCGAGATTGCTTACTGCGGTACGCATCTATAAACTCCTCAATTTGTGCGATAACATAATGATTTTTATCTAGATAAGGTGCGCTACACATTCCGAATTTTGTGTGGTAATCATATTCTACACGCTCAAAATGACCAACTTTGTTTTTGTGTTCTGGAAAAAACTTAATAATTTCTGATGTTTCTATTGGCTCATTGAATAGATTGATGACATTTTGGTCTGTATAATGCTTGGTGTAGTAATTAATATCGTTCCACAAATGACTCAAATTATACCACTGAAAAGATGAGTTGATGTTTATCTTGTCTACGTTATTGTTGTTCAGTAGATCGTATATGATGTTCTTCTTGATGTTGTGTCCAAATATAGCTGGCAGTCTGAATATCTTCAGGTCTTCAGTTTTAACGAACTCTTTTACTAGAAGTTCAAACAGATATCGGTTGTTACCATAACTCAACTTCGATATGTTTGGAGCATAGCACTCATCAACTCCAAATGGAGAATCATTGTAAATGTCGATAGTTGAAATTAGACAAACTTTTCTATAACTGAAACGAGAGATAGTCTGTATTATATCATACATATTTTCAATGTCTAAACGTAAGTTTTTATTGACCATCCACTTTGCCGCTGGAAGGCAAGAAAGATAAAGATCATCACCATCTTGAACTACTGGGCTGACAAAATGTTTCATGTTACTGGAATGAAATTCAGTAAAATCACTATAATCAACTAGAGTTTTACCGATAACTCCAGTTGAGCCAATCAAAATTTTCATAAATTACCTGGCGAAATCAATATGAATATGTTTTGAACCAACCAACATATAATCTTTTAAATACTTAGGAAACATTCTTTCTGGATAGGAACAATTGTAATAGTAAATAGTGTGAATGTGACCTACTGGATTTTTATCCAGAAGATAAACATTACCGTCTTTACGATGCCCTGTTTTAACCTTATTAAGCATCTCAATATTGCGTTGGGAAAACTCTTCATTCATTATATCATATTGGAAATATAAAGAGCAATATTTTTTCATGGATTCTACGCTACCGTATGCCCATAGATCACATATAACATTAGTATGTTCGAAACAATGAACATGTTTTAATTTATGCTTGTGATACATAATATCGCAAGCGTGGCATGAGTTGTCATAATCTGGATGATCATGACCACACTTGGCATTAGGCACAAAGATGATATCATGATTGTTAATATCATTAATCATATCTTCGTTGATTATGAACTTCTTAATGTCACATTCGGTGCGAAGCTTCATGACCATAGAATATTTGGTGCCAATTTCTTCTATGTGTTTCTCAAGTAATTCATAACATTTGTAAATAGAGTACAATTGAGATTTGATGAATATCTCTGGTGAAGACCAGTTGAAATAGGTTATGCTTTTGTCTTGATTCTTCAATATGAATTTTTTGTTGTTTCCAATATCATACTTAACAACATTTGGAATCTTTTTGATCTTGTCTTCTATGGCTTTACGATCTATCTTATCATTAATGTCTGTTTCTTTACCTTTGTCACCATAGTTATCCCATGTATACACAAATACATCAAACTTATAAAGCTTATGATTCTTATTAAGCCACTGAAGAATTCTCATGTTTCGCATATGACCAGGAAGAAGAATAGCTATTCTATAACTTTCATCGGCGCTGATTAGTTTTCTTCTTTCTTCACACTGCTGAATTTGTTCTAGAAAATCATCGTAAGATTTTCTTATATGAATAGATATTTCGTTTTTATTTGGATCTCTTTTAAGAAACTTATTGAATAACTCTTTTAATTCCGATTCAGTCATTTATTATCTCTTTTATTTTTTCTTCGATGATGAAGATGCCTTGAATTTTACCAGTGAAACAATTTACGATATTATCGTGTTTTGTAATGATAGGGTATCTGCTATCAGATCCGCTAACCACCTTACACTTAGTGGATGTGAAATATCCTATATTTTTAAAATGAGTTTTGAATTCAGGAAAATAATTCTCCACCTTTTTTATCATTTTTCTGAACTTTCTTTCTGTTTTCCAATCAAAAGAATTCTTGAAATTATACAGATCTTTAATAGTAATAAACTTTTTTATTGGGGTATATTCAACATCCGTGAGCGTGAAATTTATTTCATATGGGTAAATAGAGAAAAGAGGTCCATCAACAAGAGTTAATGCGTCAAATTCTGGTGTGGGTTTTATTCTAGAATAAACCAATGTCTGAGTCAGTTCATAAAAGGCTGTATCGCTTTCTGGATCTTTTATGTGATTGTTGGTACAATTGATCACCAAATCATATTCTTTTGCTAGTTCACGAATATCATCAACATGAACCTTTTTTGTTATACTTTTCAATTCTCTATTGAAGAAATCGTGAGCTTCAAAACAATCAATATATCTTTCATCTGTATTGATCGCACCCTCTATGTTTCTTAGAGTTTTCAACTCCACAGGAGTATAGTTAAATCCTTCAAAAATTTTGAGGTATGTCTTATAGTCAATAAGAGAATTTGATTTAGGAACACAGTAAATATTATTAGGAATTATCTTTGTTAGAAATCCGTATTCCTGTACGAATCTTGAATAGGTATCGTTACACAGATTTCTCGTCTCGTAACTTCTGGCATAGTGATAACCTCTGTGTAATCTATTTTGATTGAAGTATGAACTTTCCGTGAAAAGATTTTCATTCTTTTCATAGATGGTGATATTATGGAATTCTTTTAGTTTATATGCTAGATGGCAACCAACCCATCCAGCTCCGACGATTGCTATTTTCATACAGGCTCTCGACAATTTATTTTTAATATTTATAAGCTCATATTCATCTTATCATGAGCGATTTGCCAATTACCTTTATTCTTATATAAATCAAGAGAAGGATAATATTCTGTTCTTCTTGTTGTTCCAGTATCATACCAATTGTTGTAGTCTTTTACTTGACAACAATAGTAGTTCATGTTGCGGTATGGCACGGCAGGAGGATCAGTTTGCCAGAGAATGTGATCTTCTCCTTGAACTCCCCACATTTTCCACTTTATCATACTCTCATGAGAATAGTCTTTGTTTTTGAGAGCGTACAGTTTCTCTTTTACAGAGAGAAGATAATCATAGCGATAAGAACCCATCGACATTGATGGTCTTATAGTCAATGCCACTTTTGGTGGCTTGTTCGATGGTATATTATAAAGCAGTTCTTTGAACTGCGGGCCAGCACGGCACGTATCGTGAATCAGAAACCAGTATTCTGAGTAAAGCTCTTTTTCACAAATTTCAATAAGAGCAGAATTTTCAAATGAGTTATGATCCAACTGGTGATGAGTTACACCAATTATATCAGTAACACATTTATATTCGTGAAATCCTGCGTTAAATACGTGAATATCCTGTGGATTGACACCACATGATATTAATGACGGAATAACAATAGAAAGAGATTTTTGATAGAAATTGATGTTGGTGGCAACAGCAATCTTTATCATGCGTATTTTCTCAATCTGCGCTTGCGACGCTTCTTAGAACCTACCTTACATCTGCCTTTTCCGTGTCCTTTAGTTCCAACTTTTGCTGGCATTTTAGTTCCTCAAAATTCCATTAATTTCGTCAATTTTACTCTTGATCATCGCATGTCTGTTAGGCCAACGAAGAATCACTTTGTCGGGATTCTTCGTTAGGTTTTCCAGAAAAGGAATAATCGCTCCTTCAAGCTTGGCGACTTTGAGTTCGTGTGGACTAGGTTCTCTAGGACCCTCCGTTTGCGCAGATTCCTGCGCTTCTGGAGTATTCGCAAGAACTTCATTTTCAGAAGTGTCTGAAATTATCTCTCTTGCTTCTTGCTGACTTTCTTCTAGATCAGAATAAAAGAAATCGACATTATCTGAAGTATCTTCATGATGATCTTCAGCAAGAGCCAAAGCATCCTCTCCCTCTATCTTAATTTGAGAGTCTTTATCTGAATCAACTGAGTGACCACAAGCATTAAGAAAAGATAGGAACTCAGGAAAAATATCTTCTGGGCTCTTGTCTCCTTTGACTTCAAAGGTAACATCTTTCTTATCTGATTTAAAAGAAAAAGTATATAATGGATCGCTCATTTTAGACCTCAAAAGTACAGAATGGATCGAACTCGACATTCAAATCGTGCTTGAAATAACCACGGGGATTACACAATACCCGACAGTCACCAACTATATAGTCGCAATTATCATGAGTGTGACCATGACACCAATATTTGATCTTAGGATTATCCAAGATCAACTCTTCCAATCTAGTGTTGGTATAAGCAAAATTCAGCGGATCAGTGCCGAGCCTTGGATGAATGCTCTTAAAAGTTGGGCAGTGATGAGTCATCACAATGAATTTCTTGTCAATTGCCGCAAGCTTGTCTCTAAGAATATCGCGAGTCTCCATGTTATCATCAGCAACATCGAAAGGTGTTAACTTTCTATTACCACCCATATTATTATATGGGTTTGGAAAATCAATCTTTTTAAAGATTATATGAAAGTCATTCATATTCTTCTTAGCTGCTGTAGTAGCAAACCAATCGCTATCAGCGAAGTCAGTCCATAGAGTAGCACCAAAAAGAACATAATCATCATTCAGATCAACAATTTCGTTATGAAGAAAAGTTACATTAGTACCTTTAAGGTAATTTCTGAGAATGTCATGAGTATCATCATAAACACCATTATAGTGCTCATGATTACCTGCTACATAATAGACCTTTTCATATTTGGCACATTCGCCATAGAAAAACTTGTCAAAGACTTTCCTGTATGTACGAGCATTCTTATCAGTTCTTCCTGGGCGCAAAAGATCGGCTACGCAGATATCACCCGCTAGCAACAAAATGTCTCCACCACCGAGTTCTAACTCACCGAACTCAAGGTGAATATCGCTCATCAGCCTAATCTTCACTTCATCTTTCTCA
>Ga0214192_1001373_pt1 | contig 13690 bp, 10 predicted proteins | sample TroBogEpilimnion_44_FD_153030 | JGI IMG/M metagenome (GOLD analysis project Ga0214192, IMG submission 153030) | Freshwater microbial communities from Trout Bog Lake, WI - 29JUL2008 epilimnion | ecosystem: Environmental > Aquatic > Freshwater > Lake > Epilimnion/Euphotic zone | place: Trout Bog... | reverse complement strand
TGGCTGTAAAAAGTAGGCAAAATAGTACAGGCCAGGGAACACTAATTGAAGGGCAAGGCTCAGTCAGTACACTTGACCTCCACATTATTAAGGTAGCTTGTTTTCAATAAATAAATAAATTTTCAAAAAGTTCGTTGTTGTATTTTTGTATATTGTCTGGACCATAATATATCATTTTATTATCAAATTCATTTATAAACAATATAGTTTTTTTAATGTTAGTACTTGACATTTGTTTATACACGAGATTAACGACAGATGTTGATGTTTTATCGATAATCAGACCAGCTGCATCAATTACTGCATCATAAGTATTTAAGTTATCTATGTTTAATATAAAATCCATAAAATCATTTTCTGTTTGTTGATAGTCATCACTGCCTTCAAATGGAATAATTTGAGTTAATTTTGTGGTAATACCAAAAATTGCGGAATAAATAGAACCTTTAGATTTATCATCAGATATAATTTTAGAAAGTAAATTATGATTAAATTCAGAATGTTGTACATTAAAATCCGTATAATTTTGGATAACAGATTTAGATATATCGGACAATAAATAAAAATTGACTGTTCCGGAAAATAATATTTTTTTTTTGCATATAGTGTGATCGAGCAAATCGACCATTGAAATATTATATTGTTCATCTGATATTTTAAAATATTTTTGTAATATAATTTCTCTTAAATAATAGATAATTAAATTTTTATCTTTACCATAAATACTTATGTTTGAACTACACCATTGCATAAAGTCGTGATCCATCAAACCTGACATTTTAATAATATCGTTCAACATTTTTTCTGTTATAAAGTCAGGTAAAAACATTTTAAAATCAATAGTTTTTGCTAGTAAAGCCGTGAATTTTCTGAAAATAATAAATAAATCTTCTGAACGTAATCCATTATTTAAGTAAGATAATATAGTGAGTGTTATTGCTAATTCAAAATCAGTAAATTCACTTTCGTTTATTGGAGTATTATTTGCGCTGTATGGAACCGCAATAAAATTACTTTTATTTTTTTGTAATTCGTCAATGCTGCTATATTTTAATTTTGCAAAACCATAGTTTTGATTGTATATCATGCGCTTCACAATAACAAATATATTTTTCATTTTGTTTCTAAAATGAGTAATGGCTGTTGTATCGTATTTTTCAATTCCCATTATATTATCAGTCATAACATCTTTTTTTTCATAATAATCGACAACGACATTAATAATATTATTAAAAATTAAGTCAGAATATTGGTGTGGATAGTCTTCACTAGGCATATTAAGTTCACTTTTATTTGAATCGATTAACGTGTCTATTTCGTCAAAAATAAATAAATTATTTTGATTAAACATTGTTTTAACATTGTGTATTTTTTTCATTCCTGTCAATATAAATTCTTTTAGTAAAGCGTCTGAAATTATAGATATCACATTGTCATTTTTAAAATTTGATTGAATTCCGTTATTGATATTATAATTGTAAAATATCTGAGAATAATTTGTTATTATATCAAAACTAGATGGTACTAAATGTTTTGGCAATACTATATTATAATTTTTAATGCATGTGGTAAATATTTGATTTATCAGCGTTAGTGGAGTTATGGTTGTAGTTTTACCCTTACCCATCAAAATTTCATAAACTTTATTATTTATATTTGAGGATAAATCCATTAAAATGTTATCCTTTACTAATGTTTTTTGTTCTTGTTTAATAAAATAGTTTGTGTGTATTTCAAATATAACATCTTCTATATTTCTTATTTTGTTAACTGGATATATTTCATGATGATCCAAAAATACAATTTTTTTAAGTAGTTGTTCACAGCTAAACACCGATAATTTTTTCAATTTATCAATACACGCATAATATAAGTTAGATATGATTATGTTATAAAATATATTACAGTGTGTGACATATAATGAAGGTAATGAATGTATAGTTTTATTACAAGTTAATTCGTCAAATATTGTGTCGAGGTATGATAAAAAATTATCATTTGTAGTTGGAACTATTTTTTCAATATAATCTTTTAGTTCCGTATATTCATTTTGGCAATTTGCTCTAAAATCACCAATGTATAATTTTAGTTCGTGTTTGTTATCAATTATTTTTTGTTGTATTTCTCCATATTCTTTATTTTTAATTGAATTAATTTTATCAGAAATTGTGTTGATGATAGTAATATTAGATAAATTACATGTATCTAATTCTATTAGGAATTTATTAAAGAGAGACGTAGAAATATCTTGATAAATAAAATTTTTATTGTTACAATTACCTTTTAATAATTTGTCGTCATATAATTTTACAAAAGGAACATCGAAAGACGATATTTTTTTAAAGGAGCAATTAATTATATTTTTACAGTTGTCAATAATTAAAAAGATTCCATAGTTATTTTTATTGTAGACAAAGCAGCGCAACAAATTTAAATATTCGTCACTTTTGATATTAAATGTTAATAAGTTAGGATTTATTTCCAAAATATCATAAGTAGATTTTGTAGGCAGTTCCATAGAAAAATTATTGACCCAATAAAGTTTGTTATATGACAAAATACTTTTATAATAATCGATAGAATTTATTAACAAAATGAAATATTTATTATCTTTGCTCAAAACTAACATATTTGGAGAATTATAAACAAGCATACCTATTAATTTATTATATTCCGTAACTACTGTGTACACGTCATCATCATCACAAAATAAAAACGAATTTTTTTGTAAATCATAATCAAACTGTAAAATTTTATCAAAATCAGTAAGTTCTATCAACCAACGTCTCAGATGTTTTAGTGGCGGAACTCTTTTCCATAATAAAATTACTGATGTAGATGACAAATTTGTGTAAAAAATTTTTAATATTTCAGGCATATCTGGGTCTACTTTTATTAATCTAAATTTCTTCGAGAAAAATATTTTATAACAAGACGTATTGAAATCAGGCGTTTTAACAATTTCAAATTCGTGTATTTTCTTTTGTTTATCTGTTTTGTAATAAGTTTTGTCAGTCAATATGTCTTTATAAATCAAAAGGTTATAATCAAAATAATTAGCATTTAACAACAAATAATTGCCAATCATTTTACTTTTACTAGAATATTCGTTAAAACCTTTTTGCACAGAATTGAAAAGAACAGTATCGTTAATTTTTTCGAGTCCTATTTGTTCTAAAACATAATATAAAAACGAAACGGAGAATTCTCTGTGGTCACACACTTTATTTTTTTTATTATTAAAAGAATAAATATCTTCACCGTATTTAACCACATCATAATATGAAATTTCAGAAATATAATAAAAAATTTTATAAAGTTCTTCATTGTTTGCGGAAATAATTTTAAATAAACTAGTGTCAGATAAAAAATCATTTACGCGATATTTATTGTAATCTTCGTTTCTATATTTATGTAAAAGGAATGCTATTGTATCAATACAATGTTCTGACATAAGAGAAATGTTTTCTATAAATCCATCAATATTAAGTTTTGCAATTAATGTGGGTAAAATAATATATGTGTCCGTATTGCTATTTTTTTTAATTCCGACATACCCATTATTAAATTTCTTATAATACATAGTCCTATATTGCAATTCATATAATAAAAAATTTGTTTTAATTTCCGAGTCGTATATCAAAAACTTGGTAATATCCAAAACTGCTTTTTTGTCAGACGAATTTATGTTATCGATAAGTTCATTTAATTTAGTCAGATCGTCATTATCATATTTAATTGAATTGCCAAATTTTATATACATTTTATTTGTAATTTTGCTATCTATGTTACGATATTCAATTCCACTATAATTATCAACGCCGCGTTTGTCGTACATATCTAAAAATGCCTCATAATATTTTACAAAATCGAAACCGTAAACATTACTACCTCCAACTTGACCTTTACTATTATCTTTTTTTCCAAGTTTTATGTATTTTTTATCATAATCGGAGTCATAATCAGAATCATAATTATAATCAGTCGTTCGACTATTATACATTGTATATTCATCGCGTATATCTCTAATAAATTCTTCATAAACAGTCATTTCTTTATCAAATCCTAATAAATAAAAAAATTCTCCGTTGTTCGGGCGTTCATCAAAATATTTTTTAGTTACAAGTAAATCATATTTATTAATCAAGCGTTGAAATAATTGATTAAGGTCAAACTCATAATCACGAATTTTTGTATATCCATTATAAATAAAATTCCAAACTTTGTCGCTATTTCTAATTATATTTGGCTCCTCAAAAATATTTTCAGTACTATCAGTCATATCTGGCAAATTAAAATCTTCTAATATTGTCAAAAATGTGTTTAAGAATTTTAGTTTCATATTTTGAACTATTACTTTTAATGCATCGCTCCTTATATTTTCTAAAGCAACAAATCTATCACATAAATAACTAATATTGGTATGAAAATCAAGAAATTCTAGTTTAGTCGTTATTTTTAATTCTTTTAGACTATTGAGGAGTAAAATTGATGCTTTTTGAAACATATAAGGTACTAAAATATATTTTATGTTAGACAAATTTTTAGATGATTCAGCATATACAATTTTTCCAGTAAATTTAAAATATGTTAAAAAGTTAATATTTTTTAAGAATTTTTCATATTTTTTTTGTCCAAAAACCGATTGTATTTCTAGCCCTCTACCATATCTTCTAATTGAGGGTAACTCTGTACATTTAGAAAAATTATTTTTAAATAAATTAGTGACAACATCTTTTATTTTTAAAATCACACTAAAAAAAAATTTATTTTCAGAATAATCCTTAATCAATAACAAAGCGGCATTTACAAAATTTATATTAGGATTTTTATCGGAGGCCAATTCTAACGTTTCTTTTAAATGTGTTAATAAATCTAGTTTGACTCTATTGATAAAATTGTTAAACTGATAATCATTTGAAAAAAAGAAAAATTTTAATGTGTAGTAAGTAGAGAAAAATGCGCAAGAAGATGATTCTTGTGCATTGTCAGTAATATTTGCGTCAGGAGTATCAAAATTAGTTATAATGTGTTTTATGTATGAATAAAAGATATGAATCGATGCTAGATTATCAGTAAGATTAAATTTAGAGTCAGTCAGCAAAAATTCTTTTATAGACGGGAAAGTTTGTTTAATGTACTCTGTTCTTTCTTTTTCTTTTACCAATTTATCCAGAGATTTTATATCATTGTCCAATTTTTCTTTATAGCCATAGTCGTATTTATGTTCTTTTATGTTTGCATTTCTGGAAAATACATCTGCATATGACGGTTCTGATTCTATAATTTTATTTAAATTTTCTATACGTATTGTAGCATCTCCATAATATTGCGAATCAATTTCTAACGGGTTTATAAAGTTTTGCCCTGCATAAAAACTCTCCCTGCGTTCATATGTTTTTTCTTGGAAGTTATATAATAGTTCATCTGTTGCGTATATATTTTTTCTTAACCTGTTTCTAATTTCTGGATCCACCATTAAATAAGTAAAATTTATTAATTTAATTATTGTATCAAATGTCACATTTTTATATTGCAACATAACAGAATATTCGCTCAATGGATTTCCCCTAAATTTACTACCTCCCACCAAACCCGAGTCAAATTTAGTATCTAAATTTTCGTCACTTTCTTTTTTTTTAATTTTAGGATGTTTTTCTAATCCTTCCCCTGAGTTAATTATACTTAAAATATAAGTTTCATCCGCTTGTTTTTCTATAAAAAAATTGACAGAATGTCCCGCCGCTGAAATACAATATCCTGACAATAATACAAATTTATCGTATTCCTTAAACAATAAAGGATTTTGTATCAATCTGCGCAATAATTGATTATAAGTTAAATCGTGTGTCACATTATAATTTTCATATAAACCATTATTAAATTGTTCGGTAAATTTGTTATTTATTCTATAGTCTTTTAAATATTTAGAAAAAATTTCACAACTTATTTCAGGTATATAGCCATCCTCTTTAAGTATATAACCGTCAAAAAATAAATGTTTAAAAAATGGCGTTTCTAATATATTTACAGTTCTTTTTGACATGTAATATAAATCTATATATATATATATATATTGTTCACATTAAAAATTCACTTCAAATATTTTTAAATTTATTAAATAACAAATTTAAAAAGTAATTATGTATAATAACATAAATCTACACACAGTGAATTTATACAACAAAATTATAACTCATAACAAAGATTGTTACAAAGTAACACAAAAAGATAATTTTGATAATCTCCCAGAAAATATTAAATATTTAATAGTAAAATGTGAACCAGACAGTGACCTTCTAAATTTACCGGTCTCACTACAATATATTTTCTTTGATAATGAAAATATATCATTTGACACAGAAACTATTGTTAAAATAGAAGAAGGAGAAGAACAAATGGTAGAAGGAGAAGAACAAATGGTAGAAGGAGAAGAACAAATGGTGGAAGGACAAATGGTAGAAGGAGAAACGGAAGGAACAATAATATTTAATGGCACTGAAAGACAATCTATGAGAGAATCTGGTTTTTTTAACTGTGTACAACCTTATGCAAATTGTGTACCAAGTTCTGGAATATATACTTATAGTTTTCCTCTATATTCAGAAAAACAAATACTTATTTTAAAAATGAAAGTGCCGTTTGGATGTAAAATATACAATCATCAGTTTAAAATGGTAGAGTTCAACGGTATTTTGAAAATAACGAAATAATTCCAAAACGAAATATATATTTTATTTATAATTATTTTTATAGTTATAGTTATTTTTATTTTTTATAAAAACAAGGGAAACATTTATGTGTAATAGTTGATAGATCCGCTGATAATTCTTGAGGATTAATCGCCACTAAATCCCAAAGCGGAGAAAAAGTCACATCTAAACTTGCAACAGATGTAGAATTTGTTTTTTCAAGAACCATTACGAAATGTATGACAGCATAAACTATATATTTAAGCATACCCAAATCTAAATTTACTGCAATTTTTGCACCATTACTTAAAACTCTACGTAGAAATGCTTTAGACTGAAGTACAATTATAAGTACCGCGGGTAAATCATTTTGATTAAAAACACTATCTGAAATTATTGCTTTAACTTGTTGTCTAATCAAATCCACATACTCATCAGAACTTAATGCTAGTTTCACCGTCGTCATAATTGCAGTTTTTGTTTTATCATTTACACCGTCAGTATTCATCATTGTTTCAACAAGCTCACATGTAGTTTTTAAATTTTGTTCAACTGTCTGATTTTCCGTAGGTCGCACAACTGTTTGATTTTCTGTTAATTGTTCGAGTATTTGATTTTCGACAGGTTGGGTAACCGTATGATTTTCGACAGGTTGGGTAACCGTATGATTTTCTACAGGTTGTTCAACTGTATGATTTTCTGTTAATTCTATGTTAGTGCTCATATATATATATATACATAAGAGAAAATAAATTTAAATTGAGCGTGCAAATATATGTATATATTATATATTGTATAAAAATTGAGTATATCTAAATAACAATTTATTTTATTATTTGCATCCGTAAGAATACAACTATGAGGTATTTTTATTAAATTTATGTTTTGTACAACACGATTTTTTAACTATAAAAACGAAAAAGTATTACATGTCTTCGAGCATTTTGACCATTTGTTGATGGAGAGGGATGGCCAGTTGCTTACCAGTCGGTGTGCGGATGAACTCATCCTTGAGTCTCAACAACTTTTCCTCAGCATGGACGTGTACCGCCTTGTTCACTTGTTCGGTAGTGAAGCTGGGATTCGTGTGTTGAGTGAATTCGATACAGCGTTCAATACCGATGGCACCAATTGCTTCAAGCTTGTCTGCATCGCTTACAATGTGGCGAACCGTTGCGTAATACGTTCCCAATACGGCCTCGTAGTCAATAGGAGTTCCCGCAAGGATTGCCTTGTTTTCAGAGCTGTACGAGATGAGCTTGATGACCTTCTTGATGTGCTCAAAGTTTGGAAAGTTCTTGAAACCGAACTCATCGAGCTGTTTGTCAAGCGTTCCGTCGTGGTCATACTTGTGGTCTGATACGTCGTGTAGCCAGGCGACAGTGATAGCGTCCAGCAAAAGCTGTTGGTACTCGGGTACAGATGCATAGTCACATTCGACGATACGTTTTGCGGTAGTTGCTACTGCTTCCATGTGGAGGAGTCCGTGGGAACTATCGCGTCCCTCACAGATTTTCTCCACAAAGTTACGCAGCAATTCCCAAGTCATCATTTCTGTTGAACAGTAAAAGTCTTTATATGTGCTATTTACTGATGTTAATATATGTATATATAAATAGGACTTCCAATACGTTAAAAAATTCAATTTTTTAGTGCGCATTTTTATTTTAAAAAGACTGCGTTACGTAATGTATTGTGAAAAAGACTTTAAATAAAATAAACAAAATTCTATTTTACAACTATAGTACATTATAAAAATTAAAAAAACTTTTCAAATACGCCTCTCTAATGTCTTCCAATTATGAGTCGTCTGCTCTTACGAGCCGTCAAGTAAGTTGCTTCTTTTTACAACTATCTACTTGCATTTGGTTCAGCTGTTGAACTGCATCCCTCCTCTTCTGGGAACATTCCAGGTCTTTGACCCAGCAATGGGAAATAAACAAAACACAAAACAAATACGCCTCTCTAATGTCTTCCAATTATGAGTCGTCTGCTCTTGCGAGCCGTCAAGTAAGTAGCTTCTCTGACGCTACCATCTACCTGAATTTGGTCCAGCTGTTGGACAGCATCCCGCCACGTCTGGGAACACTGGGAGTTTGTCAGACTTGCCAGTGGGTTTAAGTGTTTCTTTTTGATTTTAATGGGCGTTCCAGACAATTTATTTTTCAATTTTTTCAATGACACATGAGAAATTCGCAATTAAATTACTAAAGAAAAATTATATTAGAATCCACGATATCTCATTAAGTATAAAGAAAGTCATTCAATCAATAACTATTTTGTGTTCATAAACAATTCGAATAAATCGTTCATAATTTCATTATTTTCACAAGTTTTTGTTTTAGAATCATCATTTTTTAAATTATTATTAGTATGAGCTATCGAGATTGGATTGAACTGATAAATATTTTCACTACTGAACAAATCATCAAAATTAAACTTATCGTTTGTATTTTTGCATGGTTCACCTTCAAGAGTTTATTTTTTATTAGTGGTAAAAATTTAAATAAAATACCTGTACTTTTATCGCGCAAAAAGCAAAATCTACTACAAAAGGCATTGATTTTTTGATTACAACGATTAAAGTGAAAGAAGTTGATGAAGGAAAATGCACTGGATTTACATTGGATAATGATAAAAGATAATTTCTATTGAGCGATTTGACTGTTGTGCATTGTTAATTTTTATAAAAATATCATATTTCTATCTCGACATCATTTATATCAACCAGTCTACATCCAAAAGGCAATTTTTTAAAATTATCTTTTATCAAATTTCTTTTATTTATTGCCTGTTGTATTTCAACATCATATGAAAAACATTCGGGCTTATCGTCATGTTCGTCATAGAAATTATCAAATTTATAAACAGAATCGTAATAATAATCAGAATAATAATCAGAATAACAATGCCAACGATGTCCGCTATATTTGTGGTGATTACAACAACTAATTTGCCGTAAATTGGCGTGTGGGTTTTCGCATCTCAAAGATTTGGACAGATGTCTATATCCATTTATTGTTTTTGTATTTTGTATTTCTATTTTTCTTGTATTTTCATCTGTGTAAAATTGTTCATAATCAGTCTTTTGATTATAATCAATAATTTGTATTTTTTTGAGACAAATTGGCAAATTAATTAATTTAAATTCAGCCAAGACACAATAAATTTCTTCCACTGAATCAGGAATAATATGTTGATGATTTGAATGTATATATACAACATTCGACACTGTCAAAATATTATTTTTAATATTTAAATAACTGATTGTATATTGTCTGCATTCCTCATTCAAGTAAAAACTACTAACATATGAAATAAAATAAAAACATACTGTTTTTGTCTCTACTAAATAAGAAGGCTTAAATCGTTCGCACCAAGTATTTATCTTGTTAATGTCCTCTTCGATTATACAAGAATTAGTAAAGTCCGTTTCTGCTAAATTGCTTCTTAAATGATGTGTTGAAAGTCGCAAACTCCCTTTCAAATAAGTTATTTTTTTGGTGTCCAACGCACATAGTTTATCAAATGTATCAATATGTCCTAAATTTGTTTCAATCATTACTATAATTTTATTATGGTGATTTTACGAACTTGTACAGTTACAAAATCAATTTTTCTTATAAATTTGCAAAAAATTGATTTTTTTACTTGCTGAATGTCTTAATACAATTATTAACAAAAAGTTCATATATAACCGCACGAGCCACCATCACTATTCAATATGAGCAAACGCCCTAGAACTGAATTAGAATTCTTATGGGATTTATGTGAAGAGGCATCTTCCTGCGCAACAAAGGTTTCACGACCGAATGATGTTACGCGACCTGTGGATTTAAATTCCGCAAGTTCAGGTTCGACCGATTTGTCGTCTAAAAGTTCAACCTCTGAAAAAGTTCTAAAAAGTTGTTTACGTACACGCACACACACACGCAAACCATCGCAAAAAGGAGTGAAATTTAACGAATCTTCGTACGTCATAACTATTCCAAACAATTATGACAATGAGCGTGGTGTGTCGGATTACTCACGAACTATTGAGATTGTCGATACCAAACTGACCGATGATTTTTGTCCAATGAAACAACTGTTTGCAAGTTTACTTATGCATTATTTGGCTATTGGAGGTATGTCGCGATGTGAGGAATTGATTACATTTATTCGCGAGAACAAGATTACAATCGAGTCCGGCATCAGTTTTATGGTTCTTTTTGATGCAATGAAACAATTTGCGCAAAACCTGGAATTACGAATGAAAGAAACATCTGCGTCTAAGACTATTATTTTTCCAGAAGGAAGTAAATGCAACTACAAAATTCCACAAGAAGCTTTGGCTAATGTAACGCATCTACTCATCGTCATCGGTGAAACCAAAAAACTCATAAATATGAGCAACATTTTAGTATGAATTGACAAAAACAAGATTCTTAGAATATTTTTATAATACAAATAAAAAATTTGATTTTTCTGAATAAAGTTCTACAATAAAATATAAATACATAAAGATATCAACATAACAAAAACAGTTACATGGCGGAAAACATGCACTATAATTCTGATAAAACAACACTAACATTTTCTTTTTATTTTAATGAGCCAATAGATAATTTTGAGTTTTCAGAAAATTTGCGCACTATCATATTCGGATATAGTTTTAATCAAAACATTGACAATGTAAAATTACCAAATTTTCTTATCACCATTGTATTTGACTGTTGTTTTAGCCACAGAATTGACAAAGTCAAATTTCCCGACTCTCTGGAATCAATAGTTATGAAAAATCACTATCCGTACATCGATAGTTATCTAGGACCAAATTTGTCATCTAAAAAAATATTATGCACCGATGTTGGCATGACTATCCAACTCAAAAATAAATTATCGATAGACACTGAAAATATGGATAATTTTTGTATAGGTGATAACGTATCGAATGACTTGAGTATGTATACTTCACTAAAAAATTTAACTGTTACAGTAGAATATTATTATTCTTGGAAATTTTCTACGACAAATTTAGTTTTACCACAGTCACTTGAAACAATTACATTTGGAAAGAATTTTAACGTAAGAATTGACTATATTCGATTTTATAATAACCTGCACACAATAATTTTTGGAGATAGTTTTAATCAATCTTTGGAAAATGTGTCATTTCCGCCAAGTATCAAAAATATTACATTTGGTATTGCTTTCAACATGTCTCTAAATGAAGTAAAACTACCTGTGAATTTAGAAACTTTAAAATTCGGTAAAAATTTTAATCAATCATTGGATAAAGTTTTTTTTGGTAATAGCCTACAATCTATTATTTTTGGCGAAAAGTTTAATCAGTCACTTGATAAAGTACTTTTTCCGGAGTCTCTTCAGTGGATAGCATTTGGATATGAATATAATCAGTCACTGGATAATTTACCACAAACTCTAAAAAAATTATCATTCTCGCAAATATACAGTGATCTAACTAACACGCCTTTTAGTCTTGAATTAATAGAAATAGAAGTATTTTACTATAACTCTTCATTAAAAAAAATTAAAAAAATACCAAATGGATGTGAAATTGTAAAGTGGTATTAATTTATAAAAAACGTTTAAAAATATTAAAAATACTAAAAAATATTAAAAAAATAAATTATGATGAGGATTAATTAAAATAAATTTGCAATATAATTAAATGGCTTATCGTAATTATAATTAGATTTTGCGGAAATGTCGTAATACACATTTATTTGATTTTGTGCAATAAAGTTTCGAATTGTATTGTGATACCAATTATTATTATTCAAATCAGACTTATTTCCAACCAAAATAATTGGTATCCCGAAACCATTTAATAAATTTAATTGATTCAATACATAATTTATTGAATTGTGATTTGTCAAATCGAACATTAGTATCACTGCGTCTGAATAATTAAGGTCAGTTGTAGTAATAATATTATGACCTAAATTATTGTAATTTAATATTGTTTGTGTGTCCACTATATTATTGTCAAACTCTCCAGTTAAAATTCGTGAAATAAATGTAGTTTTACCAACGGAGTGGTCTCCTAAAATACAGACTCTAATATTTTGCATAGTTATTAATAGCACATATTTTTACATTTTTATATTATTTAATATTAAAACTAAATAATTTTTTATAAAAAATGTCAAAGACCACTATCCATACACGTCATAACCTCGCAATAAAATGTGACGCATTAACATATAATCTTCAGAATCGTAATCTGGCTCATCTTGCATTTCGGGATTTAATGATTCACAATAACTGACCTGTTGTTCGGGAGTCATTGCATAATCCTCGATGTTTGACATTGTACGTGAGGTATAAATTTGAATGTCTCCTTGTCGGTAACCCTCCACTGTTCGATTTACACTGACCAAAGCATAAAATTCTGGGTCTAGATATTGGTTTCCATCATGACGACAACCAACGACGAAAAACCATTCTCCCTCTTCAATAGGATATTCTTCATACACTACACTTATGATTTGTCGTTCGAACGATGAACTCAGAGGAATACCACTATCTTCCTCTGTTTCACCGATTGAAAAACTTGGAATTCGCCATTGTTCTGGGTCTGAACAAGTCAAGTGTGTTCCGAGTCCAATCATATTTGCCAAATTTGCCACAGCATATAACCACCTCTTCGAAGAAAAACATATTGATGGATCGGAACCGGGAAACATGAAACGCTCCATTTCTTCGCGAGAAAATAGTCCATCCTTAAACATCCGCAACACATCTTCAGGCGTTAACTTGTAACGAAACTGATTAAACAACTCGCGTTGTCGTTCAATAAATTGTTGAACTGTAGAATTTGAGATACTAGTCATCATTTTGTTATTTAATCAGTGTATATAATTATAGTTACTATTACAAAGGAGATTCCAGACAATATAAAAAATCAATTTTTTGTCAATCTATGAGAAATAAGGAAAATACCTTCTTTAATGGTCTTAAAAAATATATTTTTATTTATATATTTTTTATTA
>Ga0214192_1001372_pt1 | contig 13700 bp, 5 predicted proteins | sample TroBogEpilimnion_44_FD_153030 | JGI IMG/M metagenome (GOLD analysis project Ga0214192, IMG submission 153030) | Freshwater microbial communities from Trout Bog Lake, WI - 29JUL2008 epilimnion | ecosystem: Environmental > Aquatic > Freshwater > Lake > Epilimnion/Euphotic zone | place: Trout Bog... | reverse complement strand
CAGATGTCAAAGCACTAGTCATGATTCTCTCTTTTCTGTTGAGGGGACTATGACTGTGCGCCCACCCCTTCGCCAAGCAACTCCGCTAGCACTTGCCTGGCCCCACTTTCCCCCGACGGTAGGGGGTATCACCTCGACTCTTTGGAGATAGACCATGAATACCATTCGCCGGGCCGCAGTTACCCTCACCGCCACCGCCGCCCTCCTCACCTCGCTCGCCGCCCCCGCCTTCGCCGACACCGAGACGGCCATGGGCTTCGCCAAGGGTGTACTCGCTACCGCCATGTCCGCCAAGTCGGCCTACTCACCCGGCCCGCACATCGTCACCAACAAGGACATCACTAGCGAGGCCGACGGCATCATGGTTGTCCCCGTTGACCTCATGGGATCCATTGCCGGCTACCCGCGCATGGCTGCCTTCCAGATGGCCTGGTGGGTCGACATGGCCTGCATCACCTTCCCCGCCAAGCTCGGCGCCGCCCCCATTCAGTCACCGTGCCCCGCGAGCGTAAAGGCCCCGGCCACCATGGCTACCGTCATCGCCGACGAGGCGCTCTTCCTCGCCAACGGAGCCCTGTACGCTCACGCGAACAAGCCGGTAACCCTCGCCGCCATCCAGTCCGTCATCCCCGGCGAACTCCACGGATCCATCAAGGCCACTGCCGTAGCTGGTGTGCACCCCCGTGACGTGAAGATCACCATCTCCTCAGACACCGTTCGCCCCACCGCGGTCTGCATCTACATGCCCACCACGGCCCCGAACAACCCGATCCAAAGCGTCTCCTCGGTCACCCTGGTCGGCCCCAACGGCACCGGTTCTTGCTAGCCCCGGCTCACCTAGAGCGCCCCTAGAAGCCCTGACTGACAGCAGCCCCCACTCGCGCACGATCTAGCGGGTGACCACACCTCCTGCCATCCTTCTCCTCGCCACCCTTGCTGGCGCCCTTTTCGCCTCCCTGGGACATCTCCTCGCCACCCGCCGAGCTTCCGCCCAGCCGGTAGAACAAGAGACCGCAGCCGAGCTCGCCCTGGTCCACGCGCTGCTCGAGCACCCGCTGCAGTGGCTGCGCGTCGAAGAGGTTCTCAACCCCTCGTCATTGGCCACGCCTCGGGCCCGGGTGGTCTACGAACAGTTCCACGCCACCCTTGACGCATCACCCTTGGCCGCGTTTCGCTACCGCGGCGACTCGGACGCCGAACTCGACGCCGCCATTGCCGGTACCGCCAGTGCGCACCCCTTGCTCGAAGACGAACTCCGAGACAACCTCCACCACCTGATCGACGACCTCGGACCCACTGACTACCAAGTCCCCACCGACGTCGCCAAGTACATCCTCGAGGTCGGCACCAAGGTGGTCACCGCCGCCAACGGCCGCGAGCAGAACACCGCCCGTAGTCCCTTCGTCATCGCCGACGACGGCACCATCACCCGTCAACCCACCCCCTTCTCCAAGCCTCGAGCCCTAGTCGCCGCCCTCGTCGGTGCCATCGGCGCGTACCTTGCCACCCAGGCCATCTTCGACTACCTACCCACGACACCTACTCGCAGCCTGGCCCTCGGTGCGCTCGCTTTCTTGATATTCATCTCCGTCGAACTCGCTTGCATCGACCTCGACACCTTCTATCTCGACACTCCGGTCTTCTTGGTCTCTGGCACCTTGTCTTGGGTGCTCGCGGTTGGTGCCGCTATTGCCAACCATCACCCGAGCTCACTGATCGCCGGGCTCGTCATCGCTGGTACCATCGCCCTCGCCTTCGAAGTACTTGCTCGAGGGTTCGCCAAGTACCGCGGCCACACGCAAGGTGCTGGTGACACCTGGATCGTCATCGTCACCGCCGGTGTCCCCGCGGCCCTGGTGGGGTCCTGGCAGGTTGGTCTCTACTCGATGATGGCCGGAAGCATCCTCGCCATACTCTTTTGGTGCATCCAGCGCGCCCGTGGTCGAGTGACCGCAGAAACCCCCATCGCCTTCGGTCCCTACCTCTCGGCCGGCTGGGTGGTCGCCTTCGCGTGGTGGCTACTCTTCGCCGTGCACTAGAACACATCGGCAGGTTTGCCGTAGGTTGGCTAGCATCGCCGGCTAGCGCCCTCGGTACGAATCACCAAGCCCCGGGGTCCTCAAAATATCCAATGGCTCGGTACTGTGAGTGGCCGAACATCCGTTCGAATACCCGCCGCGGTGCATACGACCCGCCCCAGCAGCGCCTTTTCGTTGATTGCCCCCTAGGTCGCCTCGAGCACAGTCACTCTTCGTGAACTACCAAATCATCCGACCATGACCAATCAAAAGGTCCTCTTCACTCCCGTCGACGCCGACGCCGAAGCCCAGATCCTCGCCGCTCTGCTAACGAGCCCTGCGACCTTTTCTGACGTCGCCGACCTGCTCACGCCCGACGACTTCGGAGTGCCCGCCAATGCCATGGTCTACGAGGCCATCATCACCGTCGACGCCGCCGCCAAACCCGTCGACGTCATCACCGTGGCCGATGAACTACGCCGTCGCAAACTACTCACCAAGGTCGGGGGTACCGGCTACCTGCACGAACTCGTCGAACGCATGGACGTGTCGGCCAACGCTGGCGCCCACGCCGACATCATCAAGTCCAAGTCACTGCTTCGTCGACTCGTCGACACCGGACGAGAAATAGCCGCGACCGCGCTGGCCCCCGAAGCCGACGCCGCCGACTCGCTCGAGCTCGCCGAGACCAAGGTCTTCGAGTTAGGTGAGGCTCGCACCCGTTCGACCTTCGTCGCCATGCCCGAAGCCGTCAACGCCACCCTCGGTGAGCTCGCCAAGGTGCGCAGCAAGCTCTTGTTGGGCCACCCGACCGGCTTTGCTGAACTTGACGCCCTCACCGGGGGCTTCCAAGGCGGCCAGCTCATCACGCTCGCCGCGCGTCCCGGTATGGGCAAGTCCGCCCTCGGTCTCCAGTTCGCCACCCACATCGCCGCCACCACCGGCCTGATGGTGCCCTTCATCAGCTACGAGATGTCGATGCCCGAACTCACCATGCGCATGTTCGCCGCCCAACTGGGCTACGACCTACACAAGCTTCGCCAGGGCGATATCCCACCGGGCCTCGAACACGACTTGGCCCTTGCCGCCCAGGCCCTGGCCGAGCTGCCCGTGGTCATCGACGACAACCCGCCGCCCACGATATCTGGGGTGCGCAGTGCCATGCGCCGCCTGGCCCGCCGCGGGCAGCTCGGGGCCATCGTCATCGACTACCTCCAGCTCATGGAAGGCGACCGCCGCTTCAAGGACCTGAACCGCACCCAAGAGGTCAGCGACATCTCCCGTGGCCTCAAGCGCCTCGCCAGTGAGTTGAACGTTCCCGTCATTGCCCTTAGCCAGTTGAACCGCCAGCTAGAAAGCCGTCCCAACAAGCGCCCCATGCTCAGCGACCTGCGCGAATCGGGTTCGATCGAGCAAGACTCCTCACTCGTCTTGTTCTTGTACCGCGACTACGTCTACAACACCCTCGCCGACCCCAAGGCCGCTGAGATTCTCATCGCCAAACAGCGAAACGGGCCCTCGATGGTCTCCGTCTTTGCCAAGTGGGACGGCGCGTCGGCAAGGTATTTACCAGCCCCACCAGGGTATTCACCCTCGGCGGCCCCCTCCACCCAGGCTGTCGCCTCGACCAACGGGTTCTAGGAAGTAGGGGTCTCTCGGTTGCTCTCCGCCGACCACTGCCTAGTCCGCTTCGCCTGGGACGTGCCGGCTCGGGTACAGCTGTGGCTCGCGCGCGGCCAGACCTACGACAACGACCTGACCTATCGAGGAGCCGCTATGCCCGACGAGGTCTTCACCACCCTCTGGCGCAAAGACAGCCTCACCGACACGGAGCGGCGCATGCTAGTCGCTCGTCCCCTAAGTGAGTCCCTCCGCTCGCTCGTGCTGGCCCACCCCAACAACACCGCCTACATGCTGCAACTCTTCGTGCACTCGAACCCCGATCTCAGCCACGCCCACGCCAACCACCTCTCCACGATGGCCCTGACCAACGACGCACGCCACATCGTGTCCACTCGGCTCTCCTGCCCTCGAGAGCTCATCACTGAGCCCACCACCTCGGTGTGCTCGACCTCCTGGTCACCGCCGCACCTGCCCGTCGCCCCCGACGCCACCATCGCCGAAGCCGTCACCGACCACCGAGTCGACCCCGCCCTAGTGGTTCGCTCGCATCTCGGCGACGACCCTGACCAGTGGGCAATTCTGCTCGACACGCTGGCCTTCGCCCCGCCGAACACCTTGTTTCGAGAGGCCCTGGCCTGCGCCGTGCGTCTCACCTTGTTGCACCGCTAACACACCGAGCCCCACCTTCGCCCTAGTGCCGCCCCGAGACGGGCCTACACCCACCCGTGTAAAATGTCTTTGCACAATCCACCTGGTTTGTCATCTGCTTGAAGGGAAGCGGTACATGACCACCTCCCTTGAGCATGAGGGGGCACCAACTACCCCCGAGGCGCTCGTCGTCCTCTTCACGCCTGTTGTCGAGGGGTCTGCGCTCATTCAAGACTTCGAGTACAAGGTCGTAGGCTCCGATCCCAGCCCACCACTCTTAGACCTGCCACCCCTGAGACTCAGTGCGCTGCGTACTACTAGAGCACGAGCCCTGCTGACCCAACTCGTCGTGGCCTGGCAGAGTCCCGCCCCCGTGGTCCAGCGGCAAGTCGCGCCACCCTTTGGCGAAGACCCCGCTAGGTCCTACGACCAGACCCTGGTGCGCGTCGACCGGCACGTTGTCGCTCACTGGATCGACGTCACCGCACTCCACGAGATGTCCGAGTACTACCAGCTGCTCACCGAGAACGCCGGCGACGTGGTGTACCGAACCGACCTCAACTCCGTCCTCGAGTGGATCTCACCGTCCATCACTCCCGTTCTGGGCTTTGCTCCCAGCGCCTTGGTGGGCAAGTTTCTCGGCAATATCGTCCACCCCGACGACGCCGCCAACGAGCCCGCGCGCCGCCAACTCATCGAGCGAGAAGGCCAGATCACCTTCGACGTGCGCTGTCGAGACACCCAGGGCGTCTACCACTGGTTCTCTCTGACCACCCGGCAGTTACGAGACAAGAGTGGTCGAGCGGTGGGCCGCGTGGGATCTATGCACCCCATCGACGCCGAACGCACCGCCCTCACCGCCCTCGAGCGCTCAGAAGAGCAGTTTCGCATCCTGGCCGAGAACGCCACCGACGTGGTGTACCGCGTCAATCGCGAGTGGTGCATCGAATGGGTGTCACCTTCGTGCGAGCGCGTCTTGGGATACCGCCCCGATGAGATGATCGGTCGACTCTCCGCCGACTTTCTCTACGAACCAGACCTCCCCCTGATCACCGCCAACCGCGAACGGGTCTGGCGAGGCGAGCTGACCCCGGCCGTAGAGGCGAGGTTCGTGACCAAGTCCGGTGCCCTCTTGTGGTCGTCCACCCAGGCCCGATTCATCCGCCACCCCGGCCACGAGATCGAAGCGGTGGTCATCGGCCTGCGCGATATCAGCGCCGAGATGCAGATGCGCCAAGACCTCACCGAGTCCGAGAACAACTACCGCCTGATCGCCGAGAATGGTCACGACATCATCTACCGCGTCAACCGCGACGAGGTCATCGAGTGGGTATCACCGTCGGCGTGGTCGGTGCTGGGCTACTCGCCTGAGCAGGTCGTGGGACACAACGTCGCCGAGTTCCTCCACCCCGACGACCTCGCCACGATGGCCCGCCGCACGCAGATCGTCGAGAAGATCGGCCAGGCCACCTTCGAGCTGCGAGTACTCGACCACCACGGCGACTACCACTGGTTCGCCACCTCCTCACAGCGCATCGACGACGAATCGGGTGCCATGATCGCGCGCCTCGACACCATGCGCCTCATCGACGCCGAGTACACCGCTCGCCAAGCGCTCGAGGTCTCCAAAGAGCAGTTCCGCACCCTGGCCATGAACGCGACCGACGTGGTGTACCGAGTCGACAGCGACTGGAACATCGAGTGGATATCACCGTCGGTGGAAAGGGTGCTCGGCCTCACGCCCGCCGATTGTCTTTCCCGCAAGTCCACCGCGCTCATCTACCCACCCGACCTGCCCGTGGTTCAAAGCGTCCGCACCCAGGTCTGGCAGGGCCAGGCCGTCCCCGCCTTCGAGGCGCGCTACGTCGCCCGCGACGGGACGCTCATCTGGATGTCCGTACAAGCCCGCGCCGTGCGCGGCGCCCGGTCAGCGATACAACACGTCATCATTGGACTACGTGATGTCGACGCTGCCGTTCGTGCCCGCCACGAACTCGAGGCCTCCGAAGAGTCCTACCGGCTGCTCGCCGAGAACGCCAACGACGTGGTCTATCGCACGAACGCGGAATCCATAGTTGAGTGGATATCGCCCTCGGTGCAGCGCCTCCTTGGGTACCGCCCAGAAGAGCTGCTCGGCTCTACCACGCCTGACCTGGTCTACGAGCCCGACCAAGAGCGCGATACCCCAGGGCGCGCTCTGACCTACCTGGGTGAGACCCACGAACCCGTGGAGATCCGCCTCGTCACACGCTCCGGCGAACCGCGCTGGGTCACCCTCCGCTCTCACCCCCTGCGAGACGACCACGGCATCGTCGTCGGGGCCGTGGTGTCGCTGCGCGACAGTGAGGGCGAGGTGGTCGCTCGCCGCGCCCTGGCCACCCTGCACGCCGGCAGTGAGGTGCTCTTGCACGCCACGAGTGAACGCGAGCTGCTCACGAACATGTGCGAGGCCGCCGTCGCCGATGGCGGATACCTCTTCGCGTGGTATGCCACCCCGGTGCATGACGCCCGCCACTCCGTCGTAGTCGCCGCTCACTCAACCCACCACGCCGACTACCTCGATGGCGTCGACGTCACCTGGGGAGACGAGGCGTCTGGAAAAGGACCTACCGGAACTGCTCTGCGCACGGGACAGGTCATGGTCGTCAATGACTTCCTCGCCGACATTGCCACCTCGCCCTGGCAGACCGCGGCCAGCGAGCACGGCTTTCGAGGATCGGTGTCGATACCGGTACGCGTGCACGGAAAGATCCACGGTGCGTGGATGCTCTACGCACCTGAAGTAGCCGCCTTCAATGAAGAGACCCTCCAACCCCTCCTCACCCTGGCCAAGGAGATCGGCTACGGCCTCGAGCGACTCTTCGCCCAAGTCGAACTCGAACACTCCCGTGCCGAACAGTCCCTCTTGTCCATGACCCTCGCCCAGTCGGGCGACGCCGTCATCGTCACCGACCCCCACGGTGCCATCGTCTACATCAACCCCGCCACCACCGCTCTAACGGGCTACACCGCCTTCGAGCTCATGGGTGCCAACCCTCGCATTCTCCAGTCCGGTCTACAAGACCAGAACTTCTATAGAGAGCTCTGGCGCACCCTCGCCACGCGCCAGACCTGGCGCGGCACCCTGATAAACCGCCGCCCCGATGACTCGCTCTACGAAGCCGACGTCACCATCTCGCCCGTTGTGGACGCCCTGGGCACCCTCACCAACTACGTGGCCACCTACCACGACCTCAGCGCCCAACGCGCGCTCGAGGGACACGTGTCGCGTGATCAGCGCGACCGCTCACGGTTGCTAGCCATCCTGCGCGACGTTCGCCGCGGCGAGAGCGTCGAAGACACCGCCGACGCCCTGTGCCGTGCCGCGGTGACCCTCGACACCGTGGATGCCGCCGTACTCTTTCTCGCCACCCAGTCCCAGCAGTGGCGTCCCCTGGGACAGTCCGGCACCGACATCTTCGACCTCGGCACCGATCACCCGTTCAGCCTGGGTGGGAAGCACTTCGACGATCGACTGAGCCAGGGCCCCTTGTTGCTCGACCCCGAAAAGGGATCCTGGCCCTCGGTACCGGCCCTCCGCCAACGCGCCCAATCCGAGGGCATCCACCTGATCGCCGTCATCCCCGTGCGCTACAACGGACAACTCACCGGCCTGCTGGCCCTCGGCACCAAGGTCGCCGACCAACATACCCAGTGGCGCACCCGCCTAGAGCACTTCGAGGAGTTCGGGACCTTCGCCGGCTACCTACTGGGTTCATCCGCGGCTGCCGCCGAAGCCGCTGAAGTCATCCGCCACGAGTTGCACGACCTGGTGGTTCGCCGCCGCTTCACGCCCGTCTTCCAACCCTTCGTCGACCTAGAGACGCACCAGGTGGTCGGCTACGAGGCACTGACGAGGTTCGACGACGGTGTGCCCCCCGACCAGCACTTCGTGAACGCAGCCGCCCACGGTCTAGCCATCGAGCTCGAGATGGCGTGCGCCACCTCCGCCCTCGCCGCATCCGCCCACCTGCCAGCCGAGATATTCCTCAGCCTCAACTTTTCGCCAGCGACTCTGCTCAGCGGAGCGCTGGGTGAGATGACGAACACGGCCATAAGACCGCTCGTGCTCGAGGTCACCGAGCACAGTGAGATCCACGACTACGCCGCCCTGCGCGAGGTCATAGCGTCGCTTCCGGGGTGTTCGTACGCCGTCGATGACGCCGGCGCGGGATATACCAGTCTCACCCACATCTTGGAACTGACCCCGAGCTACGTCAAGATCGACCGCTCCATCATCGCCGGGATCGACCTCGACCCCGCCCGCCAAGCCATGGTGATCGGACTGTGCCACTTCGCTGCTCGTACCAACACCATCCTCATCGCCGAAGGGATTGAGACCCAAGCCGAGGCCGACACCGTCCGAGCCCTGGGCCACGTGCTGCCACCCGGTGCCCTCCTCGGTCAGGGGTACCTCTTCGGCCGCCCCGCCCCGCTACCCACCAAACCCTGACTATCGCCAGATCCAGGCCTCTACCTGGCCGGACCCGGCGGCTGGGTGCATTTGGATATCTTTGCTTCACGGTGATTTCCTAGGCCATTTCCCACGTGGAGTGGCCTGTTTACCCTTCGCGAAAGAGACCACCAGTGAACAAGGCCTCAACCAGGTCACGTCATCAGTTACTCAAGGCGAGCTTCGCCACGTTAGCCCTCATGCTCACGTCACTCGCCGGCTTCGGGGTCTCTCCTGCCCCCGCGGACTCGGCCACGATCAGCCCTGGCACACCGGTCACCTACTCCCAGTCCCTCGGCAGTGCCACCTCGTCGCTCACCACGAACCTGAACGCCAACAGCGCCGGCGCCGGTTTCAACTTCGTCTACGTCAACCACAACGCCTACGACACCGTTCCCGCCCTGACCGGCATGCTGCTCGACTGCCACTCCGAGGTCACCGGGGCGCAGTGTCCGGGATATCCCCAGAGCGTGTCTGACGCCGGCAACCCGCTGAACCTTGGTTACGCGTCGACGCTGACCTACGACCAGTCGACGGGCCTGCTTTACGCCTGGGTCCAAGAGACCGCGGGTGCGGGGTTCACCGACGGGGTAGTAGCGCTGTCTATCGACCCGACCGCCACGAACCCCTTCGTCAGTTTCACCCCGACCTCGACTCCGGGCACCGCACAGATCTACGACATTTCCCTGCCCGCCCAAATCGGCACCTCGTGGTACGCCTTCCAGTACGACCCGGGTGCGTCTACTAGCAACGGCACACAGATGATGTGCTTCGACCTGGCCACCCAGAGCGCTTGCGCCAATCAGCCCTACTCCTTCAACGTAGGAACCGGTTCTCTCACCATCCCCGCCTCCTACTCCGAATCGCCTCTCGCCATCGCTGGCAGCAAGATCGTCGTTCCGGTATCGACCGACGCGGGTAGCTTCGTGGGGTGCTTCGACGCTGCGACGCTCACTGACTGCGCGGGATCGTGGCCGATCAGCGCCCCCGGCGACTTCACCGCCGGCGGCCAGCCGTCCACCCAGGGCGGCTACGACTTCCCGAGCCTCGACAGTTCGGGACAAACCAACGGCTTCTGCTTCACCGGCACCACGAGCGACTCGTGTGTCGACCTCACCGGAGCTAGCGTCCCAACTCCCGCTGGCCTCTCGGCGGCTATTCCCGCCGCGCTCGCAGCGTCTCAGTCCAACGAACCATCCTTCGTCGGAACTAAGGAGTATGTACCGCTGGGTCAATACACCACCGCCAACACCGACGCGGTGGGTTGCTACGACTTCGCCACTAGTGCCAGCTGCGCGCCGATCTACCCCGTGACGCTGCCGAACACACAGTCCATCTATTCAGCCCAGCCCGAGGCCGATAACCCTAGTTGTTTGTGGATTCTTGGACAGGGCGGATCGGTACCCACCCAGACCATGGACGTGAACGGCGGCAACTGTGGACCCAGCACCCCCGCCACCTTCTCCCTGTCCAAGTTCTACGAACCCGCCTCCCAGTGCGCCCCCCAGGACTACGCCACGCTGAGCATCACCTCACCGGTCCCGTCGAGCTACAGCGGTGGCACCGCGACCTTCGAAGACGCCAACGGTGCACCGGTCGCGACGATCCCCACTCAACAGATCAGTGCCGACGGTACCGTCGACCTCTCTAGTCTCGCGCTCCAGACCACCACCGCCACGCAGGTCGTCATCGACCTACCGGGTGCATCAGTACTCACCGTCGGCGTCGCGCTCACCTGGCACGCCGCCTACGCCCCCGCGTGTCAGGCCAACGGCGAACTGGCCAACGGATACACCCTGGCCCAGATCAACTCACCGACCGTGACGAGCGTGAGCCCCGCCTCGGGACTAAACACCGGCGGCCAGACCTTGACCTTGACGGGGTACAACTTCACCGCGGCCACGCAGGTCTACTTCATCGACTCGTCGAGCAACACGGTCACCTGCACCGACGTGCAAGTGCTTTCGCCCACCACCCTGACGTGCACCATCGGAGCCGGTGCCTCCGGACCCGCCGATATCCACCTCGCTAACTTCACCACCAACCTCTTCGGATCGACCCCCAACGCCTATACCTTCACTACACCGGTCGTGAACTACACCGCCTACTTCGCCCCCGGCACGGGCATCGGCGCTCGTTCACCGATCACCGCGTCTGGCCAGATAACCCTGCCTGACTCGACCGGTATGACCGCCCCGACCGGCTACACCTTCGCTAACTGGTCAGACGGCACCTCTACGTACCCGGCCGGTTCGAGTTACACCCTGCACGGCGACATCACCTTCACCGCCCAGTGGACCGCTCTGCCTAGTGAGACTCTCACCTTCGACCCGGGCGCAGGATCGGGGTCCGTCGCTCCGCAGACCGTGCTCCAAGGCTCATCCGTCACTGTGCCGGGTTCGACCGGTCTCACCCCGCCCACCGGCTACGTCTTTTCCGGTTGGTCTGATGGTACCTCCACCTATCAACCAGGCAGCAGCTACACCGTCACGTCGAACACCACCCTCACGGCCCAGTGGTCACTTGTACCCGTGCCGCAAGTCACGCTCTCGTTCTCTGCTGGCACCGGCAGTGGCTCCATCTTTGCGCGAACCGTCAATCAAGGCACCGCCGTCACCCTGCCTGACTCCACCGGCCTGACCGCACCCAGTGGCTACGCCTTTGCCGGTTGGTCTGATGGCACCACCACTTACCAGCCAGGCGACAGCTACACCGTTTCCTCCGACTCCACACTTACGGCGCAGTGGTCCGTGATCCCCGTCCCCCAAGCCACCCTGTCCTTCTCACCTGGCACCGGAAGCGGCTCGGTTCCCAGTCAGACCGTGAACCAAGGCAACGTAGTGCTGCTGCCCGACGCCACCGGCCTGACTGCACCCAGTGGCTACACCTTCGCAGGTTGGACCAACGGGGCCACGACCTACCAGCCTGGTACTCAGTTCGCACTCACCGCCGACACCACCCTCACCGCCACCTGGAGCCTGATACCAGTTCCACAGGCCACCTTGTCTTTCAACCCCGGCACCGGTAGTGGCTCCGTTGCCTTCCAGACCGTGAACCAAGGCGCTTCGACCACCCTGCCAGGACCGACCGGCCTGACCGCTCCCAGCGGTTACGCCTTCGGCGGTTGGTCGGATGGCACCTCGACCTACCAGCCAGGCACTGCTTTTACGGTGAACACGGACACGACCCTGACGGCCGTTTGGGCACCTATTCCACCAACTCAGGTGACCTTGTCCTTCTCACCCGGTACCGGCAGCGGCTCGGTTGCGAGCCAGACCGTCAACCAGGGTTCCAGTGTCACCCTGCCCGGCTCGACAGGTCTCACCGCCCCGACCGGCTACCAATTCAACGGTTGGAACTGTAACGGCACTACCTACCAAGCTGGTGACAGCCTCACCTTGAACACTGACACCACCTGCACCGCGCAGTGGTCACCGCTACCACCAATCCAGGTCACCTTGTCCTTCACTCCCGGCACTGGTTCTGGCTCTGTTGCTTCTCGGACCGTCAACCAGGGCACTTCGTTCAACCTACCCGACTCGACTGGCATGACTGCCCCTGCTGGCTACACCTTCGGTGGTTGGACCGATGGCACCTCCACCTACCAGGCCGGCACCAGTTACACCGTCAGCTCGAACGTCACCTTGACCGCCGTGTGGAACCACATCCGTGTCACCATCACCTTCCAGCCCGGTAGCGGCACCGGATCGATCGCCAGCCAGACCGTGAACCAGGGCTCCAGTGTCACGTTGCCTGGTTCGACCGGAATGACCGCCCCAAGTGGGTACACCTTCGCCGGTTGGTCAGACGGCAACTCGACTTACCTGGCCGGTACCAGTTACACCGTTAACTCGAACACCACCCTGACGGCCCAGTGGTCACTGATCCCAGTTCCTCAAGTCACCTTGTCATTCAGCCACGGCACCGGCTCGGGCTCCATTGCTAGTCAGACCGTGAACCAGGGCAGCACCATCACCCTGCCCGACGCCACCGGTATGACCGCCCCAAGTGGGTACACCTTCGCCGGCTGGTCTGATGGGGTCGCTACCTTCCAGCCCGGTACGAGCTACATCGTGAACGCCACCACGACGCTCACCGCCACCTGGAGCCTGATACCTGTCACCCAGGTGACCCTCTCGTTTGCCGCCGGCAGCGGCAGCGGCTCTATCCCTAGCCGGACCGTCAACCAAGGAACCTCAGTCACCCTGCCCAGCTCCACCGGACTCACTGCCCCTATTGGCTATACCTTCGGCGGCTGGACCGACGGGACTTCGACCTACCAGGCCGGTACCAGTTACACCGTCAGCTCGAACGTCACCTTGACTGCCGTGTGGCAATCCATTCCTCGAGAGACGCTCTCGTTCTCTCCAGGATCGGGCTCGGGCTCCATCGCCCCCCAGACCGTCAACCAGGGAACCTCAGTCACCCTGCCGAGCTCTGCTGGACTCACCGCACCAAGCGGCTACGTCTTCGGTGGTTGGACCGATGGCACCTCCACCTACCAGGCCGGCACCAGCTACACCGTCAGCTCGAACGTTACCTTGACCGCCGTGTGGAACCACATCCGTGTCACCATCACCTTCCAGCCTGGTACCGGCAGCGGATCGATCGCCCCCCAGACCGTGAACCAGGGCTCCAGTATCACGCTGCCTGGATCGACCGGCCTGACCGCCCCAAGTGGCTACGCCTTCGGTGGTTGGAGTGATGGCACGAACACCTATGCCACCGGCGCTAGCTACACGGTCAACGCCAGCACGACGCTCACTGCCGTGTGGGACATCGTCTCACCCCCACCACCCCCAGCCCAGATCACCGTCTCGTTCTCACCGGGTACTGGCGGTAGTGGTTCGGTCGCTCCACAGACCGTAACCGCCGGATCGCCAGACACTCTGCCGGGTGCTCTTGGCCTCACCGCCCCG
>Ga0214192_1001370_pt1 | contig 13734 bp, 15 predicted proteins | sample TroBogEpilimnion_44_FD_153030 | JGI IMG/M metagenome (GOLD analysis project Ga0214192, IMG submission 153030) | Freshwater microbial communities from Trout Bog Lake, WI - 29JUL2008 epilimnion | ecosystem: Environmental > Aquatic > Freshwater > Lake > Epilimnion/Euphotic zone | place: Trout Bog... | reverse complement strand
ATATGATTATGTAATTCGGGCGAGAACTGACAGTATTTATGCTAAGCCACTGGATTTTCACTGGCTGAACTGGACAGTGGATGAAGTGGCTGTGCGCATGAATACGATAAGTGAGCGTCTTCGTAGTACAAACATTGAGTGCAGTCAGCGCAATATACTGATGTATTTTATGTGTACAATGATATCCGATGATACTCTTCCTAATATTTCAGAGATACTTCCTGATTATAATCCATGTGAGACGGATACGATCTTGTTAAATGAATTAACGCCTGATACGCTGTGGCATTACATTCAGTATGGGCGCTATATTCTAACGCTTCGAAAAAATAACATGTATGTCATTCAGCGTCGCTTATTTCATTTGATTCCTACCCTTGGAACCATGTATGGATTCATGCGATCTCCTCAGGCGGACGATTACTGGTTTAATGCAGAGGGGCAATTTAGAGATGCATGCTATTATTCGTGTGTGTCTGTATTTGATTATAATACATTGCTGGAGGATAAGTCTGTATTGTCTGCGAATGTGTGGAATGAATCTGATTTTTTTAAGGAGAGTGGTATAATGGCACATCCTCATATGCTGTTTTGTGTTGTGCGGAAATAGCGTAGAGTAAAGTATATATGGCATAATAAATCTATGGCGTCTAGCCCAACACTTGATATCCTCGCACATACTGCTGAATTGTGCGCGAATGTAATACCGACAATGGAAAATAACACAGTGAGTCATATTACATCCAATGTAGTTATAGGTGACTATACTGTTGGCATTACAATTACAAAGGGACGCATTGTACAATCCGACGTGTTAACGCAATCGCAGTCCGATATTGCATCTTCTATTTTGCGAAAGCGACATTATAGCATAATGAATGAAGAATAGTAGTTGGCAATCGCAATAGCGAAACAAAAATAGATAAGATATTTTTGTTTGGTTATTTGATTTTTTAGTTGTTTGATTGATTTTTAGAATCCTTTGAAGATCCTCGTTCCATTGCGAAGAATCGTATACATACAGTTTTCACGTTTCGTAGATTTCTCTTCTTTTTCCTCTTCGTCTTCGCCCTCTTCTTCTTCCTCTTCCTCTTCTCCCTCTTCCTCTTCCTCTTCCTCTTCCTCTTCCTCTTCCTCTTCCTCTTCGCCCTCTTCCTCTTCTTCTTTCATCATCGACCATGTACGCTTATGAGCTTCTAATTCAGAAAGCAAACTCTTTGCAACATCTTTTACAATGCTGCGAAATTCATCTGATGACAGTGTAATTGGATTATACTCGGTTGCAGACTCGGTTGCATACTCATTCGCATCTACATTTGCATACTCATTCGCATGCTCATTCGCAGACGCATCCATATTTGCATCTACATTCGCATACTCATTCGCATGCTCATTCGCATATGCAGACGCAGTCTCATAATAGTTATTCAATACACCTCCAAAGTTAATGGCAAGTCCCAGCCACTCTTGTTGAATTTTAGACCATCGCATATCTGCAATTACATCCATTGAACAAAACATTGGCGGCGGCGCATTATGCTTAAAAGACAGTACCTGCATCGTAAACATGCCCTGCATTTCTTCATTGGATAGACACAGCATTTGCTGCATGGATTGACGAATGGTATAATCTTTATGAACAAAGACGTCGCCATTAAAGTCCTCAATTACAATTTCATATACGCTATTGTAACGGCGAAATACATTAAAGTATATCGAGCCATGGAAACTGACGACTGCAATAAGATCCAACTTATTGATTGGAGTCGTACCAACAAGAACATTTGATAGAGTACGGAAGTTCGATTCGCGAGCATCATTGGAGAAAGACATTGTTAAATTGTGTCTGACAAATATTTAGCAAAAATTACAATCAAATTTTTATATTTAACAGCTTAAAAAATAATTAACAGCATATCATAGAATGGGTCTAATTAACAACGACGTCTACGTAGCTCCTAACGGTGTCCAGATCACTGGTGCTTACATTTCATTTGCAACGGAAACGTTGTATTTGCGTCAGGCCGGTACTGATGGCACCTATACCGTCAATGCCAACTACCGCATCTATTGGAATCAAGAGTGCCGTGAGTCGGGCTTGAGCTTTGTTGATTTGAAGTCTGTTTCTGCACAGGTTACGGCTAGTCAACTTAGCAGCAACTTGTATGGAGTATTGTATGATGCTTTGAAGGTTATTTACCCTAATACGTCGGATGAACAGGCAGTTGCTGCTGCGGCTGCGGCTGCTGCTGCTGCTGCTCCTGTCGCCCCTGCAGCTCCTGCAGCTCCTGCCGCCCCTGCCGCCCCCTCTCAGTAAACAGTTACAACTATAAATATTTCTATTATGATGTATTTCATTACTTCATTATAGAATTTATTACACAATCAACACTTACATTTGTATATAATAATTCTCAGATAATATCCCTGATACCATTGGTCGAATGTTGTCTTCTACTGCATTCGCAATGGTATCAGGAAGCTGCTTCTGATACATCTGCAGTTCATTGCGTACATTATTCATATTTCCCATAACGGTTTCAGGAGAATACTCGGCAGAAGCTGTCATATACACATTAGGGGGTCGAATCTTATCTGCAATTTGCCCTTTATATAGTGAGAAGTCTACATGATCGCGTGAATCAGAAGCAATGGAATTATTTCCTACGCAAGAGAATGCCGCAGATATTGTATTCATTTGATTACATACTGTATCCGTACTCTTTAAAGATGTACTACCAAGACATTTGTTTGCAGTAGGACACCATGAACATCCGCTTGCACTCGCACATGTCGAACATGTGTTATATTGTCCACAGTAATCTGCCATAAACTCCTCTTTGTATTGAGTTGACCACCACATGGCAATAAAAAGAGCGATAAATGTGATAACTACGATAATGAAGAAGGTCATCTCTGTATAGCCCTACGTTTTTTACAGCTTGCGCTTCTTTTTGAATGTCCGTCCATGTTTGGTGCGCTTTGTTCTTTTTACCATGTTCATTTTCACTCTGTCAATCGCACGATTCATCATAATAATTCCATCATCGGCTGGCGGAACGACTGCGTTTTTCGGTGTGTTTGAATTGGCGGATACATATTTCATAATTGATATAATGTCATCTAGTGTGAATGTAGACGAATAGGGTTGAATTGGAAATATATGTACCAATTGCAGTGTAAATAAGCTGGGATCTACACGCGCATCATGTAGACAGTCCATGAAAATATTGACGATGGATTGAACCGATGTGTGCGAATCATATGGTGTTACTTTGTAGTAATTGGATCGAAGAGTTTGTTGTAGATCGCGGTGATCCAAATCGTCAAAGAAGAATACGTCCTTTGCCATTACAAGTTTATTGCTGCCGCCATTTACAATGATTGAAGACAGTGCCTGCCATGTTTTTGGATACATCCCTGGATACATGGTTTTTTCCACATTTCTTAACGGATGATTCCAATGGATACACTGTGAAATAAGACGCTTTGAACCCACGTGCATGTGAATAAGATCGCGTACAAATTCCAGACTTGGTAGATGACTGTTATTGCTGTAAATGATAACGCTTGTGATTCGCCCCTTTTTTTTAAGAATTGCCAATTGTTCCATCACCTGTAGAATTCCAGGACGTAGAATGCCAAGGGGTGTAATAGATGTCTCTTGTTCCAGTATTCGCTTTATAAAGAGCGAATATGCTCGATCCAGTTGATTCTCTAACACTTCAGGAAAAATGGCTGCGATAAATCCACTTAGCATCTGTTTAACGCGTAATGCAGCTATACAGTAATACGCGGATGATAGGTCTGCTAATGTGGCGTCTAAATCAAATACAAAGTAGACCATCTTCCCTATTCTTTAGGGGGACATCTATGCGCGTAGCGCATAGCCTCCCCCTTAAAGCGGCGAAGCCGCGACGCGCCAAAGGCGCTTAAACCCCCTGTTTGGATATATTTATCCCCTGTTTGGATGTATATGCCCCCTGTTTGGATGTAACTGCCCCTGTTTGGATGTATTTACCCCCTGTTTGGAAGTATTTTGATGCAGGTATGCCTCTGTTTGAAAATCTGTCGACAGCTATATAATCCCTTCTTCAAACTATTCTTTAGCAGCAACTACAGGTCTTTTACGAATACGAATAATCTGACTCCCATCAACTCGATGCGACGGCTCAATATATCGGAGTCCAAGAAAAGCAAAGATGTCTTTTTCCGTTTTCATAGCAGGCACTTCTTTTTTATCTTCTACTACTTTTAACAGTCTAGCCTCATTTAATGTGTATCCTTTTTCCAATGCATGCTGTCGAAATGCTACATTGAATCGATCTGACCCCGTAAAATACAATAATGCATATGCATATTCATGATCAGGTGTAACAAGTAAATCTAGTCGTCTGGCTTTTTGACCAGGTAGGCGACAAATAGCCATACATTTATGCAAACCTAGCGCAAGCACTTGTTCAATATACTTTGCAGCAATTAGCATTTCTACCATGCTGTGCAATTGTTTGCTATCCGATGTGCGAATAAGTACATCAATATCGCCTGAACTAACTGTTGCTCGACGATAACTGCCTACAATGTCAATCTCACTTATTTTATTGCGCAGTGCATAGCTGTGTAATAGTGCAGAATGGTGATCCATTTCTTCACGGGGGATTCTTTCCAGTAAATCTTCATAGTATAGAAGACCAATTTTCTGTTTATCATTCAGTAACTTGGGGTTCTCTTTTAGCGCAATGCGCAACTGTTCAATCCCTGTAATGCCTGCTTCTATGAGTGTAGCTGCTTTTGCGGGGCCTATTCCATAGATCTTTTGAAATGCATCAAGTGCATCAATGTTGTATGCTGCTTTTGCCTTTTCTGCGGATTGTAACTGTCCTGTTTCCAGGATTTCTTTAATTTTCAAACTAATCTTGTCACCAATGCCTTTTATCGATGCAACATCTTCATATGATCTGATTTCATTTGGATACTGTTTGAGCTGTGCAATAACGGTGGCATAGGCGCGAGCTTTGAATGGCTGTTTGTCTGCGAGATCGCGCTTTCGCAGTGTATCAAGTGCGTCGATGATTGCTTGTTTCATTTGTATAATTTATACTCGTGTAATTTATACTGTGTGTAATTTATACTGTGTGTAATTTATACTGTGTGTAATTTATACTCGTGTAATTTATACTGTGTGTAATTTATACTGTGTGCAATTTATACTCGTGCAATTTATACTCTAATTTTGAATAAACTATGGGTCAAATTTTAACTGTGTTTTTAACTGTGTTTTTCATATGTATATACTAAATATGAAATTTACACGTAATCTCGATAAAGACACATCGTTTTGGAATGGCGTACGACCTCTCCCCAAAGAGATAAATGTGCTTAGCTATCATGATATGATGGCTGAATTTGAACTTCTATCGATTATTTGTACACTTCACGGATATATGACTGCATTTGACATACTTAGCGGTGCAGATTTAGAGACAGAAAAAGACGCAGATCTTACAGCAGTGCTTACTGCATTTCAACTCTATATCTATCCAAAGATGCCCTTATCAAATTATTCTGGACTGGATAAACGTAACAGCAAACATAGTGATAAAAAACGCACACCTATTTCAAGTGATACACCCATTATATAATGTATATATGAAAAAATTGATGGGTATTTTGAAATTAAAGATGGGACATCAGTATACGACAGTATGGCGGCTATGAAAGATGAACCTGAAGTTTGCACGATTTGCTCAGACATATACACGGCGATTGTTCGAAAGCGCGTAGAGTGTCGATTTTGCCATGTGGCTACATGCTCCAAATGCATTGAACAATATCTTCTCAGTCGCCCTGAAGATGCCCACTGTGTGCACTGTCGTGTAAACTACAATGATGCAATGCTTCACAGCATCTGTACGAAAACGTATCTAACTAGCCGTTATTTTAAACATCGCCAAGAGGTTCTTCTTAACCGCGAAAAGGCCAATTTGCCTGGATTACAACACGCTGCGATGCAAGAACTGAAACGACGTAAAAACGATGAAAAAGTAAAGGAGATCTATCGAGAAATTCAAGAATTAAAAGAGAAACGGGGCGAGATCATTATTAAATATAGCCAGGTGTGTAATATGCATTATATGGCGCTCAAATCGGGAAAAACATCTAGCTTTCAAGATGAAATGGACAATCTTCTTAAAGATTCAGATGCATATCGCATTCGCATCCAAGAAAAAACGGTGGAGGCGCGAGGGATTCGATGGGAGAATTTAAATGATGAGGAGAAAGAGGAAAAAGAGGAAGATCGTAAGAAATTTATTCGTCGTTGCACCCACGATGGCTGTCAGGGATTTCTAAGCACGGCTTGGAAGTGTGGCATCTGCGAATTCTTTAGTTGTTCCAAGTGCTTTATGGTCAAAGGAAAAGAGCATGATGTTGCGCATGAATGCAAAAAGGAGGACGTTGATACTGCAGAGCTGATTAAGAAGGATTCAAAGCCGTGTCCTAATTGCGGGGAGTTTATTATGAAATCGAGTGGGTGCTTTGCTGCGGATACACCTATTCTGATGTGGGACGGCAGTATCAAGATGTCACAGAATATTGTGATGGGTGATGAACTGGTGGGAGATGATGGCTTAAAACGGACAGTACAAGGGACCGTTTCAGGCACGGATATGATGTATGAGGTTTCTAGTGAGGTAGCTCTAACCTACATAGTTAACTCGAAACACACACTGGTATTGAAATATGTAGGAGACATTGCACACGAGACACACAAAACACTTGAAATCGTAGTAGAGGATTATATGAAATTGCCTCATCATGCCAAATCTCAACTCGTTGGATTTAAATCTTCAGGAATTCATTCTACATCCATTCATGTAAAACAACTAGAACAAGGAGAATATTTTGGTTGGAGCATTGATGGAAACAAGCGATTTCTACTGAGTGATACAACGGTTGTTAGGAACTGTGATCAAATGTTTTGCATTACCTGTAAAACGCCCTTTGATTGGAACACGGGAAAGGTTGTCACCTCTGGTCCCATCCACAACCCACACTACTATGAATGGATGAAGCGCAATGGAGGCTCCGCCCCACGAAACCCCGCAGATGTTCCATGCGGCGGCTTCCCTGAACGTTGGCAAATTATTCCGTTCCCTCATGGACTACGAATGAGTGTTTCAAATATCTTTTATGAATTTCATCGTATCTGCCAAGAATTGCAGGATATCTCCACGCGCAATTATCGTACTCACATGGACGTTACAACCACTAACCATATCAATATACGGTTTCTAACGGGGGATTTTGATGAAAAGAAATGGGGGCAAATGCTTGCAATTAATGAGAAAAAGCGAAAACGCGATGCTGAAATTCAAGAGGTCTTTGCGGCGTTTCGAATGGTAGCAGTGGATATTATTAACCAAGTACAACAATATTCGGATCCTGTATATGGTCAATTCTCAAAACTGCCCATTATTAAGGCTGAAGAATTTCTGAAAACGATTGATGTTCAAATACAGGGACTCATTACAATGATCAATGATGCAATTCGTACAGTAAGCATTACGCATAATCGAAGTGTTCCATATATTCATCAAATTCCGTGTAGAGAAACTGGCATCAATTATTATGGTATTTCTACAAAGAACTTTTCAGATGAGGTTAAGAAGCGGCGGAATAATACGGAGGAAAGCAAGGAAGAAGCAGATGCAGAGGCAGAAGACAATCTTGTGGTCCTCCCGCATCGTGCAATCCGAAACCGTGCTGAATTTATAGAAGCGAACAATTCTAGTGATTCGGATGATTCAGACGACGATGGTGTATTGCAGCGAGTTTTACAGGAGAGTCTTATCACACACTAATCATCATAGAATGTAAATATTATTTATAAATAGATGGATTATGATATAATCATTATAGGTGCAGGTATTGCGGGATTACGGATTGGAATAGAAACACTGAAAAAGAAACGTGATCAGCGTTGCTGCATTCTTGAAAAATATAATTACAACGGTGGTCGCATCGTTACCTATCACGGTCACATTCGAAATGTAGGATCCGTTCAATGGGAAAACGGTGCTGGGCGAATTTCAACCACACATACCTTGGTTCTAGCACTCCTTAAAAAATATGGGTTGACAACGGCGCCACTACCCGCAGAATCTAATTACAATAGAGGTGCAAATCATTTTACAGAATTGCTTCCTATTTTTTTACAGCCTCTTCATCTATTGCCTCCCAACGTGTTACGCACGCATACATTGAAACAGTTACTTGATAAATTATGGGGGTCTGCAAAGGCCAAGCAGTTCTATCTGCAATTTCCCTATTATTCTGAGATCCATGTACTGCGCGCGGATATTGCCCTTGAAGCTTTTCAGCGTGAAATGCGAAGTAATGCGGGATTTGTAACATGCAAAGAGGGATTATCTGCGCTGATTGCATGCATGGTAAAAGAATTTGAGGCACTTGGTGGCATTATTTTACAGGGAATGAGCGTAACACGGATTCAGAATGAAGCAGATAATCGTATGAAGATTGAATGCTGCAAACAGCGTTATTTCCACGCAACAACATGTGTTCTTGCACTTCATTCTGAAGCAGTTAAACGCATAAAAGGTATACATCATATGCCTGTATTACGTCATCTTAAAATGCAGCCTCTGCTGCGCATCTACGCTGTCTTTCCTGTTACAAATGCTAGCGCATGGTTCACAAATCTTCCCAAAATAATTACAAAGGGGCCCTTGAGGCATATTATACCAATTAATGCTAAAAAGGGTATTATTATGATCTCGTATACTGAGGGGAAAGACACTGTATATTGGTTGCACCATAATCAGGCAGAACAGGGCATTATGCGGGAAATACGCAACTTATATCCTGATCGAGATATTCCTGATCCCATTTTTTTCAAGATGCATCCATGGCACGATGGAACAACCTATTGGCTACCTGGTAACTATTCGGTGGATGACATGAGCCGTCAAGCCTTGCACCCTCTTCCCCGCGAATTTCCTCGATTATTTATGTGTGGCGAATCATTTGCAAAACATCAGGCATGGATTGAAAGTGCCATTGAACATGCGGATTTATTACTTGAAACACATGCAGTTTAATTATATTACGACAACTTAAATACAGCAGTCGATTTATCATATAATTGCAGCATGTGTGGAATTTGGGCGCTGATTCCCTTCTCTAAAAAGACAGTTGACCCCAAATGGTTTCAGGATTTCTATCAATTGAAGCATCGTGGTCCTGATTACAGTTCATTTGAAGTCTATAAACAGGCTGTCATTGGGTTTCATCGCTTGGCAATTATTGACGACCGTTTCAATGCGAATCAGCCCTTTGTCATTGAAGAAGAGGATCGCACGATCATTTTCATTTGCAACGGTGAAATTTATAACTGGAAAGAGTTGAGCGAACTCTATCGCTTGTCTCCTTCGATCAAGAATGACTGTCTAGTGATTCCCGAGATTTATATGCAATTTCGAAGCGCTGACAGGATGCATGAATTTTATCATTTTATCAAGAATGACGTGCAAGGAGAATTTGCATTTGTGCTGTTTGAATTTGATCATTTGAAGAATTTGCGAACCGTGATTGCTGGACGCGATGAGATTGGAGTGCGACCCCTATACTACAGTCCGCATGGAATTGAAAGTGGGACTCTCCTTTTCACTTCAGAGCTCAAGGGTGCATTTAACTACAAAGGTGATGTGGTCGAATTTCCTCCTGGTCATCTTCAGACATATAACATTAATAAACTTGGCAGTGTCACGATGAAGGATCACGATTTTACATCCGTCTATTTGACGAATCGATATTTTAATGGAGATTTGACGTTTTTTAACAAGGCGCTTCCATCGCCTGAAGAGAAAACCACCAATGAACTCTTGCAAATGGTGCAGAAAAGCGTTATTGCATCTGTGGAGCGCCGTTTGGCGGCAGATAAGCCCTTTGCATTTCTCCTGTCAGGCGGAGTAGATTCCAGTCTTGTTGCGGCACTGTCTGCCAAACTCTTGGGAAAGCCAATTCGCACGTTCTGCTGCGGTATGCACGAAGGTACAGATTTGATGTATGCCAGGAAAGTGGCAGAGCATATTGGGTCTACCCATACAGAGGTCTTCTTTAGTCAAGAGGAGGGGCTCAATGCAATTGCGGATGTCATTCGCACGATTGAATCGTGGGATACAACGACAGTGCGCGCATCTGTTGGGCAATATCTCGTTTCTAAGTTTATTGGAGAGAAGACGGACTGCAAAGTGGTAATGGTGGGAGAGGGTCCTGATGAAGTATGCTCGTCCTACTTGTTTAACTGGTATGCGCCGAATGGCGAGGCACTGGATAAGGCTGCAAAGAGTTATGTTGCGAATATTCACTATTATGATGTAAAACGTGCGGATCGCTGCATTGCGCGATGGGGTCTTGAGGGGCGCGTGCCCTTGCTTGATCCTGAATTTATCAAGGCATACTGGACGATTCCTGCCGATATGCGACTGCCGACGTATAAGAACATGGAGAAATGGTGGTTACGCGAAGCATTTGCAAACACGGGGCTGCTTCCTGACGACGTACTTTGGCGGAAGAAAGAGGCGTTTTCAGACGGCGTGTCAGGTGAGAAATCGTGGTATCAAATTATTCAGGAGTGGGTAAATGATAAGATTACAGATGATGAAATGGCGACAGCGGCTACGCTATTTCCTTATTGCACACCGACTACAAAAGAGGCGTATTATTATCGAAAGATTTTTTGCAATGTATTTGGGGAACATCGTCAGCGGGTGATTCCTGGATATTGGCAGCCAAAATGGTCGGCTGATAAAAAAGAAGTGGTGGGATACGTCGATCCATCTGCGCGGGTGCTGTCGGTTTATAATGAGATGTGACATTGATTATACTGTGTATACAGCTTATAGCCGCTTATAGCCGCTTAAGGAAAACACGAAATATCCTCCTATGGATAATTCGTTTCCTCCAAATATTACTATCAATGTACAGGAGGAATGGTTCACTAATAATCTAGAAGCAAAACTGAATAAGAAGATTGATGATCTTCAAATCCTCGTACATCAGCAATTTGGATTAATCCAGACACTGTATGAAGAAATTCGGCAGTTAAAGGGTGTAGTAACATCAATACAGGATGCAACAACGGTGGGCATTGATACACAGCAATTATCTGAAGAGATCAAGACACTGAAAGATAAATCGGCCTCACAGAATGATAGAACGCACGCGTTGCTTGAAGAATTGAAGGTGCTAAAACAGCGCGAATTGAATATGATGTTACGAGAAAAACGACCAACTCCTTTTGTTGCAATGAATCCGCTAATATCACTTCCAAATCCATTTTTAGTAAACGAACTAAGCAGTATAACGGGTAAGATTATTAGTAATAGTATAAATAATACAATTTCTAAGAATATGAGTTCCACCCCAAAAGACAGTGTCATGTTATAGCCTCTTCCATACTTCAAAGAAGTTGGGATAACATGGCCCCCACCCACCTGATTCTACGTGGTCTATGTAGAATTTATTCTGTCGTAATATATAATCAATGTACTCTTTATGGCTAAAATTGGTATAGTCATTTTCCATTATAATCAGTTTAACATTCTGTAGAATTTCAGGCATATCTTGTAAAATATAATAGAACGCGCCTTCACAGTCTAATACGAGGGTATCAAACGGTACAGCGTATTTCTGCATCAATTCATCATACGAAATGCAGTTTACAGAGGTAAAGCCGTCGGGCACAGAAGATGCACTATCTGCTACCATTGTATCCCAGCCTTTTTGAATAAGTGGGCGCTTTGACAGTGCCGAATTTTCAATATGGAATGCCATTTTATTTAGATCCCTATTCTCCACCAGTTGATTATATATTTCCATGTTACACTCGAGAACTACCAGGTTATGCTGTCTATCTTTTCCCAAAATCGATGAGATAATCAATGAATTGCGGCCAATGTTTCCGCCGATTTCTAGAACCTTCTCATTTCCTGACAGATATTTGACTGCCATTTTTTGTTCAGGCAATTCGTCGCAAAATGATCCATATCTCAGTTGCAACTGACTGTGCATGGACTGTATCTTTTCATTAATCATGTTTACATCTACGCTTTGTACAGATACTGTGTTAGTAGCTGTATCAATGTAGACTGTGTTATTGTCATTGTATTCTGTTGTTACGCCGTTAACTGTAATAAAAATAGACTTTAATACACCATATAGCGGATCGCCAAATGATCTTGCACGCACTGTATCATTTGGCGGTATAATAATCATTTGATCGCGCATGAGCAACTCTTTGCATGTTAGTGTAATATCTATTGTTAGATCCTTTGTTCCATAGGCAATAATCATATATTTACTGTATAGTTTAGACTACTGTATACTTTAGGTTGCATCTGATGATGCTGCATCTCATTACATCATGCTATTGCGATAGCATCTCGTTACATCATGCTGTATATATGTTTCTCATTTCATACTCAATCGAGCGGTCTTCTCGTTTATAGCCTATCTTGAAATGTGCACACCATAGATTCAGATTATCAATGTATTCATTGTAAAAGGTATGACGATCATTCTCCCCGCTTTTGATAAAATACCATTCAATGTCTTTGATTATTGAATAGCGTGTGTCGCGCATAGGTAGAAAGTTTGCACAGTAAAGACACAGTGTATCCTTACACCATTTGTTGGGATAATGCTGGAGACAAATACGGCATGACGTATGTGTCTGTGTAAATCCAAGAACATGTGACATATTGCTCATTGTAAATACTGCGCAGTCCATTATGTCAGCTGTGTCTGCTATTCTAAATAATAGATATATCAATTTTTTATAAACTAGTTCATTAGAAATGGATTCGCACTTTGTACTAAGTATCTTTCATTTATTGCTTGTAGTTCCACTGTTTTTATTTGTTGGATTTCAGCGTGCATCTTGTTCGCAGTGGATCTATATGGCGCTCTTTGCAATTGGGGCAGTTGTACTTGTCTATCATGCCTATAAACTAGTCATACGGGTTTTATCACAGTCGGGATATGCATGGGTAAATGCAATCCATGTGCTTCTTGTTGCACCCCTGTTATTATACATTGGATATCATAAGAAGAATACGCCGCGTTTTGCCTATGAATTACTGTTGATGCTTGGTTTTGCAGCAGGGGGATATCATCTATTTTCATTGGTGAAAGCGCTCGATGTACACCATGAATATGATTTTGAATGATAGATCTTTGATAGATCTATAATAAAATTGAAATCTATACTATGTAAATAATACAGTAGCAATGTCACATTACTTTACAGATGATGAATGCAATGAATGCGTCTATTATGTGCGCCAAATGTATGAGCTAACTGAGTGGCAGTGTATCCAGTGTGGAATAAAAGAAATGGAAGGCATGGTACCAAGTCGTTATGGCCTTGCATGTGGACACGAAGTGCACATACGATGTTATCGTAAATGGTGCAAAGAGAAAAATGCAGTAGGCTGCTGTGAATGTGGACAGCTTGAGAAGAAAGAAGAACATAAATTCTGCACAATGTGTGATGTATTTCATTGTACAATGTCCACTGCATCATATCATGCAATTCAATAAACACAGTTAAAAACACAGTTAAAAACACAGTTAAAAACACAGTTATAAACACAGTTATAAACACAGTTAAAAAACAAATAAAAAAGAGTATTATTTTTATTTGTTTTATTT
>Ga0214192_1001369_pt1 | contig 13738 bp, 12 predicted proteins | sample TroBogEpilimnion_44_FD_153030 | JGI IMG/M metagenome (GOLD analysis project Ga0214192, IMG submission 153030) | Freshwater microbial communities from Trout Bog Lake, WI - 29JUL2008 epilimnion | ecosystem: Environmental > Aquatic > Freshwater > Lake > Epilimnion/Euphotic zone | place: Trout Bog... | reverse complement strand
GTGGCTCGATGCGCCGCCCGCCGCCGCCATCGCCGCCGCCGAAACCCTGCTCGACCGACTCAACGCCCGCGGCGAAACGGCGAAGCAGATGTCGCGCCTCCCGCTGCACCCCCGCCTTGCGCGACTGATGCTCGATGGCGGCGATGCCGGCTGCCGCGTCGCCGCGCTTCTCAGCAGCGGCCAGCGCGTGCAGTCGAGCGACCTGTTCCGCGCCATCGCCGAAGACTTCGACGGCCGCACGCGAGCCGTTTACGATCAACTCCGCCGCCACGCCCCGCGCCACTCGGGCAGGCACGATGCCGCCACGCTCGCCCGCGCCGTCCTCGCCGCATTCCCCGATCGCGTCGGCCGCCGCCGCCCGAGTGGAGCCCGCGGCGCGGCGGCGTTGCAAAATGAACACGCCGTGCTGCTCTCTGCCGGCGGCGCGGCCGCGATGCCCCACGCGCCATCCGAATTCCTCGTTGCGCTCGACGTGGAACAGCGCAGCGACCGCGCCACGCCAGGCTCTTCAACGCTCATCCGCCTCGCCTGTCCCATCGATCCCGACTGGCTGCTCGACGGCATCGCCGAACGCGACACCGTGGAGTGGAACCGCGAAGCCCGCCGCGTCGAAGCCGTCAACGCACTGGTTTACGATCAGCTTGTCGTCACCGAATCCCGCGGCGGCCACATCGATGAAGACGCCGCGGCCGCCCTCCTTGCCGAAAAGGTGCTCGACGCCGGCATCGACCGCTTCATCGAGCGCGCCGAACTCGATCAGCTTCTCGCCCGCATCGACTTTGCGTCGCAGCACTCCGCCATCAAACCCGTCGGCGAACACGAGGTGCAGGAGGCGCTCGTCGCTCTCTGCCACGGCCTGCGCAGTTTCAACGATGTCGAAAAGGCCGCCGCCGGCCTGCTGCCGCTGATCGAACAACGCGCGGGCACGCAACTCCTCGACGCCGTCGCCCCCGCGCGGCTGCGCCTTCCGAGCGGCCGCAATACGCGCGTCAATTACGAACGGGGCAAGCCCCCGTGGGTCGCCTCGCGCCTGCAGGATTTTTTGGGAATTGCGGAAAGCCCCCGCGTTGCGCAGGGGAAAGTGCCGCTGGTGGTGCATCTGCTCGCACCCAACCAGCGGCCCGTTCAAACTACTACCGACCTTGCCGGCTTCTGGCAGCGCCTTTATCCGCAGTTGCGCCGCGAACTCGGCCGCCGCTACCCGCGCCACAAGTGGCCGGAGGACCCTCTTGCGGCGTCGTTCGATTAATACCTGCTGCTAGGCGCGGTCGTGATCCGCCCGCCAGTTCTTCACGGCCTTCTTGATCGCGTCCTGCGACATCCCCTCTTCCGCCGCCTTCCGCGCCAGTTCCACAAACTCCGCATCGGACGCGAAGCGCAAACCAACAATCTGCTTAATCGTCAGCCGCGGATCGAGCCGTTTTCCGGTCATCGCAAAGTGCCGCAGGCTTTCTTCGGCCCGGATGGCGCGGTCCTGCACCTTCATCGCAAACACGCGCGCGAAGAAGAAGAGAATCAGCATTGCGAACGACAGCACCACAATCAGCGATGCGCTGTACAAACGCTCGTGATCGCCCATCGACTGCCACAGATTCACGATCGACCCGATCAGCGCCAGCACGATCAGTCCGAACAGCAGACCGTGGTACATCGGCACAAGCTTGGCATGTTTCGCGTAACTTTGTTCCTGCATTGGCGTAAACGGGCTCCTCACCCCGTCGGCTGATTATAGCGGGAACGCCGCGTCGCCCGACACTGCTAAATTCCCCGCCCGAATCCCCGCCGCCCCGCCTGCATCCAATCCCGTGTAGATTCGGTTACGTCCATCGGTCCAGACTTATGATCACCCTCCGCCCCGCCGCCGAACGCGGCCACGCCCAACACGGCTGGCTCGACAGCCGCCACACATTCTCCTTCGCCGATTATCACGATCCCGCCCACATGGGCTTCCGCCAGCTCCGCGTCATCAACGACGACCGCGTCGCTCCGGGCCTCGGCTTCGGCGCCCATCCCCATCGCGACATGGAAATCATCAGCTACGTCCTCGAAGGCGCGCTCGCCCACAAGGACAGCATGGGCGAGAATCACATCCTCGGTCCCAATACCATCCAGACCATGTCGGCCGGCTCCGGCATCGTCCACAGCGAATTCAACGCCTCGCAGACCGAACCCGTCCACTTCCTCCAGATCTGGATCAAGCCCGCCGCGCACGGCGTCACACCCGGCTACCAGCAGATCGCCTTCGATCCCGCCGAAAAGCAGGGCCGCTTCCGCCTCATTGCAGGTCCGCGCGACAGAACGGCGAATCCGTCAGATGGCGTGGGCGCTGTCATCCACCAGGACGCCTGGGTTTACGTCGCCGAACTTCGCCCCGGCGACACGCTCGCCCGTACGCTCGACCCCAACCGCTACGCCTGGGTCCAGATGGCCCGCGGCGCAGTGAAACTCAACGGCATCGATCTGGGCGAAGGCGATGGAGCGGCCATCAGCGCCGAGACGCTTCTCTCGTTCTCCGCGGCCGGCCCCGCGGGCTGCGAATTCCTTCTCTTCGACCTCGCCTGAGCATCCCGGCGTTATACTGAATCCCGTCGGGCGCCCCCCTCGCCGCGCGCCGTCACCCGGAGTTCTATGCGCCCAGCCGTCATCGCCGTTCCGCTCGCCCTGCTCTGCATCGCCAGCGCCTTTGCCCAGACCGGCACGCTCGCCGGCACCGTTCTCGAGCCCACCGGCAATCCCGCCGCCGAGGCCTCTGTTCAGGCGCGAAACACGCAGACCGGCGCCACGGTGAAAGCCACTTCCTCACGCGATGGCCACTACTCCGTCAGCCTTCCCGCCGGCTCCTGGGACGTCAGCTTCAGCCTCGCCGGCTGGCAGGGCGTGAACAAGCGCGGCATCGCCGTCGCCGCGTCCAAAGCCACCACGCTCGACGCGCGCCTCGAAGAAACCACCCAGCTCAACACGCTTGGCGAAGACGGCCTCCACACCATCGCCGACCTCAAGCTCCACCACCCGCCCTCCGGCCCCACCCCGCGCACCGCCGACGGCAAACCCGATTTCTCCGGCGTCTGGTGGGCGCCCGTCACCACCGACCCCGGCAAGCCCGAGTGGACCCCCTGGGCCGAACAGATCGGCCGCGAACGCACCGAAAATAACCGCCGCGACAGCCCCAAGTCCCGCTGCCTCCCTTCCACCCTCACCTTCTCCGGAGCCGTCTGGCAGTTCGTCCAGAGCAGGGACTTCCTCATCCACATCTCTGACGACGACTTCCCCGGCTTCTACCAGATCTACCTGAACCGCGAACACGAAAAGGATCCCAATCCCGCCTGGTACGGCAACAATGTTGCCAGGTGGGATGGCGACACCCTCGTCGTCGACCGCATCGCCTTTGACGACCGCGACTGGCTCGATGGCGCCAATCACCCCGTCTCCAGCCAGCTCCACATCGTCGAAAAATACCGCCGCCCCGACCTCGGCCACCTCGAGATCGAAGCGACTTTTGAAGATCCGAAAGTCGTTGCCAAACCCTTCACCCAGAAGCGCACCGCCGAACTCGCGCCCGATCAGAAGGTGTTCGAATTCATGTGCACGGAAAACAACGTCGACGTCCCGCACCTGGTCGGGAAGTGAGCCACGCCGGAGCCTCTGCCTCTCTGCTCCCGCTTCGGTATCATTTTGAAGGTCAGCCCACGCAAGGTCACACACATGGAAACCCCGTCCACCGACATCCAGTCATCGCTCCACGAAACGCGCGTCTTCCCGCCCCCTCCGGCCTTCGCCGCGCACGCCCACATCGGCGGCATGGCCGACTACGAGCGTCTCTATGCCGAAGCCGCCAGCGATCCTGAAACCTTCTGGGGCCGCATCGCCAAAGACCTCCACTGGTTCAAGCCCTGGACGAAAGTGCTTGAGTGGGACGCCCCCTGGGCCAAATGGTTCGTCGGCGGCCAGACCAACATCTCTTACAACTGCCTCGATCGCCATCTCTCCTCGTGGCGCCGCAACAAGGCCGCCATCATCTGGGAAGGCGAGCCCGGCGAAGTCCGCACCCTCACCTACCAGCAGTTGCACGACGAAGTCTGCCGCTTTGCCAACGTCCTCAAAGGTCTCGGCGTCGGCAAGGGTGACCGTGTCGCTATCTACATGGGCATGACGCCCGAACTCGCCATCGCCCTGCTCGCCTGCGCCCGCATCGGCGCGCCCCACACCGTCATCTTCGGCGGCTTCTCTTCCGGCGCTCTGGTCGACCGCATCAACGACGCGCAGTGCAAGGCCGTCATCACGCAGGATGGCTCCTGGCGCCGCGGCGTCGAAGTCAAGCTCAAGCCCACCGTCGATGAAGCGATGCTCAACTGCCCCTCGGTCCAGTCCGTCATCGTTTATAAGCGCACCGGCACCGAGCAGCAGATGCAGCCCGGCCGCGACCACTGGTGGCACGAACTGCTCGCCAACGCCACCGACCATTGCCCCGCCGAGCCGCTCGATTCCGAACATCCTCTCTACCTGCTCTACACCTCCGGCACAACCGGCAAACCCAAAGGCATTCTCCACACCACCGGCGGCTATTCCGTTTCCACCTACATCACCTCGAAATGGGTCTTCGATCTGAAGGATGAAGACATCTTCTGGTGTACCGCCGACATCGGCTGGGTCACCGGCCACAGCTACGTGGTCTACGGCCCTCTGCAGAACGGCGCCACCGTCGTGATGTACGAAGGCGGCCCCACCCATCCGCAGCCCGATCGTTTCTGGGAGATGATCGACCGCCACAAAGTCACCATCTTCTACACCGCGCCCACCGCCATCCGCGCCTTCATGCGGCTCGGCGAACAATGGCCTGCGCGCCACAAAATGAAGTCGCTCCGCCTGCTCGGCTCGGTCGGCGAACCCATCAATCCTGAAGCCTGGATGTGGTACCGCAGCATCATCGGTCACGACAAATGCCCCATCGTCGACACCTGGTGGCAGACCGAAACCGGCGCCATCATGATCGCCCCGCTTCCCGGCGCCACGCCCGCCAAGCCCGGCTCCTGCACGCGTCCGCTGCCCGGCATCGTCGTCGAAGTCGTCACGCGTGAAGGCACGCCCGTGCCCGCCGGCTCCGGCGGCTATCTCGTCGTCCGCCAGCCCTGGCCCTCCATGCTGCGCACCATCTACGGCGACAACGAGCGTTTTAAGGAACAGTACTGGTCGCAAATCCCCGGCTCCTACTTCACCGGCGACGGCGCGCGGCAGGATGAGGACGGCTACATCTGGGTCATGGGCCGCGTCGACGACGTGATCAACGTCTCCGGCCACCGCCTCAGCACCATGGAAGTGGAGTCGGCCCTCGTCGCGCACATCCACGTGGCCGAAGCCGCCGTCGTCGCCCGCCCCGACGAGATTAAAGGTTCCGGTATCGTCGCCTTCGTTACCCTGCAAATCGGCAATGAGCCCACCGACGAACTCAAGCAGGAACTCCGCCACTGGGTCGCAAAGGAAATCGGGGCGCTTGCCCGGCCCGATGAGATCCGCTTCACCGATTCGCTTCCCAAGACCCGCTCCGGCAAAATCATGCGCCGCTTACTGCGCGAACTGGCCGCCGGCGGCGATGTCAAAGGCGACACCACCACGCTCGAAGATCTCACCGTCCTCGCCAAACTTCGCCAGGACGAAGACTAACCGGGCCCGTTCGGCAGCGCGTCCCCGTTCGGCAGCGCGTCACGGATCGCGCCGTCCCTGGCGCGGGAATACAAGTACTCCGGCGGCGACAACCAGGCCGGTATATTCCCGCACAAACGGCAAGCGTAGTTGTTATACTCCATCCTGCGCTGCGATGCTAGACTGTTGAAACCGGAGGAGACTGATCGGCAAATGCTAAAGCATCTAAAACTAATCGGCATTGCCCTGCTGTTCGGCTCGTTATCCCTGCAGGCTGACCTGATTCCCACATCCACCTGCTCGTTTTTTGATCCCGCCACCACCAGCCTTGGTTTTCAATGCAATCTCTACGGCGACGCCAGCAACGCGGTCGTGACCGTTCCGTTCCCGGCCGGCTGGAATTCGAATCCGCCGAACACGGTGGTGACGAGCGGTTATATTGTGCTCGAAGACCCGACAGCCGATCCCGCCGCCAACAACATCGTCGCCGATTCGCACAATCTCTACGGCTCTTCCGACTCCAACGAGGCCGACTGGACGCAGATCCTCTACTTTTCGCCCGGCGTCAATCAGCCCGCAACGCAGGTGACTTTATACACCATCGGTTGCAATAATTCATTGAATCCGGCCGATGTTTCGTGTTTCCCCCTCTACAGCACGATCATGGCGTCAGCCTATTTCGACGTCTACACCAGTCCCGACTACTATTACGACGACAACCCGAATCCCGGGGCCAACATCGATCACCTCTACACCGTCACGCTGGTGGCGCCCGAACCCGCAACTTACGGCTTTGCCATCGGCGGATTCGCCCTTATGGCCGGCCTGGCACGCCGCCGCAGCAGGCAGCGCGGCGCTGCACCGCAGTCCTGACCTTTCCTGAAGGGCCGTCGGCGCACGGCCGCATTCACGATTCGTTCTGTGCTTCAATATCTGCCATGAGAGCCGTTGCGGTTTCGATTCTGCTGCTGGCGGGAACGGTCCTGCTCCCCGCGGCGGACAAGCGGCTCGTCGCCGGCAGCGCGGAAAACGATGCCCTGCGCATCAGTGCCACTGTTCTCGATGCCGTCCATCTGCGCGACGCCGTGGGGTCTGACCTCGGCGACCACTATGTTGCCGTCGAAGTGACGATTGCCCCAAAGGGCTCCGAGCCGATCGTTTTCAGCCTCAACGATTTCATCCTCCGTTCCCAGGCCTCCGGCGAGCACACCGGTCCGCTGGTCGCCAGCCAGATCGTCGGTGCCGGCGAACTGGTTGTTGCCCGGAAGTACGGCAATCGTAGTGGGCCAGGCGAGCCCCGCCCGATCACGGGTACCGACGTCCAGCTCCGCACTCAGGGCCTCGACCCGGCCGCAAAGTCGCTGGAAGACACACTTCGCGTTAAGATCCTGCCCGAGAAGACCACCGCGGAGTCCTTCTCCGGCCTGCTCTTTTTCCCGCTGGAGAAGGAAAAGCCGAAGAATCTGACCCTGAGCTATTCCGGCCCAAAGGGTAAACTGCGCATCGAGTTCAAATAACCTCACTCCGCAAGTCGCATAGAATCTCTGTAAGTCTCACAGAATAAACGATATATTGCGTCGTTTGGGCTGGCTTGGCAGCTTCCTCGCCCCTCACTGGCAACCTTCGGTCTGCCCGAAATTCAGCGTTGGAAACAATTGTGGCGAAACACACGTACCCGGCAAAATCGTGTCTCGCTACGTCCAAGTACCACTTGAGTAGTAATCAAAAGTTAGTGCTATACTGTTAACTCCGGAGGAAGTGGTACTAGGATGCATAAATTATGTTTAGCTGCGAGCTTGGTACTTTTTAGTGCGCTGTCCCTTGACGCAAGCCTGATTCCGGTTTCGAGCTGTGCCGACAACAGTTACGGAAACATCACTACACCCCTTGCCGGTTTCAGTTGTTTTCTCTACCCCTCAACCTCAGCCGGAGACTGGAGCCCGGTCGTGACTGTGCAACTTCCGGCGGACACCCTCGGCCCGACTGCGAACGGTTACACGAGCGTCAGTTCCGGTTTCATTGTTCTCGAAGACCCGCTGCAGCAGGGTAATTCCAATATCCAGAACGTCACCCAGTGCTTCAATCCCACCACCTGCGCTGCTGACGTGTCACAAAACGGCGGCGGTGGCGTCGGGTACAACATTTACGGCACGCAGGATTCGAATACAGCCAACTGGACGCAGGTCGTAGAATGGGTCGCATCGCCGGAAACCAATACAACCGCTACCGGTTATCCCGCAATCGACATCATGCTGTACACGGTTGGCTGCGGCATCGATCTGGCCAATATCAGCTGTTTCCCGGCCACGTCACTGCTGCTGGAGCAGGCCTACTTCCAGACCTACAACGGCCCGGATCAGTTCTTGTACGCCCCCGACGCGACCAGCGGTCAGCTCCTGCAGCATGACTATCTCGTCACTTTCGTGCCCGCGCCGGAACCGTCCACCTACATGTTTGCCATCGGCGGACTGGCTCTGCTGGTCGGCATGAAGAAGAAAGCCAGTCAGTCCCGGTAGTCCCAGGGAGTCTTCAGGGACTGTTGTGACGCCGGATTATGATGTATTGTGGTGATAGATAGTAAAACGAGCTTAAATTCGGAGACAGCATGAAAAATCTGAAGCGCGTAATCTTGATCCTCTTCTCGGTCGTTACTCTCGGCACCGCAGCCTCCGGTGGTTATGCGGTCATGCAGGCGCGCAGTCAGTATTACGGTGTCTGCTCAAAATTAGGCGGCTTTCCCGGATTTCTCCAGCAGGCTGGCCTCCTCCAGACCGGTACCTGCGTCTCCAAGCCTGGCGGCACTTTGTGCAGCGCCGGCAGCACCTGCACCGTGAACAGCAAAGCCGGCCACTGCTACAACACCGCGAAGCCGGGTGGTACGCCCATCTGCACCTGCGTCGCCAACACCAGCCCGCTTTTCTAACCGCGTATCGATTCGAATCTTTTGAATCGCGTCTGGCGTGAAGTCAGACGCGATTTTTGTTTGCGCCATCCTCTGCCAACGCCCTCACACCGTCCCGTATGCTTCTTCCCCGCGCCGCTTCCTGCCGTGTTCGCCGGCTCGCCGTGGATGCTAACCTGAGCGTTGGCCGTATCGCATTCCCTCGCACTTTTGTCTTCCGGAAAGGGCTGAAAGAATCGTGAAAGTTTCCATTATCGGAACCGGCTATGTCGGGCTGACTACCGGTGTCTGCCTCGCCTGGCTGGGCCATGAAGTCACCTGCCTCGACACCGACGCCGCCAAGATCGCCCTCTTGCGCGCGGGCAAGTCGCCCATCTACGAGCCTCTGCTCGAGGAACTGCTGCGCGACGTCATGCCGCAGCTGCACTTCTCGACCTCGCACGAGGAAGCCATCTCCGGCGCCGAAGTCATCTTCATCGCCGTCGGCACGCCTCCGCTCCCGGGCGGCAATCCCGACCTCAGCTACCTCCGCCAGGCCGTCGAAGCCGCCGGCCGCTATCTCGCCGACCACGCCGTCATCGTCAACAAATCCACCGTCCCCATCGGCAGCGGCAACTGGGTCGAATCCCTCGTCCGCGGCGCCCTCGAAGAGAGCGGCCAGAAGAAGCACTTCGCCGTCGCCTCCAACCCGGAATTTCTCCGCGAAGGCACCGCCATCTTCGACACCCTTTATCCCGACCGTGTCGTCATCGGCTCGGATGAGCCCCGCGCGCTCGACACCCTCTACCGGCTGTATCGCCCCGTGCTGGAGCAAACCTTCACCCCGCCCGCCAACCTGCCGCGCCCCGCCTCGCTCGCCGCCGTTCCGCTGATCGCCACCGACCTCGCTTCGGCCGAACTCATCAAGTACGCCGCCAACGCCTTTCTGGCCCTGAAGATCAGCTACATCAATGAAATCGGCCATCTCGCCGAAAAGGTGGGCGCCGATATTTCGCAGGTGGCCCGCGGCATCGGCCTCGATGCCCGCATCGGAACCCGCTTCCTCCAGGCCGGGCTCGGCTGGGGCGGATCCTGCTTCGGCAAAGACACCGCCGCGCTCATCTCCACCGCTTCCGAGTACGCCCTGCCGATGCAGATCGTCAAGGCCGCCCGCGACGTCAACCAGCGTCAGCGCGACCGCGTCGTCGAAAAGCTCCTGCAGGAGCTCAAGATTCTCAAAGGCCGCACCGTCGGCCTGCTCGGCCTCGCTTTCAAACCCGATACCGACGATTTACGCGACGCCCCGTCCGTGTCAATCATCCGGAAGCTCATCGAATGCGACTGCCGCATTCGCGCACACGACCCTGTCGCCATGGAACGCTTCCGCGCCGAGCATCCCGATCTCAAAATTACGCTCTGCGACAGCGCCGCCGATGTCGCCCGCGACGCCGACGCGCTCGTTCTGGTGACCGACTGGCAGCAGTACCGCGACCTTCCGCTCGCCGAAATCGCCGGCTCCATGCGCAAGCGGCTGATTCTGGACGGCCGCAACTTCCTCTCCCGGCCGCAGCTGGAAAAGGCGGGCTTCACCTACTGTAGTTTTGGAACCTAAGCGCGAAACGCCGTGAGCCGGGTGCCGTAACAGCCGCTATGCCGGCTGAACAATTTCGCCGGAAAGCGTCTTTTCGAAGTAGGCGATCGTCTCGATCAGCCCTTCCTTGAGCGCCACCCGCGGCTGCCAGCCCAGCTTTTCCTGCGCCAGTGTAATGTCCGGCTGCCTCTGCACCGGGTCGTCCTGCGGCAGCGGCCGCTGCACAATCTTCGATGCCGATCCCGTCAGCGAAATCGTCAGCTCCGCCAGTTCGCGAATCGTGAACTCGCCAGGATTTCCGATATTCACCGGCCCCGTCAGCCCTTCCGCATTCATCAGCCGCATCAGCCCGTCGATCAGATCGCTCACATAGCAGAACGAGCGCGTCTGCGAACCGTCGCCGTAAATCGTAATCGGCTCCCCCCGCAGCGCCTGTACGATGAAGTTACTCACCACCCGGCCGTCGTTCACCGCCATGCGCGGCCCGTAAGTATTGAAGATGCGCGCGATCCGGATGTCCACGGCGTTCTGCCGGTGGTAGTCCATCATCAGCGTCTCGGCCACCCGCTTGCCCTCGTCGTAGCAACTGCGCGGCCCGATCGGATTCACATTCCCCCAGTACGTTTCCTTCTGCGGATGCTGCACCGGATCGCCGTAAACCTCCGACGTCGAAGCCTGCAGAATCCTCGCCCGCACCCGCTTCGCCAGCCCCAGCATGTTGATCATGCCCATCACGCTGGTCTTCACCGTTTTGACCGGATTGTACTGGTAGTGCACCGGCGACGCCGGACACGCCAGGTTGTAGATCTGATCCACTTCGAGCAGAATCGGATCCACCAGATCGTGCCGCTTAATCTCAAATGCGGGATTTGCCAGCAGATGCGCGATATTGCGCTTCGAGCCGGTAAAGAAGTTGTCGAGGCAAATCACCTCGCAGCCCGACGCAATCAGCCGGTCGCAAAGATGGCTGCCGAGAAATCCGGCCCCGCCTGTTACAAGAACCCGTTTCGTTTGAGTCATTGACGTGGAAACCTGTCCTGCCCGGCCTGCGAGCGCCGGAACCCCGCCCGAGTGCGCAGAGAGATCTTCGACTATACCAGCATCTTCGGGCACCGCTCAACCCGCCACCCGGTCCACCCCATGCCCCGCGGCGGACCGGGTCCCTCCCCGCGCCTGCCGAGGTGAATTTCCCGCCTGCTCTCCGTGCGCTAAAATCGAACCTGCGGAGCTGCGTTATGCGTAGTTGCGTTATGCGGAGCTGCGTTATGCGTAGTTGCGTTATGCGGAGCTGCGTTATGCGTAGTTGCGTTATGCGTAGCTGCGTTATGCGTAGTTGCGTTATTTGACCGGAGATATTTTGCACCAAACGTGCAGTGGAATGTTCGAGGCCGCATATGCGTGAAGTTCGCAGCTCCGAAGCTGAACCATTGGTTCAAGTTGACGCAGCGCGTGCTCTGTCCCCCTCGATTCTGACCGATTCCGCGACCGCCTGGCCCTGGTTCGCCCTGCGGGTCCGCGCCAATTTCGAGAAAAAGGCCGCCGATTATCTGCGCCTGACGGGCCATGAAGAATTCCTGCCCACCTATCGCTGCCGGACCTACTGGTCGGACCGCGTCAAGTGGACCGAAAAAGTCCTCTTCCCCGGCTACGTGTTCTCTCGCTTTGATGCCAATAACTGGCTTCCCGTCCTGAAGACCCCCGGCGTCATCGAAGCGGTCAATTTTGGCGGCAAACCGGTGCCGCTTGTGGAAGCCGAAATCGCCGCGTTGCGCACCATGGTGAACTCCGGCGAACCGCTCTTCCCCCGCGCCTTTCTGCACGTCGGGGAACGCGTGCGCGTCGTGCGCGGCCCGCTGACGGGGCTCGAAGGCTAGCTGGAACGTTTTGAGAAGGATTGCCGCATCGTCGTCTCCGTCACGCTGCTCCAGCGTTCGGTCGCCGCTCAGCTCGACGCCGAATGGGTCACGCCCCTGCGCTGAGCCCGCCGTCCGGGACCCCGCCGCGCCTCAACGTTTGCGAATAGAGCGCAGCATCAGGTCGCGCGCCGCATTCAGGCGCATCATAACTTCCACATCGCCTCCGCGGTCCGGATGATACTGCATCGAAAGCTCGCGGAAGGAGCGCGCAATCATCTCCTGCGCGATCTGCTCCACCGTCTGTCCGGGTCGAATCTCGTCGGTGACGCGCTGCCTCGCCGCCCGTTCCGCCGTCTCCGCGTTCGCCGAAGCCCGCCCGAATACGTCCGCCGCGCACAGTCGCCGCTGCGTACCGCCCGCGCCGGCCGCTGCACCCGCCGGCATCGCAGCTGACATCGCAGCGGACATCGCGCCCGGCCCCGCCAGCGGATCGCCCGCCCGCACCGCCATCCGCGGCAGCGTGATGAATCTCCAGCACTCCCGCACCAGCGCGCAGAACGCCAGCAGCAAGATGAATTCCCCGGTCAGCCATTGCGGCGGCGCCGCAACCACCAGCGCCTTCCCGATCACTGCCATCCCCAGCAGCGCGAACACTACCGGCAGCGCGATTCCCATACCGACTCCCTCTCGATCCACGCACCTGCTTGCGCAATCCATGCAGCTTTAGGTGCCGGTTTGATCCTATAAAGTTATACCCGGCTATTCAACTATCGTTGTACCGGTACCCGGATCCCGACGGCAGCGCTTCCCGCCGAATCGCCCCGCTCCGCAACTCCCGTATCGCAAACGCACGAAGTGGTCTAAAATCAAAGAACCAGCGAATGTCGGGGCGTAGCGCAGCCTGGTAGCGCACCTGCCTTGGGCGCAGGGGGTCGCCGGTTCAAATCTGGCCGCCCCGACCAATAAAATCAATGAAATTCAGGCGATTTCGCGCTGAAGCTTGAGAAGCCTGTCGTTATTCTTGCAGCGAACGCCCGCCGCTGCGAAATGCGCTTCGGTTGGCAGCGCTCAACATCGCTCGTCGTTTGGACAACACCCGCACCCAAAGCAGGTGCCTCAAACCGCAGAACGCTTCCATCCGATCGTCGCGACCCCGATTCGTTCCTGGCCGCGCACCTCATCCTCCCGTCCACCGCCCGCAACATACAGCAATGAATTAGACTCGTGTCGATGAGCCCCGACGCGCCGCAGCCCCCGTACCTGCCCAACCCGGGCCCCCGGCAAAATCACCCCCCGGCCCGGTCTTCGATAAAATTCGGCAGGCCCGCATTCAGGTATCCTTCAGATCCGGATGTTCCAATTGAACCCGTCGACTGCTGAACGCGTCCGGTCCATCGCCGCCAGCAACACGATCACCGCCAACCAGTACGAACGACCCGGCAAAGGGAGGAATTATGCGACGGCACTACCTCAGACTACTGCTCATCACGGGCCTGTGCATTCCCCTGGCAATTGGCCAGGTTTCCCGGACGCCCGTCGTGACCCCCCTCGGCACAACCGGCGATGAAGACGTCCGCAGCCTCACCATATCCGGCGTCACCCTGAAGGCCGGTGACACCCTCCTGGTCTCCTCCAATGACGAAGGCGACGACGCCACGGTCACCTGGAACGGAATCGCCCTGCATCAGGATGTTGCCTCGTCCAACGGGAAATGCGGCTGTTATACGAAGAGCTTTTCGCTTTACATTGCCAGCGGCGGCACCGGCGATATCG
>Ga0214192_1001367_pt1 | contig 13757 bp, 30 predicted proteins | sample TroBogEpilimnion_44_FD_153030 | JGI IMG/M metagenome (GOLD analysis project Ga0214192, IMG submission 153030) | Freshwater microbial communities from Trout Bog Lake, WI - 29JUL2008 epilimnion | ecosystem: Environmental > Aquatic > Freshwater > Lake > Epilimnion/Euphotic zone | place: Trout Bog... | reverse complement strand
AAGTTTATCTGCTACAGGTTTTGATGTTGTAGTATGGCCATCTTCCCAAGGAGGAGGATCTGTATAAACTTCTTTTGAGTTAGGAACAAAAGGTTTTGAGTGCTGAGGTTTAGGTTTAGCGTTAGCTTTCTTACCTTCATATAAATCCCATTTCTCCCATAATCCTTCCTTATCTAACCAATTACAATAACCTTTATCATTAGAAAGTAACCAATCTACAGTCTTACCTTGATGCTTACCATAAGGTACTTTCTTATTACGGTCTAATTTTAAGTTATCATTCTTTGCTTGTCCTTTCTTGTGAAATTGCATTTTGATTTTGCTTTGGAGAACTTTTTTAGAACTTGGATGGTAGGAAAATTTAAGTCACCCCTGCCCCTGTGTCAGGAAGTAACTTAAACATCCTACCTGATTTGCTCCGGAGCCACTCTCCCGTCACCCGTTTTGGCTGTCAGTGGTTTATAAGTCATGAAAAAACCGGTCTGACATTTAAAGGATATTTTGGTGCAATACTACACCCTCACCTTAGATCGGCTTACGTCCCACAAACACGGACTATTTTAAATGAGAAAACCCCATCTGTCAGGAGACCGTGGAAGAGGTTGACAGTGGGGAATCCGGATAACTTAATACCCTCGTTTTTATCTTAAAGTTACTTTTTACTACTGGAACTTTCCACGGTCTCCATATAGCATCACAAAGATACTACCCTTCTTGGAAAATCCAAATAGTTTTTAATATTTAATTTATTCGTATCAGCTGATCAACATCAGATGCACTATAATACCAGCCACCACATTTAAACCCTACTATGTAGATAATATTTGGTTGTTTACCGGTATCAACTGCATAATACCTGTTCTCTGAAGTAACAAATGTGCACTTGGGACATACCTTATGTACACCTGCTGCTCGTTCTTCATAATCGGCCATGGTCTTTTTACAACCAGCAATGCTCAATAGTAGTACAGATCCCATGCACAATAACCAAAATATAAATGCTATCTTTTTCATTATTCCCAAATAATATTATGACAATTATTGGTTTCAGATATTATTACAGTATAACCAAGAGTCTCCAATTCTTCTATCTGATCTTGTTCCAAATACCGATCACTCCATGCAGAGTTATTACCATTTTCAAAATTCCTTTTAATACTCATTACTGTAATATTCCAGTTATTCAGTTTTGCTTTCTCTGTAACATTTGGAAGACTGGCTTTCATTTCTTCGAGCGATAACAATACTTCTTTTTGATTTTCCATTTTTCTGTGTTTTTAAAAAATATACCTAATTGATTTGATTGAAAAATAATTTTGATAGAGTTCTTTAAACTGGCAGATCATTTCATTCTTGAGCTGCCATTGGTATCTGATGTTACCATCTACGTACTGTGAGTTCTTATGCTCTTGTATCTCCGGCTTCCAGCATAGTGCATTGACGGCATCCGTATTTCTTTCGTGTTGTACATTATTGTAAGTAAGAAAGATACACTCGGATTTGAAATCAATTCCCTGTAACTGTTTAAATAGTTTGTCATACTCAGCAAGCCAACCTGGATGGTAGACAATAGGGCTGAAGTTAATGTGCACCTCAAACTGTTGCTGCAGTTTTGGTATTGCTGCTATCCTATCGGTAATTTTATCCGTATTAGGTTCAAGCACATCACTATACACTTGAGGCATCAATGATACACGTATCCGGTTCTTCTGAGGATCAATTTCGTAATCCCTCATCTTTGTAGGATACTTTGTAGCAAAGGTGCTCTTTACCTTCTCATGGTGGTTAAAGAAATCAAACACCTTCTGCCAGTTATAATACTTACCCATTAACGGCACATCAGTACTGCAGCCAATATCAACACAATAATACTTCCCATCTACCTGGTTAGGTATCTTCTCCCACGGTTGTTTAGCTACCCACTTGTCAACAGAGCTGAGAATGTTGTCTACATTTTCATTGATGTATACTTTATCTGGATTATGACGAGAAACGTAACAATAACTTTTCATGCAGCCACCCACGTCACAAACACCCGTACACAAAATTAGGAGAGATAGCATCAGAGCTTCTTCCATTATCTCGTGTAACGAGTGTTTTTGTATTTTGTTTTATGATTTTCATAATTCTGTTTTCATTTTCTTGTAAAGAATCTTGAGTGCTGCATATACCTCACCTCTGTCATACATGTCGCCATTTTCTGCAGGATAAATGCAACTGAGGATAGCTCTATCCATCTCTATCATATTGGTAGTATCTTCTGTAGGATCATTAAGTGGTATCCGGGCATTTACTTTAGCTTGCTTTACATTAGTTGTAATGGCTTCAATTGCATGCTCATTAAGTTCTGTAAGCTCGTTAAGTAATAAATTCATCTCTTGCATCTGTTCACTTGTCAGATGATTCATAACTACGTTCCAAGTATCTGCATTCATAGTTGTTTTCATCTTGAGTATCATAGCATCAAGACTACGTTGCTGATCAGATGCAAGTACCCGGTAATCTACAAAAGATTTATCCTTATTGGCTTTAGCAATTGTTGCCCATTCTTTAAGTGTATCGGATGTACGAAGACACTCCAAAGAAACTTTCATAAGCTGCCAATAGACAAAAAAGCGTTTTATGTCATCTTTAAGAACCATGTGCTTTACTGAACTTCTGTTGAGTCTGTTTATATAATCTGCCATTTCTTTAGTTTAACTAATTTCAAAATAAAAGACCGGGCTGTTACACCCGGCCTTTCTTTCTCACAATCAACAATTCTCACATTGCTGTATCTTTAAATCTCTTTTCTGCAAGTTGCCAGGCTCTTACAAAATGCTCCCAAGAGAAATCTCTTTCTCTTTGTGTCATTGTGATAAGATCACCTTGAGGGTACATTTTATTCCACTCTTCCTTAGCAATATCTATTATTTCTGCTTTTCTTTTTGTGAAAGTAATATTTGACATTCTGATACACTTTTACCTTGAATAATATTTTTTGCTTGTACCCATGCGTTATATTCACTAATTGGTGTTTTTGCAAATACATCTTCACCATCCATTATACAATGATAAACGTGTAGCATAAAAGAACCTTCTTTACTTGTTTTTACTTTTTGGTAAGTCAAGTGAGGGCAATTCTGTTGCACCCATTCTTTTGCTCTCATGGTATTAATCTTTAAAATCTTTTTCTGCTTCCCAATATCCTGTATCAGTAATATTTTCTTTTTCAGAAACAGGAATTGTCCATTTTGTTTTCAGAAGCTCATTGTGAATACTCTGAAGATTATTAAATTTACTTAGTAGTTCAGTATAACCTTTCCGACCATCTTTACGGCCCATAACATAACCAAAAATTGCCATTACTAACAATGATATTACCGGTATTAATCCACGCATACTATTATATTCCCAATAAACCCAGTTTCCTCCAGCATCTGTATTGTCAGTCAAATGCCAACTTTCACGGACATATATCTTTTGGCCTATCGAGTAGGGGAGCTTTATGTACTGCGTTGTAAGGTTGGAATTGTTGAACTTAGCCCATATACCTTCGTGGTCTTGCATCATTCCGTTTTCTAGTACCGTATCAAGCATATAAGCGGGGTCAATATCAACTACCTCATAAAAAGCGGTAATCTTACCTTGCATTATCGAACGGACTTCATCCGTGGTGAATATCTTAGAGTGGCGCATGGGTTAAAGAATTTCAATTGTTATTTTAACTTTGTTTGTATCATAGCAGTCTTTAGCCATTGATTTGGTAAGTTCTATTTTCACTTCACTACCAAAAAGTTCAACTATTGCATATTCTTTAGGTGGTTTGCTAAAAACACCCCCTATACCCATTCTCACAATATCACATATTACTGTTTTTGTCTTTTTCATAATCCTCTTTGAGTGAGTGGTTAGTTGATAATATTTCTGCGTTTTAAAACCTTATCATCACGCATCATTTTATTGCATACATCGGTGAAGTTTTTGCCGCTTACTACAGTGCAGCCACCTGTTGCCTTATTGGTCATAAAAACTACAATATTTGGCTCATCCCATGTTATTTGCAAATCGTTGTCTATGATGATGCTTTTCATTTTAGTTATGGACCGTATACTTTGCACCATGTTACTCCTGTTTTTGTTAGCAGGATATCTATCTTGGCTTCTGGGGCGTTTTCGCAGAACCGGTGGAGTGTTGTGTCGTCTTGGAATATCTTTCTCTCTTCGGGCTCTAACTCTTGAATTGCTTTTATGGGTACGGTTTGAAGATGCCTGTAGGCATATTCTCTGTGTGAGGCATCATAAATTGTGTATCTTAAATTACCCACTATGCTATAAATTTATTCCTTTTGCCATTCTCCTTCTCTCCTTCTCTTGCCTTCGCTGTGTCCTTGTCTTGTATGCTCCTACTTGTATGCTGTGCTGGTTGTGAGTGGGTGAATTGTGTTCTCTCTTGTGTGGTGATTGTGGGTTAATGGTGTGGGCGTTCCCTGCTGCTAGATGGTAGAACGCTTTTTGTGTTAGTTTTCTTTGTTGGATGGGGGCGTTCCTTCAGCCTTCGGCAGGAAGGCGGGCTTTACGCTGCAAGTCTAACGGTAATTTACAATACAATCAGACCTTCTTACTGGCATAAACCAGTCGTTGCAGGTACCGCTCATAACTAATTTAATCCTGGATAGTGTATTCCTTGGCGCTTTTACAACCAATGCAAATGCCGGCTCCTTATATTGTGGAGGTGTTACAAATGATTGGCCACCTCTTATTAAACAGAAATCTACAAACTCTTGGCCATTGTAAGTTATGGATTTTATGATCTTCATTTGTGTGCAATTTTTATGCTGTTATTTAAAATACTACTATCATGCTGTCAAGCGGATTCCCAGACTTCAACTTGATCCTGTTGCCGTTTTCGTCCATTTTTTCAAACTGTATTCTTCCGCGCCGGAATCTAACTTCTTTTGCGTTAGGCAGTATGATATCGTGGAATAACTTTGTCCCGGTCTGAGCAGGTATCAATAGCACGCTGCTATTGCCTTTATCTTTCTCTGCTATTGCCTTTAGGATAAAAGCCTTCTTTAACTCAGGGCTGTACGGCGGGTTGACAAAGTTCATGCGCCCCCAGTCTATTATCAACCCATCATTTATAATCTCCCCCTCATTAAAAGGACATGGGTCGAAGTCAAAATGGAACTCTTCGTCCAGCTTATTGTATACGTCCACCGGTGTTAACCAATTGTCTGTGTCTTTTCTTTTCATTTTTTTGTTGTGTTTAGTTGATAAATAAAGCCATTAATCCCTTTTCTGTCGTGCGAAGATAAAACATTTTCTTTACACAAACAAGCAATACTAACAGAAATGCCGACAATATACGCTTTACGGTGTTTTCTGCTAACAGGTTTGGCTAATCCTTTTGTGATAAACCTTTCCAAGAGCTCGGAAGTGGTGAATGTTTGCTTCGGATCGGTAAATTCTGCCATGATCATGCGCTTCCAGGGTATCCGTGAGTTGCCCTGCAGAACCGCAATCTCTCTCTGGGTGTTCTTTAAGTTCTGATCAAGCATTTTTATGGTGGCCAGAAGCAGTTGCTCTTCTTGTTGTAACTGGGTTATTGATTTACTCATCCTTGTTGTTTTAGGTATTGTTCAAAACTTACTTGAGGAAGGTCGTACTTCCTGATTTGTATTCCCAGTTTTTGGTATTCTCCGGGTCGAGTGAGCTTACCCCAGCCATGATTGATATCCATTCCCTTGGGCGCACAAAGAAACAATAACCGGTAATGCGGATCCGCAAATTCTGCATGCGGGGATACGTCTCTTATTATAAAATCATGCCTATACTCAAGATTTATCAGCATGCGCCCATTAACCCAGTCGGTTAAGTGTTGCATCTTTTCTTCTATTGACATCATTTCATACTATTTTTTAGGTTCTCGATAAAATCTGGGTCAGGCTGAATGTCAATCATTCCTTGTTTCTCCCCTACGTTAAAATATAGGTTTGGCTTACTCACCACCTCGTCAATAGCCTCTTTTCGTGCTGCGTTGAGGGCTGCAATCGCTTCCGTAATAGGCACAAGACGAGTGTCTCCTAACGAATATACGATTGGGGTATTTTTGAAATAATCTTCTGCATCTCTCATATTTTTCGTTTTTAGTTTACTTTTAAGCCTTAAAGTACACTATGATTTTTCTTAGTTTACTTTCCGACCATTTTTAACAATATCCACCGCTCGTTCTATTGCGGCTGCGAGGGCTGAGGGGTGGGTGTCGAAGCAAACTGCGGAATCTATTTTTTTAATGTGTTCAATATCTGTGATTATAAAAGACCATCCAAATACACTTCCGACTTGTATACACACATGCAGCCCGTGTTTATCACGCAGATAGTCTTGTGCCTCGTACAGTGTCGGTGCGGAGAACAATTGTATCATTCTGTTTGTCAAATTGGGGTGATTGTAGTCTACCTCCTCCCCTTTATCAAAATACATTTCAACCGTTGAGTTGGTAAAATAATTACCGCTCACGGGGACATCATACCCCACCTCTTTCAGCTTAATCGCTAACTGTTTTGTTACGTGTATCATTGTTCCTTAGTTTTAGATTGTCTGTCTTGAATGAATAATGCGAAAAGCTCGGGTGTAGATGGCTCTGCACAACACATACATCGTTCTCCCTGACAGGAGCCACTTACAAAGTTCGACTTTTCATTAAGTTTCTTTCTTTCATCAAATCTACCTTTAATATAAATAGCTCTTTGGGGAAGATGATCATTCATCTCTTCTATTCTATCAGATTGAGTAAAAAGTTTATTAGCATCCTCTTGAATATCTTGAGGTATTATTTGTTCTGCCATAGTTTATATATTTTTAAATCTTTCACAAGCTGTCAAATAACCATTCTTGGCTTCTTCTGACCATCCATCAAATGATTCTGATTCGGCTTTTTCTATTTCAACAAGTAATTGTTCTTTCTGATATTGTGCTCCTGCTTTGAATGCTTCATAATCATTCTCTGCATTTTGAGTACTATAAACTTTGTTTTGATAATGTTCAGCAGCTTCTTTAAGAGTATCTGGTTTTATACCTTGTTCTCCCGCATCTCTAAGAATAGACTGTAATAGACTATCAATAACAATAACCTTATCTTTTTTATTCATTTTTATGTATTTTAAGGTAATCAATAGCCTCTTGTAATATGTCTATATTATCAGTAGACATTCCTAATAAATGATTACATCTATGACAAAGCAATCCTCTAATTTTTCCAGAATTATGACAGTGGTCTACTGATAGAAATCTTACGTTTAAGCTTCTATTTTTAGAAGTTTCAGGTTCTTTACATATAGCACAAACATTTCCCTGACTTTCTAACATTTTATCATAATCTGATAAAGTCATTCCAAATGTTCTTAGTAGATGGTTCTTCCTACTATTGGTAGCAAACTCTTTCTTCTTTCCTAAATACATTTCACTTGCACAACTTTTACATCTGAAATTTAAACCACAGGAAGCTCTTGCATTTTTAGTAAAATTCTTTATAGGTAGTGTCTCCTTACATATGGAACACAGCTTCTTACCATCTATTATAGTTATCTTTTCGCTCATGTAAACAAAAGTACAACTTTTGTATAAGATAACCAAATAAATTTTAAGGTCGAATATGCTGTAATACTTCTTTTTCACACTCTGGATAAGTAGTATCACCTGTAGCTCCAATCACATACGCCAAGTTAATAGCTTCCTTTAGTTGCATTAAACTATAGTGATTAGATACTGAAACTTCATTAGAAATTACACAAACCTCGTTGTCTTTGGTGAGTTTGAGCTTTTCTTTAAAAATAACATGCTTCATTGTTGACCCTTCATGAATACGCTCTTCAGTATCTAACTCAACCTCATCTATCTCACCATTAGCAATTACATACTTCTCAATGAATGATTGCGGTATAGCTGGTAAACCTAATGAAGGGTCTGTTGATGCTATTATTTTCTTCCAACCTTCCACATCTTGAAAAGCTGATGGTATTTTATTTTGTATTACCTTATAATGATTTACACCATTATTAATACAAATAACCCAATCACCTTCCTTTATCTCTTCATCACTAAGAACCAGTAGTTGTTGTGGTTGCCAAATACCACCATCAAAATTATGGGTAGCTATTCTATATCTTTCTACAGCACCTGCTTCCTCAAAAGCTGGTTTTTTAATAAGATCATCTGCTTTATAAATACCTTTATCTCCTAAAGGTATTGTTACTATTTGTACTGTCTTTTTCATTGTCTATATGTTTTTGAATTACCACTTTATTTCAAATCTGTCCGCAATGACAGTTATTTTATATCCCATGTTCTCTAATTCAATTTTCATAGTATCAACTATATCTCTTGATAGACCAGATGATGTAAAATCCTTTTTTATGTCAATATTATAAGAAAAATGACCATTACCCGCAACAGTATCTATATACCCTAGTATTACTCTAAGTGAGGACTTTAATGCTTTTTTCCTCATTGCTTCTGAGTGTGTTTGCTTTTTAAATAGTGTCATGTTTTATGTTTTTGAATTGTGAAAAAATCTAAATAAAAATACCTGGAGGCAGTAAAGTGAATCACTCTCTACTGCTGCTCCAGGTGGCGAATACAACCGACACAGGCTGTAATAATTTGTAAGTAGTTCTATCTTGATTTGAACAAGATCTAACTCTGTCAAAGAGAGTTGTGCTACCGTTACACTATGGAACTATTTACCTGTCTCTCCAGGTTGTCACGATCCCCTTATTTCATACTGCCTCGTAGACCGTCAACGAGCTGTACCCCGGATTGGACTTGAACCAATGACTCTCAGTTTAGAAAACTGATGCTACTATCCACTGAGCTACCGAAGCATTTACCTGTCTATTCCAAGCTGTCATAACTGATTGATAATCAATTAGTTAGTGGAGGTATTCGGCACTGCCCCGAAGTCTTTCCTGTGTTCCTGAAGTAGTTACGACCATGACTGAAGATTATCGTCTACTGTCTTTAGACTATCTACTTTTTTAAGCTAAGTACATCTTCGTTGCTTATGGTATATAGACACCAACTTTACGGAGCCTAATTTAAAGTAAGGCATCTTTGTCTTTCTAACCTCAGACAGGTTTGTAATGTGATTAGGCAGCAATAGCTACTTCACCAAAGATTTCTGCAAGCAGAGAATCAACATTACCATCGAAAGAAACTGTAGTTTCTGCGTTTATTGTTACCATATTTGCTTTGGACTCACTGGCATTGTCTGTTTCGCCACTTTTACTAACTACATGAAATCAATAACTGTTTTACCCCCATATTTTAAAGAACTAAGGAATCTGGTTAGCTTCCTAACCAGACTCCAAAGGTAATATTATTTGGTTAATTAGTTAACCTGACTCTGACCATGACCATGACCTTGACCTTGACCTTGACCTTGACCATGACCATGCCCCTGACTCTGACCATGCCCCTGACCATGACCATGCGCTTGACCATGACCATGCCCCTGACCTTGACCTTGACCTTGACCTTGACCTATTTAGTTTTTTTAAATGAGATGTTATCATAATTACAAAGTTGTCTTAAATGATTTACCAAATGATTCTATTGCAGATAACTGTACATACCACTCATCAGATAATTTTTGAGCATCTTTAAATTTACTATCTGAAAAAGTTCCTGTTTCAAATACCTGATAAACTTTTTCAAGTTTTATACAAGTTGTATTTACTCCTACTAATTTACCATAGTAAAAGTAATTAAAACAAAAAATCAGTACTTCTTCACCTATAAGTGAGACAAACCCTTCATTAGGAACTTCTACTAATTTTGCAGTAACTGGTTGTTGTAACATTGTTTGTAGTTTTAAGATTAAAAATTAAAAGTAATATTATTTAGCTAACTTCTCAGCATGTTCATACTGTAACCAGGTCTTTCTCCTACTATCAGGATACTTCCACTGTTGGTATTCAGTTTCATTGTAACAGTAGCCAGCAGCACCAAATTCAGGATTGTGCACTATACATATCAGGTTAGGTATAAACTCATCACCTGATACCCGGGTGGCACCATCTGCAATGAGTGATCTGATTTTTTCTTCTGCTGTAAGACCTATAGATAATCCTTTACTATCTTCGTTAATGTACTTTCCCATTTTTAGTTTTGTTGTGAGTTAAAAATAGAAAGCCGATAACTTGTACCGGCTTTCTGTTAAATTATTACTCTGCTGTTGTAAGTTCTTGCCAATTGGGAAAATAGCAATTTCTGTAGGATTTCAAACGAGCCAAACCTTTCTCATAACCTTCAATCTTTGTATCATGTGCAGCTAGGCTTGCCCAGTTCACATTTGATGTCTGCAGGGAATTTTCACGGCTCCTGATTGCATTTTGATGATCTCTGGTTGTAGCAGAGATATCTGCCATCAGGTTACGCAGGTTATCCTCAACCTCGTACTGCAGTTCCCTCTCTTCTCGATCCTTGAGTGATTCTTTCCTGATCTCCAGGTAAGTAGGCACTGCTACCTTTTTGTTGTTTGCTGCTGCTGATGATGCATTCTGTGATGCTGCTGACTGTGCTCCCTGAGCTGATGTTCTGTTTCTCATTTGTTTGAGTTTTTGATTGTTGATTAATTGGTGAAAAATTGTTTGATTGATTGTAAGTTGGGTAATTCTTTTTAGGACCTAAGTATACATGGATAGTTCCTGATATATAGGCATAGCCGTTTTCATCTACAGATTCTACTTCTCGGTCACCATAAAAATCTACTAAAGTATCATAAGATTCTTTTTTGGGACCAGTATAAAAAGTAGTAAATGAATTAAGCCATTTTTCAGGTAGTACATCTCCTACTTTCCACTGATCTTCTACAGGTGTTGTTTGTTGTTTACCTTGAGCAAGTGATATCTCTTCGGGAGTAGCTGGTCGTATGCAATCAAAAATAAAAAATAATTCTTGTTGATTACAATTTGCTTGTAGTTTGGCCCCATAACCAAGAACAGTACATACTTTTACTACATCACCTTCAATAATAGACTCATACTTAGCGGGATTACTAACTATATAAACATAATCACCTTCTTTGAAGACTACCTTTTCTGGTTCTTTTTTAAAACTTGCAAGAGTCTTCCATTCTTCAAATGTAAAAATAGGATATTCTGTTTCAGGTTCTTCTTTTTCAGAATCATGATACTCATTACCATCAAAGAAATAGTATTTATCTGATCCACCTATACGGCAATCATCAAAATGTCTATTTATAGCATATGCAAACTCTCTTGTTTTTCTATCATTTTCTGAATCAAAACCGGGATTAATAACCCAATGCTTCTCAGGTAATTCTACAAATTCATATGTAGCATTAAGATGAATACGCCATATCTCACCGTATTCTTCTTCTACATTAAAACCTGAATCAGAATCAAGTAAACCGGAACAAGCTTTTTTGGATGTTACTGTAACTATTATTGGTTCTTTGTGTGAGCCATAACCAAGTATACCAGAGCAACCATCAATACCATTTGAACCTTTACCTGAATCAATCAGTTTGATCTTTGTTCCTTCAGGTAAATAACTACCTTTATTGTGCAACATAGCATTTTGTTTTATTGGTTAAAAATTACTTTTTCAGAAACTCTACCTCATCAGGATTACCTGTAAGCTTTTTGTAAATTAACTGTGCTTTAGCTGCAGATATTGCAGTACTGAACGCTTTGATGGAAAGATCACATACCTTGAGGTCCTTAGATTCTTCCCACTGTTTGTTAAGTGTATCACCAACATCAGTCATTTTTTCAATGACATCACTTACTGTTATTTTCTTTTTGCTTTTTTGCATCTCGTTTGAGTTTTAATTGTTTACGTTGAAGTTCTACAAGTTCTTGAGGAATATCGGAATGTTTAAGATTTGTATCTAAAACAAGTGTTGATTTTATATAAATATCAGTAAGATTTTCACGTCTTTGTTTTGCAACTTCTCTAAAATATTCTCTTGTTTTAGCACTTCTGATAGGATCATTTTTCTTTCTGGCTCTATATTTTCTTCCATCAAGAACCATTTTTCCATTTTCCTTATATTTTAAATAGTATTTTTTTTCTTGTTCTTTTACTTTATCAAGATTATTAATTCTCCATCTTTTTCTCTGTTCTGCTTTTGTAAGACCACAACATACCTTTTTTTTATATTCAGCAAGTGGAATTACTCCTTTTTCTCTATTACGTTTTATAATATATTCCAATACACGTTTTCTATGATTAAAATCTTCGTTGTATCTTTTAACATTTCTAATACGACAAGATTCTCTATCACAGTCAATACAAGTACCTCTTCTTTGTTTGATTTCTGAGTTTTTGTATTTTGTATGTATTCTATATTGCTCAATATCTTTTTCTTCACCACATTTTTTACAAACTCTTGTTATAGATGGTACCATAAAGTAATGATTTATAAATTGCTGTAAATAATTCATGATCCCATTCATTCATATGATTGAGTTCATACTTATTACTATTAATAGCATTCTGGTTATATGGTCTGTAACAGTAACCATCTATCATAAAGGTCATTGCTAACCCTCTACACCATTCTGATAGTTCAGGCATTACTTTTATGTCAAAAGTCAATATTGGTCTTGTAATGCCATCAAAGTATAAATACAGTTTTTCCATTTATGTTAATGTTACTTGTTAAAAATAGTAGCCGGTTATTTACCGGCTACTTTATTTGTATCAAAAAGACCAAAATACATTGCATTGATTAGGAATACACCTACCGTCATGAAGCTGCAGAATCCCCATAACCACAGTTTATCTGGATGTGCATTAGGATCTTGGCATACAAAATATCCTGCTATATCAAGCATTATTACCAAGAGCAGTAAGAACAGAATAAAGCAATTTGCGAGTTTAGTTTTCATATCAATTCCAACTCCTCCTCCTCTACAGGTGTTACAGTTGCAATAATAACAGAAGGATAGTACATATCCAGTTCCTGCCATGTGCCGGTGAACTCTTTCAGTAGAGAGTTCTTGCTTTTGGTTGTTTTGAACTGAAATTTGAAGATCTGATTCATTTTGTTTTAGATTTTAAAAGTTAAACAATTAAAGTTTAAAAGAAATATCTGTTTCTTCCATCATATCCCAATTAGGTACATCTGTAGTTAACTGGAAACATTCTTGTTTAAGTTGCTCGAGTTCTTTTTTCTGTTTGAGCAGATCTTGGATTTCTTGATTCAATTCTATCCACATAGTTGTTAAGTTTTTAGCATTTAAGAAAATAAAGTATAACAATAGTTACAATGGCCCAAGGTTAACAAGATAAAATAATGACCATAAGGCAACAAGAAGAAAATAAAGAAAGCCAGCTCTCATGTAGTTAGATTCTTTCTTATCAATGATAGATTTTATAACCTCCTCAAGATAAGCAATAGAAACACCTATAGAAAGTGCAAAAAGAACAAATTGTAATAACTTTTGCATAAAGAAAAGAAAGTTTTACTCTGTGAGAAAATGAAATTGTGAAAATATGAAAAGAATTACCGGTTTTTACCCTGACACAGGCGAGACGATCTCCAACGATGGCATCTCAGATACTCCTACATCAGGGTAATGGCATGACTTACCGAATAAATCTGGATTTACATGCAACCCGGCAATGCTAAAATACGATTATTGCCAATAGTTACTACTACTACATCAAGGTAACATCAATTAACTCATATCAACAGAATAAGCACCCCTATAGATAGGATCAACAAAAAGACAGGAAGAACCCGAC
>Ga0214192_1001365_pt1 | contig 13774 bp, 13 predicted proteins | sample TroBogEpilimnion_44_FD_153030 | JGI IMG/M metagenome (GOLD analysis project Ga0214192, IMG submission 153030) | Freshwater microbial communities from Trout Bog Lake, WI - 29JUL2008 epilimnion | ecosystem: Environmental > Aquatic > Freshwater > Lake > Epilimnion/Euphotic zone | place: Trout Bog... | reverse complement strand
AAGATGTTCTCGCAACAGGATTGGTTCGGCCGGCATTACGTCCTGAAATACCGAACCGAAAAGGACCTGGCGGCGGCGCTCAAGAACGATCCGGTGGATGTGATCATCTGGCATCGCCGCGCGGCGGAATCGCTGAGTCCGCATGAACGCCTGATGGCAGAAATGCTGGAGGAGGAACGGGATTCCTGGAGGAGCGCAGCATTGCCGGGGCTGTCCGATGCCGAGCGGGCCGCGTGGTCGATTTACGAGCATATTCCCGATGACCAGATTCCGTTGGCGAGGAAGCGGCCCTGAACCCCGGCCGTTTCCGGACGAGGCGGGAATCCTCCGCCCGGCGGGTGAAGCGAGGCGGGTGAAGCGAGACGGGTGAAACAAGACTATGAAGAAACTGATCTTTTCGTTGTGCTTCGCGGCAGCGCTTCTCGGCCTGCTTTTGACGCTGAGCACCCCGGTGCGCGAACTCATGATGAGAGGGTTTTCCCGTTCGGGCCGAGTGGAGTTATCGGCGGATGACCTTCCGTCCGCCGCGGTGGAAATGCCGAGGCGGGCTTTTTGTTCCGCGGGGCATACGGGGTTTGACGAGCCCTTTGCGGGGGGCTACTGGAACGGCTGGGGCGCCGATCTCAACAATCACAGGTCACAATCCGGGGCTATGGCAGGGCTGCAGGCCGATTCGTTTGCGCAACTGAAGCTCAAGTGGGCATTCGGTGTGCCCGGCGTAAAAGGAATGTACGGACAGCCCACCGCTGCCGGCGGGCGGCTCTTTTTTGGCACCAGCACGGGGAACGTTTACTCGATCGACGCGGCGTCGGCTTGTGTCTACTGGGTCTTCAAAGCGTCGGCGAATGTTCGGACTGCCATCACGGTTGGCCGTGCGGGAGCGCGCTGGGCGGCCTACTTTGGCGACACAGGCGCCAACGGCGCCCATGCCTATGCGGTCGATGCCGATACCGGCAGCCTCATCTGGAAGACGACGGTGGACGAGTCGCCGCTTTCGCGGATCAGCGGATCGCCTGCGCTCTATTCCGGCGTACTCTATGTACCCGTCACATCGAGCGAGGACGCAAAGGCCGGGGATCCCGCGTTTGAGTGCTGCCGGTTGCAGGGCAGCCTGGCGGCGCTGAACGCCGGATCGGGTGAAGTGATCTGGAAGAGCCCTACGATTCCGGCGCCGGCCCGCCCGGTGGGCCGGAATTCCCGGAACGTACAGCAATGGGGGCCTTCCGGGGCCGGCATCTGGTCGGCGCCGACCGTGGACCCGTTGAAGGGAGCGATCTACGTGGCCACGGGTGACTCCCACTCCGTGCCGGAGGCGAGTACCAGCGATGCCATTCTGGCGTTCGATATGGCTACGGGCCGGATGCTCTGGTCGCGGCAGGCGGCGCCGGGGGATTTGTTTAATATGGCCTGCGTGGACGGCGACCCGGCGAACTGTCCGCAACCGCATGGCAACGATCTGGACTTCGGTTCCCCGCCGGTACTGGTGGGGCTGCAGGATGGACGGCGCGCTCTGATCGCGGGCCAGAAATCGGGCATTGTCTATGCCTTCGATCCGGACAACGAGGGAAAGCTGTTGTGGCACGCGGAAATTGGCAAGGGCGGTCCGCTGGGCGGGGTGATGTTCGGGCTGGCGACGGACGAGCAGAACGCCTACGTTGCGCTGTCGGATATGGACGATGTATTCGGCGTCAACGGAGCGGAGCCGTTTCTGAGCCGGATGTCGATCAAATTCGTGCATCTGTGGCATCGGACCACGGCGGGCTTCCTGCGCGACGGCGGAGGGGGCACGTTTGCGCTGCGTCTGAATTCGGGGCAGCGTGTGTGGTACGCTCCGCCGCAGTGCGACAGCGGACCGGGGCAGTGCCATCCCGCGCAACTTGCCGCCGTGACACACATTCCGGGAGTGGTTCTTTCCGGGTCGGCGGATGGTTATCTTCGCGCTTATTCGACCGATGACGGGCATGTGATCTGGAAGACCGATACGGCGCGCCGCTATGAAACCGCCAATGGAATCGGGGCCCACGGAGGCGCGATCTGCGGGCCGGGACCCACGGTGGCGGGCGGCGTGATCTATGTCAATTCGGGTTATCCGGGGCCGCGCGAAACGCCCGGCAACGTGCTGCTGGCGTATTCGGTGGGCGGAAAGTAAGACCTTGCTTACCGGGGCGCGGGGGCTTGCGCGCGGTACAGGGTGACTTTCCCTGCTTTGTAGATTGTCTGCAGGGCCCAACCCTCGCTCAGCAGACGCGTTTGGTTCCATTCCAGTCGCTGGGTGCCGCTGGAGTAGAGAAGAAATGCGCGGTGAAGCGAGAGGAAGCTTCGGTAGTCATCGGGCTTCGACGGGATGAACTGCTGATTGGTCACCAGCGAATACTCGGGAAGAAAATCGGCCTGGCGAACGGCAAACGACAAATCGGCCAGATAGTGCAGACGCTGACGCAGTTGCGGCGACGCGTACCACCACGTGGGCATGTAATCGAGCGCGCTCGCGAGCACGATCGGCTCCTGCCCGGGTATCGTCTCAAGGAGTGAGCCGGGAGGCGGGTCGGCAGCGGCAACGGGGGCCGTAACGGTGGGGAAGACAAACCCGATCGCAGCAGAGCCCGCGTTCACGACGACGAGCGCCGCCAGACAGAGAGCGGCCGCAGAATGGCCATGGGACGGGTTCCGTCCGCGCCGCGCCGCCGCCATTCCCATCAGCAGGGCGATCCCCATGGCGGTTCCGATTGCATAGCGCGCGATGTAGTAGCCCGTTGAGAGCCAGGAGACGCCGACGATGACCGGCGTCAGCAGTGCGAGGCCCAGCGCGGCCGCTATCTCATGTTCCGGGAAAACGTGCTTTCCGCGATTCGCGGGGCCGGATTCGTCGCCGGGGCCGCAACCCGCCCAGGTCAGGCACAGCAGCAGCAGGAACCCCGGCACCAACCACGGGTTTGCCATGTAGTAGTAGCTCAGCAGGCTCCGGAGATGGGGGCGGGCCCAGAAAGACGCGGAATCACTGACGTAGCGAAGCATGTTGCCCTGCGTACGGCGAGCGAATGGCAAAGTAAGGGCCAGCGCTGACAGACCCGCCGCGCAGGCGACGTAAACGGGCCAGTCCAATCGCCGCCGCCGGATGAGGCGAACGGCTTCGCCGCACAGCAGGGGAATTCCGACATGCAGGACGCCGTAGTGGTGGCTGGCGATGGCTCCGGCGATGCCGAGCGCGAGTCCGGTTAAAGGTACCAGCCGGAATCGGCGTGAGTCACCGGCCGCCTGCCAGCAGACCATGGCGACTCCGGTAAAGCCCAGCAGCAGGGCGTACGGTCTCGCCTCGCTGCCGTAATCGGCCATCATGCTGGTTGTCAGACACGCGATCCCTAACAGGCCGGGGACCGCGCCGCCGCGCCGGCGGATGAAAGTATAGATGGCCAGTAACGCCATCAGGAAGCCGAGTATAGAGGGCAAACGGGCTGCCAGTTCGTTTTCGCCGAACGCGCGCAGGGAATACCTGACAAGCAGGTAGCTGAGAGGCGGGTTACCATCCGCGGGAATCGCCTCGAAGAGTTGTCCCAGGCGGGGCAGGCGCGAGATGTAGAAGGTAAACAGTTCGTCATACCAGAACGGGCGATGAGCGGCGTTTACCAGTTTTGCGGCGATGAAGGTGAGGGTTGCGGCGAGGCACCAGGCCTCGTGGCGGGCAGCCCAGGCGGCGAGCGGCGTACCCCAACGCGCGGCCGGCGCGCCGATTGCAGAGGCGACCCGCACGCCGAACGAACGTCCGGTGCTCCTGATTTCCGGCGGCATGGGAAAGCGCTACTGCCTCGTCTCAGCCCAGATGCGAAAAATGGCGGCGACGTGGCGGAAGAAAATGCCCGGCATCTTTCGCCACCGGTACACCTGCGTGGCACCGGCGAGGCGCTCGCGGTGGTGGACAGGCAGTTCCCGGATCGTGTAGCCCCGCCGGTGCACGCGGGCCACGAACTCCCACCAGAAGCCCTGCTTCATGGCGCCGAGTTCCAAACACAAGCGCCTGGCCAGCGGTTTTTTGAACAGGACAAAAGGGCAGCTCGGGTCGTGCACGGGCGTTCGAAACGCCAGTTGATAGATGAGGTAGAAGAAACGGGAGAAGGCACGTCTCGTCCATACGTCGGCGCGGGTGGTGCGCCAGCCAAGGATCACGTCCGCCTCGTTACGGACTGCCCAGAATGCGTGGAAGTCTTTGGGGTCGCACTGGCCGTCCGAATCGAGGCAAAGAAGATAGTCTGCCTCCAGCATTTTCATGCCTTCACAGACTGCGCGCGAGTATCCTTTGCGCCCCACGCTCAGGTTCAGGCGCAGCGGCAATTCCTGCGCGAGGCGGCGGAGAATCTCCTGCGTGTTGTCTTTGCTGCCGTCTTCGCAAATGATGAAGCCGATACGCAGGACCGGCGACAATTCGTCGTAAATCTCGCGAATTGTCCGTTCAATACTTTCACCTTCGTTGTGAACCGGCAGTAGTATTTCCAGATCAGGGTTCGACACTCTGCGCCTCCGTTACATTATTTTGGGCGCCAGCATCCGGCGGAATCCGGGTCTGCCCGTAAGGTGACGAAGGACGGCCCCCAAAGACGTCCCCCCGTAATTCGCTCATTGCCAGCCGGGACAGCCACCGGGAAAAACGCAGACCAGGCCGTTCCACAAGGACGTGGAGAACATTACCGAGGCAGACGGACAATATGCACGTGGCCACCGAAACCCAGGCCACCGCGGCCGTTGCTCCCACCGAACCGGCCGTGGCGAGATACGCCCAACAGGAAAAACTGCAGATGATCGGAAGGTGAATGAGGTAAAGCCCGAAAGAAATTCTTCCCAAAAACATGGGAACGGCACTCGACAGGATTTGCTGCGTGACGGTGGACCACAGGGTGAGCGCGGTTGCGGCAATCCCGGCGAAGAGGTACGAGAAGCCCCGATAGTTCGGCAGCCCGGCCCAGACGATGACCAGCAGCCAGAGGCAGGCGGCGGCGAGGGGACTGCGGCGGGCATCCCGCCATCGGGAGCTGCGTACGCCCTGCGCGGGATTCAGGACGCCTTGACTGACGGCAAAATCGCACAACGCAATGCCGGCTAAAAAGGCGTTGAGCCAGTGAAGCTCAAATATAAAATTGGCCACGGCAATCAGGGGATATGCCGCGAGCCTGCTCCTGCGGTGGCCGAGGAGGCTCAGCAACGCGAACAGGAACAGCGAGCCGAGGTATTCCTTCTCCATGGTCCAGACGACGGGATTGTAGGACGATTCGTCACGATAGGCGAAGAAGCTTTGCCACACGGCCGACCAGACAGCGCCGCCCAGATTTGGGGAGAGGCGGTACCACCGCGAAATCCAGCCAAGGTCAAAGGGCCAGCCATGCGCGTGAGCGTAGGACAGGTTATGCATCAGGCCGAGAGAGAGAAGTACATAGGCAAAGATCACGGAGGCGAGGACGGGCAGCAGCAGGCGCGGATAGCGACGCCAGAAGGCGTCCTCAAGATAATCGTGGGCGGCGGTGGCGGGAGGCCGGTGAGTCCGCAGGAAGAACTGCAGGGAGAGGACAAACGCCGACATAATCCAAAATAACCAGACGGCAAAATTGCCGCAGAACAGCCCGTCGAAAGCCGCCACGAACAGGCGGGCCAGATTATAGGGCAGGAAGGTCAGATGCTGGCTGGTGTCCGAAACGGTTATTTCAAAGAAGGTCAGCCGAAGATGGAAAATGACGACGACAAAGGCCGCGATTCCCCGGAGTCCCTCAAAAAAGGGTAATCTTGGCGAACCGCAATTGAGCAACTCACGAGGGTCGCGGCCCGCTCCGGAACGCACTGGGAAATTCTAACATGCGGCGGTGAAGGGCCTCAGCTCCGAGCAAGCCATTTCCATGCAAAGAGGGGGTTCGCACTGCCGTGGTAACCGCCGTGGTAACTGCCGGCGGAAGAACGCACGCTCAGGTAACGGGCAGCGCGCAGCGCGGAAGGCATTCCGGGCGGCAGGCGCAGAACTCTGCGTGCCGAAGTAATTCACGCCGTACCGGCAGCCACGAGCCGGAGACAGGGGTTCGGTGAAAGTGTGAGGAGCTTAGCAGGGGATGCCTTCGGGAGTTGCCGCGCCATCGGCGCGCGGGTCGGAGGCGGCGAAGTTGATTCCGGTTTCTGAGTTGTGGAGCACGGCCTGGCCGCGGCCCATTTCCTGCGAATATTCAGGGCGCAGAGTGATCTGGTGGCCCATCTGTGCGAGGGCGTTGAGGACGGCGGCGGGGACACGGGCCTCGATCGAGACATCGCAGCCGGCCGGGTTGCCGCGGAAGAAACGCGGGGCTTCGAGAGCCTTCTGCAGGTTCATGTTGTAATCGGCCACGTTGGAAATGAACTGCGCATGGGCAAGGGGCTGGTTGACGCCGCCCATGATGCCGAAGCCGACGTGCGCGCGGTCGCGTTCCATGAAGCCGGGAATGATGGTGTGATAGGGCCGCTTGCCGCCGGCGAGGACGTTGGGGTGCGCGGGGTCGAGCGAGAAGGCCGCGCCGCGGTTCTGGAGCGCGAAGCCCATGCCGTCGGGCACGATGGCGGAGCCGAAGCTGGCGTAGATGCTCTGGATCCAGCTGGCGATGTTGCCTTCGCGGTCGACGACGGCGAGGTAGACGGTGTCGCTGGTGTTGGGGAAGGCGGGCGGGGTGCCGGGTTCGGCGGCGGGGTTGGCGCGGGCGGGGTCGATGAGGGCGGCGCGGGTGCGTGCGTATTCCTTCGAGAGCAGTCCGTCGAGCGGAATGGAAGCGGTGCGCGGATCGGCGTTGTAGCGCCAGGCGTCGGCGTAGGCGAGCTTCATGGCTTCGATGCGCTTGTGGAGTTCGGCGGCGGCGGATTCGACGGAAGGCGCGGTGACGGGAAACTGCTCCATGATGTTGAGTATTTCGAGCACGGCGAGGCCCTGGGAGTTGGGCGGGAGTTCGTAGACGCGCCAGCCGCGGTAATCGATGGAAATGGGATCAACCCATTCGGCGGAGTAGGTGGAGAGATCTTCGGCGGTGAGTGCGCCGAACAGGGATTCCGAGGTGCGGAGAATGGCGTCGGCAATGGGGCCGGCGTAGAAGGCGGCGGGGCCTTCGGCGGCGAGCAGGCTGTAGGAGAGGGCGAGGCCGGGATTGCGGAAGAGGTCGCCTTCGCGCGGCGGATAGCCTTCGCGCGGGAGGAAGACGCGGGCGGCGGCGGGATTGAAATCGAGCTTCATGAGCGTCTCCTGGACGGACCAGAGAGCGGCAACGATTTCAGAGACGGGGAAGCCCTCTTCGGCGTAGGCAATGGCGGGTTCGAGCAGGCGGCGCCAGGGCAGGCGGCCGAAGCGGGAGTGCATTTTCGACCAGCCGTCGACGGCGCCGGGGACGGTGACGGAGTGGATACCGGCGGCGGGCATACGCGTCATGCCGATGCGGGTGAGGGCCTGGGGCGAGAGGGCGCGCGGGGCGGGGCCGGAGGCGTTGAGGCCGGTGAGGCGGCCGGTTTTGGCTTCCCGGTAGAGGACGAAGAGGTCGCCGCCGATGCCGTTCATCATGGGCTCGACGACGCCGAGGACGGCGTTGGCGGCGATGGCGGCATCGGCCGCGGAACCGCCTTCGCGGAGGATGCGTGCACCGGCTTCGGAGGCCAGCGGGTGGCTGGTGGCGCAGATTCCGTGTTGCGAGACGACCATGGAGCGGCCGTAGTTTCGTCCTAAAGGTGGTTGTGCGCCGAGCATCAGGGCCAGCGTAGCAAAGCAGAATGCGGGGCCGGGCAAAGTAGAATACAAACTGATGAGCATCGATACTTTGGCCCTCGCGACCGAACTGGCCGGGGCATTTCAAGATGGCAGCCTGCGGGTGGCGGCGCCTTCCACGCGAGGGGAAGGATTCGATATGGACGCGGCCTACGCGACGGAGGCGGCGGTGGCGAAGATTCGCTGCGCGGGCGGAGCGAAGAAGGTCGGCATCAAAGTGGGCTACGCCAATAAGGCGATGTGGCGCGTGCTGAAACTGGAGACGCTGGTGTGGGCGCACATGTACGACGACACGGTGCATTACGCGCACGGGCGGGCGGCGGATCTGGCGCTGCCGTACTATCGCGGGGCGAAGATCGAGCCGGAGATCGTATTCAAGATGAAGGACGCGGTGGCGGATGCGGCGAATCCGCTGGCGGCGGTGGAGTGGATCGCGCTGGGCTTTGAAATTGTGGACGTGCCTTTTACGGAACCGCAGTTTCAGCCGGTGGACTTTGTGGCTGCGTGGGGGCTGCATCAGGCGCTGGTGGTGGGCGAGCCGACGCGCGTGGAGCCGGAGGCGATTCCCGCGTTGATGGACGCACTGGCGAAGTTCAAAGTGCGGCTGTGGAAGGGGCCGGAGATGGTGGAAGAGGGCGGCGGGCGGAATTCGCTGAAGAGTCCGGCGCTTTGCCTGGCGGAAGTGGCCGGGGCGATGACGAAGCGGACGGGAGCGTCACTGGGCGCGGGCGATCTGCTGAGCAGCGGAACGCTGACGTCGGGCAGTCCGGTGGCGAAGGGCGAGGTCTGGAGCGTGGAAGCCGAGGGGCTGCCGGTGGAAGGGCTGAGTCTGCGGTTCCTGTAGACGGGGACCGGCGCCTGGCCGCGGCGGTTGCGCGAACGCAGGGACAGTGCTCTCCTCCGGCACTACGGACAGTGCTCTGCAGTCACGCGCTCTGTTGTGCCCGGTGTCAGGGAGCCAAGACGGCTTTAACGACCAGGAACAAAGTGCCGATAACGGTGAACGGGACGAAAATCACCCCGCAGACCATTCCCAGCATCGACGGGGAATACGGTGCGTGTAACGAGACCATGACGGAGTCTCCTTCCGCCTTATACTAATCGAGCCGGACGAAAATTGTTTCGCTCTTTACAAAGCCAACTGTACTGATTCGACCAATGCAGCGCCGGTGTGGAAGCGCGGCAGGAGGAAGGCAGACGCAAAAACGCCGGATGCAGCGGGCCCGCGACCGGGCTGCTGTATCCGGCGTTTTTACTTTGGATGGCGCTTAGTCGAACAGATCTTTGTTATTGAAAACGACTTTCCAGGGGCGAATGAGCCAGGAAGCGAAAATGCCGTTTTTGCAGAAAGGATCTGCCTTGAGCATTTCCTCGGCCTGTTCCTTCGTTTCGGCTTCATACACGATGAACGAACCGGAGTTATCGGTAAACGGGCCGGCGATGGCGAGTTTACCGGCGTTCATCAGATCGGTCAGATAGGCGCGGTGCACGGGACGGAACTCGTCCATCTTCGCCGTGTCGGGGTTGTAAGTGATGCTGGCTCCAAACTTCAAACGGAATCTCCTGTGGTTAAGTATTTAACTCTAAGTATTTAACTCTAAGTGCGTAACTCTAAGTGCGCTACTTACTGCTGTCGCAATGGCCGCCCTGGCAGCGGTTGTTTTCTTCGCAGACGTATTCGAGCAGGCCCTGTTTCTCCCAGTCGGGCCGCAGCACCATCTGGAAGTCCTGCGACCAGGGTTTGGTGAAGATTTTGGGATCGTCGACCGTGAACTGGTAGAGGATTGTATTGTCGTCCTTCCAGCTTAGCCGTTCGATGGTGTGGAACGCGTCGCTGTGCATGCGGAACTCTTTCGGGTTCGAGTAGAAGTAATCGTCGAGCGACCAGCGCTTAAAGCCGGTGGTATCGATCACGAGCGTATCGCCTTCCCAGCGCCCCACGGGATCGCCATAAAATGTCGGCTCGAGGTCTTTGCGATGCGGGCGGTTATCGAGCGGCACCACGCGGGTGATGCGCTGAAATTCGTTGAGCAGCACCAGGTAATCTTTGGTCTGGAACAACTGCACGGGATAAGCCTGGAAGAATCCGCCCGGGAAACCGGCCGGCATGCAGAAGTCGCGCGGTTCATCGTGGCGCGGATCGCCCGTACGCGGCTCAAAGAAAGCTTCCCCGTCCGGCTTGAGCGGCGCGAACAGTTTGGGATCGAATACGGTGGCCGATCCGCCCTTTCCTTTGAAGCCGTTCACCGCTTCGGGCCAGTGGAAGAATCCGGAGAAATCCGGTTTGCCGTCCGGCATGCGGTGGGCCGGCTTCGTCTGGCCGAGCACGAGGCCGGGCAACGCCGCGCCGGCCATGACCAGCGACAATACGAAGCGGCGATAGGTGGAACGGGAAATCGTCATTGCGGCTCCCTTACTTCTTATCCGCCGGGGCTTCGGCACCGGCAGTAAACACGCGGCGGCCATCGGGGAAGGTCACGCTGGAGCCGTTGGCGTTGTGCGAACCGTCCTTGGCACGGAAGCCGGCGACATTCACCTGCATGCCGACCTGAATGGAAGACTTGGTGATGCCGCGGCGGAACAACTGGCCGGGCGCGCCGCCGGAAAAGGCCCAGTTGGTGACGGTGCCGTCTTCGTTCTTCACATCGACGTAGACCCAGATGTGGGGATTCTGCCACTCGACCTTGGTGACGACGCCGGAGACTTTGATGGGCTGCTGGTCGTCGTACTCGGCGGTGAAGGAGTGGTGCGCGGCGAGCGGCAGGGCGGCCGCAATGAGGCCGGCGATGAGAATTCCGGCAAAACGGGCTTTCAGGGGGATGAACTTCATGGCGTTACCTCGCAGAAAACTTTCGGGTTAAAAACCAGCTTATCGAGCGTGCCTGCCAGGGTCAAGCCGCGCCGGGAGAGGGGAACGAACTGCCCGGCGCGCCGAATTCGGACAGTCTGCAATAAACAAGGGCGACGGGCAGGCCGACGACGTTACTGTACGAACCTTCGATGCGGTCGATGAATTTTGACGCGAGGCCCTGGATGCCGTAGGCGCCGGCCTTATCCATGGGCTCGCCGGAGGCAACGTAATCGGCGATTTCACGTTCGGAAAGCGGGGCGAACCAGACGGCGGTAGCGGCGACGTCCTGAATGACGCGGGAGCCGCGCCGCAGGCAGATGGCGGTGAGAACGTCGTGGCGGTGGCCGGAGAGGGCGCGGAGCATGCGGCGGGCGTCGTCAGAATCGGCGGGCTTGCCCATGATTTGCCCGTTGAGAACGACAGTGGTGTCGGCGGCGAGGACGATTTCGTCCACGGTCGCGGGGACGGCAGCGGCCTTTTCGACGGCGAGGCGCAGGGTGTAGTCGCGCGCGGATTCGCCGGGGCGCGGGGTTTCGTCGATGTCAGCCGTGCGGACGGTGAACGGGATGCCGGCGGCGGCGAGCAGTTCGGCGCGGCGGGGGGAACGCGAGGCAAGGATCAGCATGCGGGCGACGTGAATGGGTCGGGCGGTCTTATTGCAGCTTCGAAAAAGGGAGCGGCGTTATGAAGGTGCTCTCGGTTTTCGTGGTGAGGACGCCGTCTTTTTCCGATTCGGCTTTGACTTTGGTCCATTCGGGATCCTGGCGGAAGGCGGCCCAGTTCGCGTCGGCTTCGGCGCGGCTGGGGTGTTCGAGGATGTAGACGAACATGTTGTCGGGATTTTCCTGCGGGACCCAGTAGCCGAGAGAGCGCATATTGTGGCGGGCAAAGAGAGCGTCGGTGTGATCGCCGAAGCGGGCTTTGAGGGCGTCGAGTTTACCCGGCGCGGCGTGGTAGACGCGGAGTTCGTAAACGTGGGCGGGGCCGGCGGCTTTGGACTGCGAGAGGGTGGTGAGGCCGAAGACAAGGGCCGCGCCGCAGAGGAAGGAGGCGAGGTGGGTTTTCAGGCCGGACGTTTTCAGGCCGGACGTTTTCAGGCCGAAGGTTTTCAGGCCGAAGGTTTTCAGGCCGAAGGTTTTCAGGCGGGAGGTTTTCAGGCGGGAGGTTGCGAGACGGCGGAGTTTCATGCTGACTACGATATCGCGAGAGCAGGCCCGCGCGATGGCTGGGCGAGGTGGCGCGGCACGCGGCAGGAGTTGGAGCGGGCGCCGATGGGTCGGCGATAATCCAAAGACGCCTTCTCCTAAGCCCTTGACGCAGCCCTTGACGCAGCCCTTGACGCCCGCGCACGACAACATGAACGAACGCGCGCCCTCCCATGGGGCGGCTTTGGCGATCCTTTCGACGGCCTTCTTCATGTGGGGGCTCGCCACGGTGTTCAACGACATTCTGGTCCCGCACCTGAAGGGAATCTTCGGGCTGGGATACCGGCAGGCGGCGCTGGTGCAGCTCTCGTTTTTTTCCGCGTACCTGTCGGCGTCGGGGCCTTCGGCGAAGGTGGTGGCGCGGGTGGGATATCAGCGGTCCATGGTGGCGGGGCTGCTGGTGATGGCGACCGGGGCACTGCTGTTCATTCCGGCGGCGAGCGTGCTGAGTTATCCGGCGTTCCTCGGGGGGCTGCTGGTACTGGCTTCGGGGATCACGCTGGTGCAGGTGGCGGCGAATCCGTATGTGGCGGCGATGGGCGAACCGGCGGGCGCATCGAGCCGGCTGAATCTGGCGCAGGCGCTGAATTCGCTGGGGACGACGGTGGGGCCGTCGCTCGGCGGCTGGCTGATTTTGCGCGGGGCGGCGCACACGCAGAGCGAACTGCGCGCGATGACGGCGGAACAACTGCAGGCGTGGCGACTGGCCACGGCGGCGTCGGTGAAGTGGCCGTACTTCGGGATTGCGCTGCTGCTGTGCGGGGTGGCGCTGGCGATTGCGCGGTTCCGGTTCCCGGTGCTGCGTATCGAAAAGAAAGACGAAGCGGCGAGCAGCGGGGGCAGCGTTTGGCGGCACCGGCAACTGGCGTTCGGCGCGGGCGCGATCTTCCTGTACGTGGGGGCGGAGGTTTCAATCGGAAGCTTTCTGGTGAGTTACTTCATGCTGCCGGACATTGCGGGGCTGACGGCGGCGGTGGCAGCGCGGTATGTGACGTTCTATTGGGGCGGGGCGATGGTGGGGCGGTTTGCCGGATCGGTGCTGCTGCGGCGATTCCGGGCGGGTCCGGCGGCGGGGACGATGGCGATCGCGGCGGCGGTGCTGGTGCTGACGTCGGTGAACAGCACGGGCTGGATGGCGGCGTACGCGATTCTCGCGGTGGGGCTGTGCAATTCGATTCTGTTCCCCAGCATATTCAGCCTCGGTATTGCGGGGCTGGGGAAGCGGACGAGCGAGGCTTCGGGCGTGCTGATTGCCTCGATTGTGGGCGGCGCGGTGATTCCCTTCTGCGAAGGCGCGCTGGCGGATCGCTTCGGACTGCAGCACGCATTTCTGCTGCCGGCGGCGTGCTACCTCTACCTTGTGTTTTACGGATTCGCGGGATGGAAGCCGCGCGCGGCCGGGAACTGAATCAGCGGGCGGCGGCGGCCGCGGGCGCAACGGCCGGGCGTTCACGAATAATGGAGCGCAGGCTGAGTTTCCAGGTGAGCGGCACCGACACCGGGTTGTAGCAGAGCTTTTCGTCGCAGGCCTGATACTGCAGGGTTCCGGTGAGCGTCAGCTCTTCTTTGCCGCGCAAGGCCTCCTGGCTGGCGGCGGTGCCATCGAGAAGCAGTTCCTGCACCAACTGGAATGGCTTCTGATAAACCGGGATGCGCTCGTTGAGCGGCTTGAAATGGAAGATTTCCGACGCGGGGAACTGCGGCGCAAAAACGCGGATCTGCGGATGGGGATCGAGCCGGAGCGCGACAACACGGTAGCCGGATTTCTCCGCGCCGGGCGCGTAAACGTGCAGGCCCGCGTGGGGCGCCATGGCGACGACCAGCGAGAAGCGATTGCCGGGCGCCACGGCGGCATCGCTCGCATACGCCGTTACATCCATGTGTTGAGTGGAAACTTTGGTGGCGGCGACGGAGGAATCCGACTTGCCGCCGAGGCGGATGAGAATGCTGGAAACGGTGTTGCGGTCAGATCGG